>OGRS01001272.1_pt1 | contig 16314 bp, 19 predicted proteins | sample 1553561 | NCBI WGS metagenome assembly OGRS01 (sample SAMEA2580103, study PRJEB22360) | human gut metagenome | biome: human gut; feature: human-associated habitat; material: faeces | place: Denmark | collected 2008/2010
ATTTATAAATTTCTATAATGATAAAAATATATTATTTATATTTTCGCCAGACAGATATTCTCAAATCCAAAAATTTAAAAAGAATAAGAATGTTTTTATTTATAATAAAATGGAAAATATATATCAAAGCATAGAATTTATAAAAAGAGCGGATTTAGTAATTTCACCAGATACATCAATAGTTCATATTGCATCAGCTTTTAATAAAAATTTAATAGCTATTTATTCACCAGATAAACAAAATTTCGCAGTATGGAAACCAGTAACAAAAAATTTAAAGGTTATATTCTGTAAGGATAAAGAATCAAAAAATGATGAATTTGATATAAATACTTTTGATTTTGAAGAATTAAAAAAATAAATTTATAGGGGAATAATATGAAAAATATAGTAATAAGTAGTGGGTCTCTTTTAATGGGTGGAATAGAGAGAGTATTAATAGAGGTTTTAAAAAATTTAGATAAAAATAAGTATAGGATATTTCTTTTTATTGAAAAAGATTTTGGAAAAAATAATGTTTTTTATAATGAAGTTCCAAAAGAGATAGGAATATATTTTTTAAAATCTGAGGAACTGATAAAGAAAGCTGGATATTATAGAAGCAGAAAGAAAAATCTATATTATAAATTACTTTATAATATTCAAATGAAAAAAGAAAGAAAAATAGGTTATGAAAACTTCTTTAAATTTCTGAAAGAGATTGAAGAAAAATATGGAGAAATTGAAACTTTTATAGATTTTGATTGTGGTAAAAATAAAATTGTAAAAAAAGTGAATATAAAAAATAAACTAGCTTGGATACATATTTCTATGAAAAAACTTTTGAAAGATAAAATAAAAATTTTTAGATTTGGTCAAAAATTGAAAGGATATGATAAAGTTGTAACTATTTGTGATGAAATGTCAGAAGAGTTAAAAGAAATTTATCCGTATTTAAAAAACAAAATTGTGAGATGTTATAATCCTTTTGATTTTAATAGAATTATAAAATTATCAGAAGATTACACAGAGTTAAATGATATAGAAAAAGAATTAATAAAAGATGAATATATTATTGCTGTTTCGAGATTAGCATTGGAACAAAAAGATTATTTAACTCTAATACAAGGATATAAGCTGTATTTTGAAAATGGGGGGGGGGCACAAGCTATATATAGTGGGTAATGGTCCTGATAGTGAAAAAATAAAAGATGTGATAAATAAAAATGGATTAGAAAAACAAATAATATTATTAGGTCAAAAGAGAAATCCTTATGTTTGGATGAAAAATGCAAAATTATTTGTTCATAGTTCTTTTTATGAAGGTTTTGGGTTAGTGTTAGTAGAAGCTATGATTTGTGGAAAAGTTGTATTATCCTCTGATTGTCCAGTTGGACCAAAAGAAATATTAAGCAAAGAAAATTGTGGAGTACTATTTAAAACAGGAGATGTTATTGATTTCTCTAAAAAACTTTTGGAGTTAGCAAATAAAGATTTATCTTTGTATCAGGAAAAAATAAAAAATAGAATAGAAGAGTTTAAAATAGAAAAAATTATGAAGGAATATGAAAAAATTATCTAAAAAAATAAAAGAGAGGGAAAAATTATGATATCCTTAATAGTTTCTGTATATAACAGATATGATTTTTTATATTTAGTATTAAAATCAATAGAAAAGCAGAGCTTTAAAAATTTTGAAGTAATAATAGCAGAAGATTGTGAAAAAATAGAAATGAAAGAAAATATAAAAAAATGGGAAAAAGAATTTTCTTTTATAATAAGGCATATATCACAAGAAGATGTAGGATTTAGAAAGTGTAAAATTTTAAATGAAGCTCTAAAAATGGCAAAAGAAAATATAGTTATTATAGATGGGGATTGTTTATTACATTATAAATTTTTGGAAAATTATAATAAATATTTTCAAAAAGGATATGATGTTATTTTTGGAAGACGTTGTGAAATGAGTAAGTCCTTAACAGAAAAACTTTTAAAAGAAAAGAGATGTAAAATAAAATTGAGAGAATTGATATATCCATATAGTAAAGCTTGGACAGAATGTATTTATTTTCCATTAATAACAAAAACTAAAAAAAGAAATTTGAAACTTTTGGGGTCAAATATGGGATTTACAAAAGAAATTATATATAAAATTAATGGCTTTAATGAGGAGTATCAATCACCGGGAGTTGGAGAAGATAGTGATTTAGAATGGAGATTTAAAAAAGTAAATGTAAAATATATAGCCTTAAAAAATACAGTGGTAGAATATCATCTTTGGCACTCAACAAGTGGAAGTTATACTTTTGAAAAAAATTCTGACATTTATTTTGAGAGTAAAAATAAAAATCAGTGGTATACAAAAAATGGAATAAAAAAAGAAAGGATTAACGATGATAAATAAAATTATATTTTATTTGAGAAATAAAATAAAAGTAGACAATGGAAATGAAATTAAAAATTACTGGGAAAATAGAATTAGAAATAGTAAGATGACTTTAAGAGGAAAGGGAAATAAAATAATAATAGGAAAAAATGTAAATTTACAAAAAATATCTTTTGAAGTAAGGGGAGAAAATAATATTATTGAAATAGGAGATAACACAATAATAGGAGAAAATACGTATTTTATTTTAAGAGGTAACGGACATAGAATATTAGTGGGGAAAGATTGTATGTTTTCAAGAAATATAAAACTGATGAGTTCGGATGGTCATAAGATATACTATAAAGATAAATTATTGGAAACAAATGGAAATATAGAAATAGGAAATAATGTATGGCTTGGAGATAATGTAACTATTTTAAAAAATATTAAAATAGGCGATGGAAGTATAGTAGGAATGAACTCTATCGTTACAAAGTCACTGGAAGAAAAAAATGTTTTGATAGTTGGAAATCCAGCCAAAATTGTAAAAAATAATATAAAGTGGGAAAAATAATTTTTAAGCATTTTAATATTAATAAAAATAATGAAATAAGTACGAGGAGGGGAGAGACGATTTTAGTAAATGAAAAAGATAATTTTTTATACAGATTCTCTTATAATGGGAGGAGCTGAGAAGATAGCATTAGACTATGTAAAAATGCTTAATGAAAGCAAAAAATTTGATATAACTTTGTTAATAAATGAAGATAATGGCGAAGAAAATATTTTATTAGATAAAATTCCTAAAAATGTTTCATATCAGTTTGTTGTAGAAAAAGAAATTATGAAAAAGTTAAATTTTTATAGAAGAAAAAAACAAAAGAGTTTTATTTGTAAAATACCATATAATTATTATCTAGCTAAAAGAAGAGAGAGAAGAAAAAATATAATTGATATTATTTCTAAAATGAATTATGATTATATAATAGATTTTTATAATATTTTACCAGAAAATATAATAGATGAAAGAGTAATTAGCTGGCAACATATGACAATTAAAGAGTATCAAAAAAAAGATTTAAATATTTTTGAAAAAAGACTTTCAAAAATGAGATATTTGGTCGTTCTTAATGAAGAAATGAAAAAAGAAATTTTACAAAATTTTAAATGGGCAGATATAGTAATAAAGTCAGCAGCAGTTGCTGATTATAAGCCAAAGGAATATAGTAAAGAAAAGATTATATAATTTTTTTGATATAGATGAAATAAAAAAATTATCTTTAGATGATTCAAAATTAAATGATAGAGAGAAACAATTAATAAAAGAAAATTATTTCTTTGCTTGTTGTAGAATAGATAAGCAAAAAGACATAGATACTTTAGTAGAAAGTTATAAAATTTTAAAAGAAAAATGTAATATTAAAGAAAAATTATATATTGCAGGAGTTGGTGACCAAAAAGAAAGATTAGAAAATTTAGTTAAAAGTTATAAATTAGAAAAAAATATAGTATTTTTGGGTCTTCAAAAAAATCCATATGTTTGGATGAAAAATGCTAGATTTTTTGTTCATAGCTCTTATAGAGAAGGGCTTCCAACTGTTGTAATAGAAGGTCTTATAACAAATGGAATGGTTATTTCTTCGGATTGTCCAACTGGGCCAAAAGAAATATTGGAAGAGGGTAAAAGTGGAATTTTATTTCCTGTAGGAGATAAAAATAAGTTAGCTGAAGAAATAATGAAAGTTTTAAATAATGAAAATTTAGTTAAAAATTATAAAGAAAAAGCTAAAAAAAGAATAGAGGATTTTTCAAAAGAAAAAATAAAGAAAATTATTTTAAATTTATTAAATAAAGAAATTTAAAAGAGGGATTTTATGAAAAAATATGATTATTTGATAGTTGGAGCAGGATTATATGGTTCAATTTTTGCTTATGAAATGAATAAAAAAGGTAAAAAATGTCTTGTGATTGATAAAAGAAATCATATTGGAGGGAATATTTATACAGAAGAGCTGGAAGGAATAAATGTCCATAAATATGGTGCTCATATATTTCATACAAGCAACAAAAAAGTTTGGGAATATATAAATCAATTTTGTGGATTTAATAATTATATAAATTCTCCGATAGCCAATTATAAAGGGGAAATATATAATCTTCCTTTTAATATGAATACTTTTAATAAACTTTGGGGAATTGTTACACCTAGTGAAGCAAAAGAAAAAATAGAGGAACAAAAAAAAGAATTTGGAATAATAGAGCCAAAAAATCTTGAGGAACAAGCAATATCTTTAATAGGAAAAGATATTTATAAAAAATTAATAAAAGGTTATACAGAAAAACAATGGGGAAGAAAAGCAACAAAGCTTCCTTCTTTTATAATAAAAAGGCTCCCAGTAAGATTTAGTTATAACAATAATTATTTTAATGATTTATATCAAGGAATTCCAAATGGGGGGGGGGTACACATCAATAGTTAAAAAATTATTATTTGGTGTAGAAACTTTACTGAATGAAGATTTTTTTAAAAAAAGAGAATATTATGAAAATATTGCAGAAAAAATAATTTTTACAGGAATGATAGATGAATTTTATAATTATTGTTTTGGAGAACTTGAATATCGTTCTTTAAAATTTGAAGAAGAAGTATTGAATATAGATAATTTTCAAGGTGTGGCAGTTATGAATTTTACTGATATTGAAACTCCTTATACAAGAATAATAGAGCATAAACATTTTGAGTTTGGAAATCAAAATAAGACAATTATAACTAGGGAATATCCAAAAGAATGGAAAAAAGGAGATGAACCTTATTATCCAATAAATAACAAAAAAAATAATAATATTTATGAAAAATATAAAAAGCTTTCTGAAAAAGATACCAATGTTATATTTGGTGGAAGATTAGGAACTTATAAATATTATGATATGGATAAAATAATTGAAGAAGCTTTAAAAGTTGTAGAAAATGAAAAAAATAAGGAGTAAGAATGAAAGTTTTAATTTGGAAGAAAGAAAAAGATTTAAGTAATTGTGGTGGAGATACTGGATATTTATGGAACTTAAATTTTTTTCTTAAAAAAGAAAATATAAAAGAAATAGAATTTATAGATAAAAATTTTGTGAAAAGAGATTTAATAAAAAGACTAGAAAAAAGAAAAGATGAAATTAAAAATTTTTTTGTAAGTTCTAAAGTTGAAAAACAAAAAAATGAATTAATATATTCATTAAAAAGAGATATGAAAATAAAAAAAGAATATTTGAATAAGTTTGATTTTATTCATTTTCATTCTTCCAAAGAATTATATAAAAATTTAGAAAATTTAAAAAATATTAAACCTAAAATTATATTACAATCTCATTCTCCAGAATTACAATCTATGGAAAACTTAGAAAAAGAAGTAGGATTAAAAAATTTAGAAAATGATATTGAATTTATAGAAAAATATAAAGAATATGATTATAAATCATTTGAAAGAGCAGATTATCTGATATTTCCGTGTGAAGAAGCTATGGAGCCATATTTAAAAGATAATCAAATGAAAAAAATATTAGAAGCTAAAAAAGAAAGGATAAATTTTATTTCAACAGGGCTAGTAGAAAAGTATGAAAATAGAGATGACGAATATTTTTATAAAAAATATAATATTCCAAAAGACGCTATTATTATTTCTTATATAGGGAGACATAATAAAATAAAAGGATATGATTTACTAGTAAAAGCTTCAGAAAAAATATTGGAAAAATATAAAAATGTATATTTTGTTATAGCAGGAAACGAGGATAAAGAAATAAAAAAACCAAACAGTAAATATTGGATCGAATGTGGTTGGACAAATGAAGGATTAAAAATAATGAAAAATTCAGATTTATTTATTTTACCAAATAGAGAAACTTATTTTGATCTGATATTTTTAGAATTATTAAGTCAAAATGCTACAATTCTATGTAGTTATACAGGTGGAAATAAATATTTTGAGAAATATAGTAGTCAAAAAATAAAATTTTTTGAGAGAGAAAATATAGATGATTTAATAAAAAAATTTGATGAATTTTATCCGATATTAAAAATATTAAAAGAGAAAGAAGATAATTTAAAAATTTTTAAGGAGAATTTTACAATAGATAAATTTGGAAAGAATTATTTGGAATTATTAAAGAAATTGTATTCTTTTAAAAGAAGTATATAAAAAGTTAGAGATAAATATTTATATAAATTAATAAAGTTATAATATTAATATGGGAAGGTAGGAAAATGAACAAATTAGAAAAAGCAACAGAATATATTTTATATTTATTTTTAATCAGTCTTTGTTGTTTCAAGGGAATGATTAATACTTTTGGAGGACTATTTGTATTAACTTCTGGAGTTTTAATATACAAACTTCCAAATAGAAAAGAATTTTTAAAAAAATATAAACAAGAATTAATATTTACAGGGATATTTTTATTTGGAGTTATTTTAGAATGTTTTTCAATAGAGGAATCTAAAGCATATAAATTTTTATATAAGAATTTTTATTTCCTAATGATACCAGGGTTTTTATATTTTTTTGAAAAAGAAGAAATAAGAAAAAAAGCAATTTATTTAATAGGTTTTAGCTTGCTAATAGGAATAGTTGAAAGTTTTAGACAATTTGCAATAATTCATAAATATAATTATTATGTTGGAACTAGAGTAGAAAGTTTTTTTGATATAGGAAGATGGGGTTCTACATTAAAAATGGTTCTATTACTACTGCTACCTCTTTTAGGAAAAAATATATTTTTCTGGTTTGTATTTATTTTGGGAATTCCAAGTTTAGTTTTAAATAATTCAAGAGGACCAATACTTGCCTTTGCGGTATGTTTTGCTTTATATCTTGGATATTTAACTTTTTATAAGAAAAAAATTAAAACATTTATAGCTGTTATTTTATTATTTATAGGTGCTGTTTTTTCTATAAAAACTTATCGTCCAAATGAGTTTAATAGATTTGTAACTAGAATAGAAAGTTCTAGAAATTTAAAAAATAACTATTCCAATCTTGGACGTACTTTTATGTGGAAAGAAAATATTTTATTTATGAAAGATAGTTTAAAGGATAATAAAAGGGCATTTTTCTTTGGAGTTGGTTATGATAATGATGATACTTTTGGAGAATATGTAATAAAAAAAGATTCTTGGAAAAATGCTAATGATAGTTTAAAAGGGGCTTTTTCTTTTACAGACGCTCATAATATGTATATTCATACTTTTGTAAGAAAAGGGATAATTTATGGAACTCTTTTCTGGGGATATATGTTATATTATTTCTTAAAAAAATTAAAAGATAAACTATATTTAGAAGATAAGGTTATATTAGGAAGTTTTTTGAGTTCGTTAGGATTTTTTATTTGTGGAATCTTTTATAGCAATATATTTACATTCGATACTTTTGTATTTTTTACAATTCTTCTATTAGGGGTTAATTATAAATATGAACAATTTGATTATAAGAAAGATAAAAAAGAATAGGAGAATTTATGAAAGGAATAATTTTAGCAGGAGGAAGTGGAACTAGGCTTTATCCACTTACAATGGTAACTTCAAAACAACTTTTACCAGTTTATGATAAACCGATGATATTTTATCCATTATCAACTTTGATGTTAGCAGGGATAAAAGATATTTTAATAATTTCAACACCACAAGACTTACCAAATTTTAAAAAACTTTTAGGAAATGGAAGTCATTATGGAATAAATTTAAGTTATGCAGAGCAACCTAGTCCAGATGGTTTAGCACAAGCTTTTTTAATAGGAGAAGAATTTATTGGAAATGATTCTTGTGCAATGATACTTGGAGATAATATTTTTTATGGGGCAGGTTTATCAAAACATTTGAGAGAGGCTGAGTCAAAAAAAGTTGGGGCAACAATTTTTGGATATTATGTAAATGATCCAGAGAGATTTGGGATTGTAGAATTTGATTCAAACGGAAAAGCAATCTCAATAGAGGAAAAGCCAGAAAATCCAAAATCAAATTATTGTGTTACAGGATTATATTTTTATGATAATAGGGTTGTAGATTTTGCAAAAAAAGTAAAACAGTCTAAAAGGGGAGAATTAGAGATAACAGATCTTAATAAAATGTATCTTGAAGATGGAAATCTTAATGTGGTGACACTTGGAAGAGGTTATGCTTGGCTTGATACAGGTACAATGGATTCACTTGCTGAAGCAACAGAGTTTATAAAAGTCATAGAAACTCGTCAAGGAATACAAATTGCATCTTTAGAGGAGATAGCTTATCTTAATAAATGGATAGACAAAGAAACTCTTTTAGAGTCAGCTAAAAAATATGGAAAATCAAACTATGGTCAATATCTTTTAAAGGTAGCAGAAGATAAGATAAAATATTAATCAAGGAGAGAAAAATGAAAGTAGTTTCAACAGATATAGAGGATTTATTTATAATAGAACCACAAGTTTTTGGAGATAGTAGAGGTTGGTTTATGGAGAGCTGGTCTCAAAAAAAAATGGAAGAGGCAGGTTTATTTTACAACTTTGTTCAAGATAACCATTCTTTTTCAGCAGTAAAAGGAACTCTTCGTGGATTACATTTTCAAAAAGGTAGCTCATCTCAGACAAAACTTGTAAGATGTGTAAGAGGAGCAGTGCTTGATGTGGCAGTAGACCTTAGAAAAAATTCAAAGACTTACAAAAAATGGGTTGGTTGTGTTTTATCAGAAGAAAATAAAAAACAATTTTTAATACCTAGAGGGTTTGCTCACGGATTTTTAACTTTGACTGACAATGTTGAATTTGTTTACAAAGCTGATAATTACTATGACCCACAAGCTGATAGAAATATTATCTGGAATGATGAGGAGATAAATGTTGATTGGGGAATAGAAAATCCTATTTTATCAGAAAAAGATAAAAAAGCCCCAAAATTATCAGAGAGTGATGTAGATTTTTAAAGTACAGGGGGAAAAATTTTGAATAGAGATTTGACAAAAGGAAATATCACAAAGACAATGCTTTTATTTGCTCTCCCTATGATAGCTGGAAATATTCTTCAGCAGTTTTATAATATAGCAGACACATTTATTGTAGGAAAATTTTTAGGAGCGGATGCTTTGGCAGCTGTGGGGTCTTCTTACGCCCTTATGATATTTCTTACATCTATTCTTTTGGGACTTTGTATGGGAAGTGGAGCTTTATTTTCTATAAGGTTTGGAGAGAGAAATGAAGAAAAATTAAAATCTAGTATTTTTGTTTCATTTTTTCTTATATTAATTGTAACAGTTATGATAAATATATTTTCTTTTGTATTTATTGATAAAATTATAAATTTTATGAGAATACCAGAAAATATTTTTAAGATAACTAAAGATTATCTTTGGATAATTTTCTTTGGAATAGGTTTTACTTTTTTGTATAATTTTTTTGCCTCTCTTTTAAGAGCTTTAGGAAATTCTATAGTGCCACTTATTTTTTTAGCTATATCAGCTACAACAAATATAGTTCTCGATTTATGGTTTGTAATTGGATTAGGTTTGGGAGTAAAAGGAGCTGGAGGAGCTACTGTTATTGCTCAAGGAATATCGGGAGTAGGAATTGCAATCTATACATATTATAAATTTTCGTGGATATTTTCAGGATTTTCAAAAAAATTTTTTAGTAAAAATATATTAAAAGAGATTTCTCAATATTCCTTTCTTACTTGTATGCAACAATCTGTAATGAATTTGGGAATTCTTATGGTACAAGGTTTAGTTAATAGTTTTGGTACAGTGATTATGGCAGCTTTTACAGTGGCAGTGAAAATTGATTCCTTTGCATATATGCCAGTTCAAGATTTTGGAAATTCTTTTTCAACTTTTATTGCACAGAATTATGGAGCAGGAGAGAGTAAAAGAATAAAAGAGGGAATAAAAAATGCTATTAAAGTATCAACTCTTTTTTGTGTTTTTATTTCAGGGATTGTATATATTTTTGCAGAAAAACTTATGTTAATATTTGTACAGCCAAATGAAATAGAAATTATTGAAGAGGGAATAAAATATCTTCGTATAGAGGGAGTATTTTATTGGGGAATAGGTTGTTTATTTCTTTTGTATGGATTTTTTAGAGCTATTGAAAAACCGGGAATATCTCTTATTCTTACAATAGTTTCTTTAGGAACAAGAATTGTACTTTCATATTCTTTAGCAGGGATACCAGTTATAGGAGTAAAAGGAATATGGTGGTCTATTCCAATTGGTTGGATTTTAGCAGATGCAGTTGGATTTTTTTATTATCTAAAAAATAAAAGAAATCTTGATAAGAGAAAAGAACTATAATTTTTGGTATCGGTATTTAAAAATGCTGATACCATTTTTTATTTAGATATTTTCAGTACTTTAATAACCGATATATTTCAATATACCTCGCAACTTAGAAACATTTCATTTGAAAAAAAATCTAAATATGATATAATAATTACAATAGAATAAAATTAATATAATAAGGAGAAAACATTATGATAAAATATATATTATTATCATTACTGGCATATTTTTCTGGTTCTATTCCAAGTGGTGTTTGGATAGGAAAGACATTTAAAGGAATAGATATAAGAACAGTGGGAAGTAAAAATTCAGGTGCAACAAATGCTTATAGAAATTTAGGTGCAGTCTATGGGATTATGACCTTGGTAATAGATGCTTTGAAAGGTTATTTGCCACTTTTGGTTGCAAGTAAAATGGGAGTATCTGAAAAATATATTGTTGTCATTGGTCTTATAGCGATACTAGGACATTCTTTTTCTTGTTTTCTAAATTTTAAAGGAGGAAAAGGAGTTGCAACAAGTTTAGGAGTATTTTTATTTTTAGCTCCAAAAGCTATTGGTATTGCCACACTAGGATTTTTAATAGTTGTTTTCTTCACAAGATATGTATCACTTTCTTCAATTACAGCAGCTATAATTTTGCCAATAATGACAATGATTCTACCTGCAAAAGATGGAGTGGACAAACTTACCCTATCAATACTTAGTGTTTTTATAGGGGTTTTCGTTATATACAAACACAAAACAAATATAACAAGACTTTTAAATGGAACAGAATCGAAAATAGTATTTAAAAAATAAAATAGGAGGTAGGCAAAATATAATTGCCTAAGGATTTTATGGAAAAAATAGTAGTAGTAGGATCAGGTAGCTGGGGGACAGCTTTAGCTTTAACCCTAGCGAGAAAAAATTGCTTTGATGTTGTTATGTGGGAATATAACAAAGAACTAGCAGAAAAATTAGAAAAAACAAGAGAAAATGAACTTTTACCGGGGGTAAAATTTCCAGATAATTTACATGTAACAAACGAAAAAGAAAATCTTTTTAAAGATGCCAAAGTGGTTATATTTTCAATTCCATCACAAGTATTAAGAGGTGTTGTGGCTCAATTCTCTAATCAATTAAGAAGTGATCTGTTGATAGTTAACACAGGAAAAGGGCTAGAAATTTCAACAGGAATGAGACTTTCTGATGTTATAAAAGATGAGATTTTTGGTAAATATCATAATAATATAGTTGTACTTTCTGGACCAACTCACGCAGAAGAAGTAGCAATGGGGTTACCTACTACAATAGTTGCAGCTGGAAAATATGAAAATGCTAAAAAAATTCAAGAGATTTTCAATTCAAAAGTATTCAGAGTATACGTAAATGAAGATATGATTGGAGTGGAACTTGGAGGAGCTGTTAAAAACTGTCTTGCTTTAGGAGCAGGGATTGCAGATGGAATGGGATTTGGAGATAATACAAAAGCTGCACTTATCACTCGTGGAATAAAAGAGATGATAAGATTTGGAGAAAAATGTGGAGCTAATCCAGAAACATTCAATGGACTTGCAGGAATAGGAGATTTAATAGTTACTTGTGCAAGTAAACATAGTAGAAATAGATATGTAGGAGAAAAATTAGGAAAGGGAGAAAAACTTTCTGATATTTTAAATGGAATGAAAATGGTAGCTGAGGGAGTACCTACTGTAAAAGCTGTGTATGAAAAGGCGAGAGAATTAAATGTTCCAATGCCAATAACAGAAGCTATATATAAAGTTATATATGAAGATAAAAAAGCTACTGAAATGGTAGAGGAGTTAATGACACGTGAATTAAAAGAAGAATTTTAGCTTGGGGTGGTACTAATGGAAGAAAAGGATCTAGTAGCTATTTATTTGAATGATATAAGGAAATATAAAATATTAACCAAAGAGGAAGAGGAGCAACTGCTTCTAAAAGTAAAAGCTGGAGATATAGAGGCAAAGAATAAATTGATTGTGTCAAATCTTCGTCTTGTTGTTAGTATTGCCAAAAGTTATTTGAATAAGAAGATGTCTTTGATAGATATGATTAGCGAGGGAAACATTGGACTTATTCACGCAGTTGAAAAATTTGATACAGATAAAGGATATCGTTTCTCAACATATGCTGTTTGGTGGATAAAACAGTCCATTAGTAAGGCTCTTATTAATAAAGGAAGGGAGATAAGAGTTCCGTCTTATAAATATGATCTTTATAATAAAATAAATAAATTTATTTTAGATGAGATGGTAAGAACTGGAGAATATCCCACAAATGAAGAGGTTGCTGAAAAATTAAATCTAAAACTAAAAACTGTGGAAGATGCAGGTCTTGATTTTCAAGAGATAATGTCTTTAAGTGAAGAAGTAGGAGAAAATATTTTCCTAGAAGATACTTTGGCTATCCAAGATAAAACAGATATAGAAAAAGATTTTATAAATAAAATGGGTAGAGAAAAAGTTAAAAATATGGTAAATGATCTTACTACTAGAGAAAGAGAGATATTAAAGAGAAGATATGGTCTTGATGGCTATGATATCCATACTCTTGAAGAGATAGGGGAAACTTTTAGTATAACAAGAGAAAGAGTAAGACAACTTGAGAAAAAAACATTAGAAAAATTAAGAAAAAAATATAGGAAAGATCTATACAATAATCTTTTTATTTAGAATTTGGGAGGAAGAATGTTTGTAAAGATAGATAGATTAGAATTTCTAAAAAAGTTAAGAATTGTTGAAAAGGCAATATCTGAAAATAAGGTAAAACCTATAATAGGTTGTGTGTACCTAAAGGCTAAAGATGGAAAAATAACTTTTTATGGAACTAATTTAGAAATAACAATGGTATCAACAGCTGAGGCTTTAGTATTAGAAGATGGAGTTGTGGCTTTTCAACCTCAACTAATAGATGAATATGTAAAAGAGTTATCTGAAAAAGAACTATCATTAAAAGTCCAAGGAAATGGGCTTGTGATAGAGACTGAAGATTCATCAACAGAGTTTTCTACAATGAATGCTGAAGAATATCCAAAGATTGAATATTCTTATGATGAGGCTGAAAGTTGGTTTACAATAGAGGGGCAAAGACTTTTAAGTGTTTTTGAAAAAGTAAAATATTCGGCAGCTACTGGAAGTGAAAACCTAGCAATGAATTGTATAAGATTAGAGGCTAGTGACAAGGTAGCAAGATTTATAACAACAGATACTTACCGTATGACTTATTTAGAGCAAGAGATTGATACAGATTGTAAATTAAATATAAGTATTCCTTTAAATTCTGCTGACGCTATAACAAAACTTTTAAAAGTAGAGCCATTAGAAAATATAAAAGTATTATTCAATAAAAATTATATCTATTTTATAAGTGGAGAGACAGAGATAATTTGTAGAATTATTGAGTTAACTTTCCCAAATTATAGAGGAATTTTAGAAGGAGCTACTTATAATAAAAAATTTGTTATAAAAAATGAAGAGTTTTCTAAAATATTAAAAAGAGTTCAAATCTTTGTAAAAAATAATACAGACGCTAAAAATGGAGCGTTATTAGAATTTTCTGATAAAAGACTTTTGATCAGTGGTACAAGTAGTATAGCAAAAGTTGTAGAAGATATTAAGATAGACTATGAGGGTAGTCCACTAAGAATATCTTTAAATGTAAAATTCCTATTGGAGTTTATGCAAAACTTAGATAATGAGAAAAATATAATCATAGAATTAAAAGAGGCAAATAGCTCTGTAAAAATCATAGAAGAGGGAAATGATAAATATATATACATTGTTATGCCACTAGCTCTAAAAGATTAAGAATTGAAAAAAAAAGGAAAGGGGAAAAACCTTTCCTTTTTTTTGTAAAAAAATTACACAAGAAATTGAAATAGCGATAAAAATATGATATAATTTGGTGTATAAAAAAAATTCTACATGGGGTAAAATTATGACCAAATTTTTTAAAAATATTATGACGAAATTGGTATATAATTATTATTTTGTATGTTATTTTTTTGAAGAGAAAATCTTAAAAGACCAAAAAGCTTTCAATAAATTTTCTTACAAATTAGTAAATTATAACAATAGAAGAGTTTTAAAAAATATCAAAGGGAAATCCCCTAAAAATATTTATATATTTCACGATACCACTTTTAATCGGTAATATATTTCAACAGCTTTATAGTATGGTAGATACTATAATAGTAGGAAGATTTGTTGGTGTTAATGCACTTGCAGCATTAGGTGCATGTAATTCACTATTTTTCTTAGTAAATGGTCTAGTATTAGGACTTACAAGCGGATTTGCTGTCTTAGTAGCACAAAAGTTCGGAGCAAAGGACGAAAAAGGTGTAAAAAAAGCAGTAGCAAGTAATATAACACTTACTATAGTATTGACAGTAATAATCACAATAGTAGCATTGTTAGCAGTAAAACCACTTCTTAATATGATGAATACACCAGAAAATATTTATGAAGATGCAAGGGTATATATCACATTAATTTATGCAGGAATAATAACTCAAACGGGATATAATATGGCAGCAGGAATATTAAGAGCATTAGGAGATAGTAAAACTCCATTATATTTCTTAATAGTGGCATCAATTCTAAATGTTATTTTAGACTTAATTTTCATAATAAACTTTAATATGGGGGTTGCAGGAGCAGCTTATGCAACTAATATAGCACAAGGAGTATCAGCAGTCCTTTGTTTTATATATAGCTATAAGAAATTCAAGATATTAAGACTTAAAAAAGAAGACTTCAAAGTTGAAAAAGAATATTATACTACACATTTAAAAATTGCAATACCAATGTCAATGCAATTTTCAGTAACTGCAGTAGGTATAATAATAATACAAAGTGCAATAAATACATTTGGTTCTGTAGTAATAGCTTCTTATACAGCAGCATCAAAAGTTCTTCAATTAGTAATGCAACCATCTACATCTTTCGGTGTTACAGTTGCAACTTATGCAGGACAAAATTTAGGTGCTGGAAGATTTGATCGTATAAAACACGGAATAAAAATAATGAATATAGTTTCAATAATAACAAGTTTAATAGCTGGAGTTGTATTAGTTACACTTGGGAAATATTTTGTAATGTTATTTATAGAAAATCCAACGCCAGAAATATTTGATTATGCTCAACAAGTATTAAATTATTCTGCAATATTCTTTATACCTTTAGGATTTATATTTGTATATAGAAACGTGCTTCAAGGAATGGGAGAATCATTTGTACCAATGATGGCAGGATTCTTTGAATTAGCTGCAAGAGCTACAGTAGCTTTTACATTACCAAAAGTTATAGGTTTTACAGGTATATGTTTATCTGATCCAATCGCATGGATATCAGCAGCAGTACCACTTATGTTGACTTATTATATAAAAATGAAAAAAATAGATAAACGAAATAATTTAAAAGAAGAGTTAGAAGCAGCTCAAGAATTATAATAAAAAATAGCACTGGATAGATAAAATCTGTCTAGTGCTATTTTTTATTATTTTTTATTTTATTATACATAGTAAGTTATATTGACTTAAGATTAATCGAAAATAATCGAATAATAACACAAGATAGCAAATATATACGATTAAATGATTGAACTTTTAAATAATATTTTATAAAATATTATTTAGCAAATATTTACTATAATAGAGGGTGAAGCT
>OGRS01001279.1_pt1 | contig 16184 bp, 14 predicted proteins | sample 1553561 | NCBI WGS metagenome assembly OGRS01 (sample SAMEA2580103, study PRJEB22360) | human gut metagenome | biome: human gut; feature: human-associated habitat; material: faeces | place: Denmark | collected 2008/2010
CACTGCGATGCTTTTTCTCCCAAGCTATGTAAACTAATCCTCTTAAACAAAATTTTTCGAAATTGCGCAATTATTTCTTTCTGATTACTTGCCCATAGAAATTGCCCAAAATCCAAGTGCGAAGTATATTCTTCATATGGATATGATAAAATGGCACATCGGCAGCATATTGCATTCTGCAAAGTTGCTGAAACGCTCCCCGGTTGACAATATAAATCTGCCGCGCATAGATATTCTTGTAGTTCAAAAGCATTCTTCCATCCCAAATATTCAATTCGGCTATCGCTCTCTATCAGTTCATATAAGCTTCTATTTTCCTCTGGAATGCTACCAATAATTACTAATCTGGCTTTCAGCTCTAGAGTAGACGAAAAAGCATTAACAAGTTCTGCCGTTTTTTTCCTTACATCCATTTTTCCAGAATGTAAAAGCAATAATTCATCATCCTCAATATGTAATTCTTTACGTCTTTTTTCCCGAATATTTTCATAGTGCTCATCCGCAAAAATCATACCCCCGAGAGGAAAATATTCCATCAAGGACTCTGGAACTTTATAATTTTCTATGGAAAATTTCTTTTCAGACTCTCCAATATAAAAGTATTTTTTCAGGTACGGAAGAGCCTTTTGAATAAGACTTTTGTAAAACAAACGATGCAACACATAAAGTGATAACCAATTTAAACCACTATTATATCTTGCAGTATGAGTATCTGCGTAAAAATTCACCTCTGGATGTCTCTTTAAATATTTAATCACATCTAAAACAGAGAGAAAACATAAATCATGTGACATAATGATATCTGGTTTGAAAATTGCGATATTATCGTAGAGCTTATGGTACGCACGAATCTTTGCAGACATATATTTCGATCCTAAACTTACGTATGGTAAACGAATTATCTTTATATTGGAATCTGTATAATACTCTCCGGGGTGAACATAACCTAATTTTGTATTTTCAACGAAAGTCTCTGTAGACGCAATAATTAGCACTTCGTGCCCATCTTGTTTATTGATACGCGGCAGAACATTTTCATTATAATTATACCCATCAATATAATAATTAGCTAAACATAAATGTAATATTCTCAACCAAAGTCTCCCTTTATTTAATATTATCTCCGAATCCGTTTTTCTATCCCCAGCATCTCATACAGTCGAATTCCCAGATTATAAATCTTCTCTTGACTTCTAAAATGTTCTGTACACTCTGGCAGCTGATGCAGTTTCCAAAGTTCTTCTTCGCTAATTTCCAAGCGCTTTGCAACCTGTCGGAACAATTCCATTGCTTCTTCCTCTGTCAAAGGTGGCTGCTCCAATATTTTCAAGGCCTCTTCTCTCGTCATTTGCTCCGTCACAACAAGGCTGGACAGCTGTGCACGGCGAATATCGTGTCCAAATCGTGTCGGACTCCACCAACCCTCTAAGAATTTGGTAAGCAAATCTTCAAAATGCTTTTGCTGATATGGCTGATAATCATATTCTTTTGAAAGAACCTCTATCATCTGATTCCGCGTGACTGGCACGAGATTTAAAGGTTTTATAGTTTTTACACCTTTCACGTATGGAATCCAGAATTTATGCTTAAATCCATTTGTAAATGTATAATGCTTTATTGGAATTCTACAATACTTATGAATCACATCTTTTAAATAAGTACTATCACCAGCTGGTCCCCCTCCCTTTGACCAGGCACTGGGATCTGCTACGATTTCCGTTGAAATATTATATCCGTTAAGTATATATTTAACCCCCAACTCTTCCGAATATCTGTCAATCAATGCAATAAATGCATGATCCTGAGGAACGTCTAATCCTTCCAATCCTGTACGGAACCATGCTAGTTGCATTTCTCTCATTTCTTTCCAGTCCATTTTTTCAACATGAAGTTCAATTGCAAGTTTATCTGTCAGCTTTCGGATGTTTTCTTCTGCTACCGGTAAATTCCATCCTGCATCAATGTGGAATACAAATGGACGAAGTCCCCACTCTGTTATCGCAAGATGCAACATATAAGAACTGTCCAATCCTCCGCTTAACCCTAAAATACAGTCGTATTTTTTTCCTTTACCACTCTTCTTAATTGACGAAATCAGTTCCTGCAATTCTTCCTCATGACCATTACCATAATTCCATTCAGGAAGAATGCGTTGTTTGAACTCGTTACATCTACTACAAATTCCATTTTCATCAAATTTTATATATTCATCAGACGTATCCATAACGCAACATTGACAAACTTGATAGTCTCGCTTTCCCATTTAATATTTATCCTCTCTTCATCAAACTTTCAATTATCTGTTTATAACATTTGTTGGCTGTGTAATGCTTTTTCAAAAAAGCAGTTCCGTTATTTCCTATGCTACTGAGTTCTTTTTGATTAATCTTCTGGATTATCTCACCAAAGTTCTTTACATCATTACTTTCACACCACCAACCAAATCTGCCTTCTTCTATCACTTTTCCAACATCAGTATTTGGATCTGTACAGGCAAGTACAGGAAGTCCCGCCTGCATATAAGAAAGCAATCGACTTGGAAAGTTTGGTATTGTAAATCTATGATCCAGGAATATCATCCCCACATCACAAACCGCAATCATATGATCAAAATCTTCTCTGGGAAGATTTTGCATTAAACGCATATTCGCTGGCATGTATTCATCAAAAAATGCCTTCAATTTTCCAAATTCAGTACCACTTCCAACAATCAAAAAAAACACATTTGGATTATCCAATTGCGTTTTTAGGCAATCTATAAGAAATGGTATTCCTTGCGGCTTTCCCAAATTTCCACCATACACAAATACTGTTTTGTTTAATGGAATTTGATATTTTCTTCGAATTTCATCACGCTCACCATCACCAATTTGTAGTTCTTGCACTTCAATACTATTCGGACATATCTCCACTCGACTTGTATCTATTTCTGGATTATGCCTAAGTACATAATCCACATTTGCCTGCGACATACCCCCAATATGATCCGATAATGCATAAAGCATCTTTTCCTTTTTACGAAAATAACGGTATAGCCCCCCCTTTATCCCTGTTTTGCTCAGCATCTGTATATCCACTGCATTCTGAGGAAATATGTCTTTCAACATCAAATATGTAACTGCCTTATCTCTCTTCTTTATGTATTTTACAACTCCAGATAATGTAATAGGTGGTGTTGGATACAGTATCAAATCAAACTTTATACCCTTAAAGTATTGCTTTACTCCCTCTATATATTTCCATTCTATCATTAATGTGGTAAGGCCTTTTTCAATCGCATTTGTCTTCTGAATGTTTCCGATTCTAAGTTTTAAAATGCAAACATTTTTCTCTGAAACCATATAAGTTTCAAGATTGCGTCTACGCTCTACTGGTGAAACCGCATAAACATTATGACCATGCTTTACAAATTCACGAAGTAAATCCGTATAAATATTGTGCTCAGCTATAGAAGTAAAATCTAATAATGATAAAAATAAAACATTCATACTCTAGTTCCTATCTATAAAGGTTCTTTCAATAAACACTAAACTTCAAAGACGTTTCTACGGCTTTCTATGTATATTTTTAATCAAATGTAAAGACAGTCATTGTGGAAAACAATTTATTCATTTATAATTTTCTTCCTACACACGGTATGCGGGGAAGAATTTTGATTCTTCGATGTTCATATCATTTTTTCTCCTAATACTCACGAGTGCCTGATACTTCTCTTCGTCAAATACCTTTCTTCCAATAAAGAAATCCACAACCCCCTTGGGTGCCAGACATGTCTTATACTGAAAGATACCATCATCGGCACCGTAACCGCCTCCAAGAACAAAATTCTTCAGTCCCTTTTCCCTGGCCCATTTAATAATTTCGTACTTCAGAAAGTCATTGGGGCGTAGGTCAAAATAGTCCCGATATGTGCCGCCCAGATAGGAGTAGCAGTTTTCAGCACCATAGATCACCAACTCTGTAGATATTACTTTTCCCTCATAAAGAACATAGAAGTACATCACGTTATCCCGCATTTCATTTAGAGCCTGGTAAAACTTCTTTGAGAAATAATAATCGTCGTCTGCATTGCTACGATCCATGGTGGAATAGTAGATGTCCAAAAAATCCTGCAAATGGGCCTCCGTATTTTCCACAATGATCTCCAGATTATTACGTTGGGCACGCTTTACATTTTTCCGAACCTTCTGCTTGAAATCCATCCACATTTCATTCAAAGGCATTTCTAGACTTCTCACCACATTATGGGTCCGGGTTTCTGTCTCTCCATCGTAATGCAGATGATAGTCGCTAAACAATTCAAACCTAACGAATTCACAGATATAGCTGTTTTGCAAACAGTACGAGTTATAGGTCTTATTCAGCGTATCGTAATCCCCAACTTTCCCCCAGAAGCCTCCGTAGCCATAAGGGGAAATCAAATCATAGTAAGTATCCCGAGGGATTTTCTCTGAGAACTTCCCATCATCAGCCACATCCCGACGGAAAACTACATTCATCGCTCTGTCGCTACCATTTTCAAACAACAACAGGGTAGGTGTTCCATTTTTCTTTTCTTCATTCATGAATGCCGTTACATATTCATTCAGATAGAATACATCGTAATCCGAAAAGGATCGCACAACTGAATTCCACTGTTCCCGATCTGTCACTGTATATTCTGTAATCTTTGCCATGTCAGCAACCTTTCCTGTAATAATTCACAATCAGAGAAACAATTCGCTCCATCTCTTTCTGACCATAGCGTTGGTCACATAGCAGTGACAACTCTGTGGCATAAAGTTCTGATGCCCTCTCGCTGATTGAAGCGTGTAGCTCGGATTTGGGCCAATGTACCGGGCAATAGACTTCCTGCCCAACCAAATACTTCCGCAAATTATCCCGTCCCTGTTCCACCAGAATTGGTACAAACAATGGTGCATCCTCGTCTTTTAATTCCGTAAACGGAAGAACAATCGCCTTTACATCTGCCAGGCCATCCAAAAGAACCTTTGCATTCTCTCTTCTGCGATTACGAAGAATCTCCCAGTCTGTACTAAGCAGAGCATCTATCGCCGCATAGGAAGGGCGATAATCCACATAATTATCCTCTAGAAGAGTTTCTGCCTCACCAAACAGTTGTAGGAATCCATCTTTCATACCGCCATGGGCCAAATAGTCCGCTTTCTGCTGAAAGGCGGTATCCCGCATGGAAACATATTGGTTGCTGCTCTCCTCACAAACAGGGGTGAAGAAGTATCCGTCGTACTTGAGTACTTCAGAAACACCGCTAAACCCGCCCCATTTCCGATAACTGGTAAAGGAATAGTCTGCATGCACCGTCGGCGACGCCGTGCGGAGCCAGGAATGTGTCCGGTCATCAATGATGATCGGATATCTGCCTTTAAGTTCCTCCAGCCTCAAACCCAAAAGCTCAGAAAAGCCAAAATAGGACAGATAGAACAAGACTTCATTCTTCCGATATTCCGGCAGTTCTGCACAGAGGCACCGCTTTTCCTTGCTATAAAATACATCATAAAACCGGATGGAAAAACCATGCCGCACAAATGGTTCAATCATGGTATGGCAACAGTAAGACGGGAGTAGCACCGCTCTTTTCTTGTCTCGTTCTACAATCTCACGGATAATGTATTCCAGCGCTGTTCGACCAGAAAGAAAGTAATGTTTATCAAAACGCTTCTGTGGGCATTCCCAGAACTCGCTTCCGATTTCTTTAGTCATTCTGCATCCTCGTTCAGTCGAGAGAAAGTCACCACATTCACATATTTGCCACCCTTATAAATCCGTTCCCGGAGTAAACCATCTCTACGAAAGCCACACTTTTCGAACAGTTTTTGAGATGCATTGTTATATTCCAGCACATCTGCATAGATACAATGAAGACGCATCTCATCGAATGCATATTTGACAATCGTATTCAGCGCCTCCGTGCCATATCCTTTTCTGCGGCAATTTTCGACTCCGAGTTTAATGTGTACCTGCGCGCTACCGTTTTTTTGATCGATATCTGACAAAATTACAGTTCCAAGTCCCACTTCTTCCTGGCAGCGATCAGCTATAATGCAACGCAAAACTTCACTATTCCCAGATTGTCTCCGAATCCAGTTCTGCTGAGCAGCTATAGAAACTGGAAAAGAAGACCCTCCCAACATTTTTTCGGTATCCGGGTCGTTAATCATATTGTAAAGAAACTGGGCATCTTCCTCAAAAATTGCTCTAAGCACAATACGCTCCCCGTAGATATTCATTACTGCACCCCTCTTTCTATTTGTCTTCTTCGGTACTCATCAAAATCAATCGGAGCATCCACTCCGCGCATGCCAATGCCTTCACGGTTTAAGGCAGTCTTTACAGACAATAAAATAATCTTAAGATCACCCCAAAATGTGATTTTGTTCACATATTTAACATCGTAGGCAAACTTTTCTTCCCAGAGAGCAGAGTTACGCCCGTTAACCTGTGCCAAACCACTTAGTCCCGGTCTGACATCATGTCTATGCCTCTCAACTTCATTGTAATAAGGAAGATACTGCACCGCCAATGGCCTGGGCCCAATCACAGACATATCACCTTTGATGATATTGAACGCCTCAGGTAATTCGTCCAAACTAGTCCTTCGGATAAAACGACCATATTTATTGAGCCGAACAATATCTGGGAGCAAATTTCCATCTTTATCCGTTCTATTATCCATAGAACGGAACTTGATCATCTTAAAAATCTTTCCATCCTTACCCGGTCTCTCCTGCGTAAAAAAAGGATTTCCACCCATAAAAATAGCACCTAGGATTATTAATATTAGGTAGAGCCACCAAAATACTAATACAGCTGCTAAACCACAGCAAACGTCAAGTGGTCTCTTAAAAACTTTTTCATACAGCCCATATGGTTTATGTTTATTCTCCATCTTTTGCTCTCCCTTGCCCTATATATGTATTGACACTTACGCTGCTTTTGCGATACTATGATGGAAAACCGACTCAGCAAATCCGTACTCCGTATGGAAAATGGGCTCTTTGCACTTAAAAAGTTTGTCCCTATTTATTACTCAAGCAAGGCTGCTGGCCCGCAGCTTCTTACCAAAGCTGGTCAGCCGTACCTCATCCGGCAGCAGCTCCCCGTTCTCGTCCCTGGCATCGGTCATGCTGCGGAACTTATACATCTCAAAGATTTTTTCGTCCTTTCCCGGACGCTTCTGCTTAAAGATCACCGGGCTTCCCAGTTTTACCCGCACCAGGACCGCTGTGACCGCCATGACCGGGGACAGCACAATGATCGCTCCCGCCGACAGAACGATATCCAGGAATCTCTTTATGTAGTCTCGGTACAACCGGCTAGTCATCGAAACAGCTCCTTATGATCTTGATAATGGTATCCTGCTCCTCCGCCGTCATCTTATTATCACTCGGCAGACACAATCCCCTCTGGAATATATCCATGCCCACATCCAGTGGCTTCCCATCGGATCCTACTGCACCACCGGCAATATAAGCATTGGTCTTTGCCCGTCCGTTCCCTTCCCGGGTCACAAACCCGTTCATCCGGAAGATGGGCTGCATATGCATGGGCTTCCAGATGGGGCGCCCCTCGGCGTTATGCCTTGCCAGCGTCTCCAGGATCTCCATGGGACAACTCTTTCCCGGTTCCGGGATGTACAGGGATTCCTGCTCCCCGCGCACCTGTCTGCACATGGCCTCCGGATCGATGACCAGGCACGACAGCCAGTAGTTGGGCTCTGAGTTTTCCGCGTCGAACGGATTCATCCGTACCGGAAGGTCCTTAAAGCCCTCCCTGTACCGCTCGTAAATGGCCTTCTTCTGTGCGATATGTTCCTTTAAGTACGGGAACTGCCCCCGCACCACCCCGGCGATCACGTTGCTCATCCGGTAGTTGTAGCCCACTTCCTCATGCTGGTACCAGGCCGCGTTCTCCCGGGACTGGGTGGACCATTTCCGGGCCCGGTCCGCCGCGTCCTTATCATCGGTCAGGAGCATCCCCCCGGCAGAGCCTGTGATTATCTTGTTCCCGTTGAAGGAAATGGCGTTATAGGTACCGAAGGTCCCGGTCTGCTGTCCCTTATAGGAAGCCCCCAGGGATTCCGCCGCATCCTCGATGATCATGGCCCCATGGCGTTCACAGACGGCCCGCAGCTCATCGATCTTTCCCGGCGTCCCGTATAAATGGGCCATAACAACGCCACGGACCTCCGGATATAGTTCAAAGGCCTTTTCCAGGGCCACTGGATCCATGTTCCAGGTATCGTATTCAGTGTCAATGAACACCGGAACTCCGCCCTCATATACCACCGGATTTACGGTGGCAGAAAAGGTCATGTCCGAGCAGAACACCTTCTCTCCAGGCTTTACCCCGGCCAGCTTCACGGCCAGGTGGAGGGCAGAGGTGCCGGTGGCCAGGGCCACGGCATACTTACACCCCACGGTCTCGCAGGCCAGGCGCTCCACCTCGTTGATGTTTTCCCCGACGGTGGACATCCAGTTCTTTTCATAGGCGTCCTTTATATATTCCAGCTCCGGCCCGTGCATGGTAGGCGAGCTGAGCCAGATCTTTTTTTCAAATGGCACGAACCGTTCTTCTGCATGGAACATGTGATCATCCCCCTTGTTTCTAATTAGAAAAACATCCTATTTCCACAGGATGTTTTCTTCTGGTTAAGGCCCTCAAAACAGGGCCTTTCTGTTTTTCTTTTACTGTTTGATTCCCTGCGCTTTTACTCCGGGAATGAAGCTCCGGATCCATCCGGTACTTTTATCCCAGTCATACTTTCAAAGCTCCAGGGCCTATTTCTGGCAGAAAACTGTATTTTCCACAGTGCTTCCCGACCTTTTGGAGAAAGCTCCAATATCCTTCCCCCTCCCGATGGGCCGGATATTAGGCCTTTACACCCGCCGGATGATACGTCCCCACGATCCGCATCACATCCTCCCGGATCCCGTCCCCGTCCTCATTGGCGGTCACATAAAGTTCCTCCAGCTGCCCCTCAAACCGTTCCATATCAAACTCGATGGGCTTTCCGATATGAATTAACTTATTGGGTGTATCCTGCATCCCTTCCTCGTTCATGAGAAGCTCCTCATACAGCTTTTCTCCCGGACGGAGACCTGTAAATATGATCGGGATATCCACGTCCGGCTCATACCCGGACAGCCGGATCAGGTTCTTCGCCAGGTCCAGGATCTTCATGGGCTCCCCCATGTCCAGGACGAAGATCTCCCCGCCCTTTGCATAAGCCCCGGCCTGGAGGACCAGAGACACCGCCTCCGGGATCGTCATGAAATACCGGATGATATCCGGATGGGTCACGGTCACAGGCCCCCCCTGCTCGATCTGCTTTTTAAAGAGCGGGATCACGGACCCGTTGCTCCCCAGTACGTTCCCGAACCGCACGGCCACAAAGTCTGTTTTTGACCTGGCGTTCATCATCTGCACCACCATCTCGCACATCCGCTTGGACGCCCCCATGATGTTGGTGGGGTTCACGGCCTTGTCCGTGGAGATCAGCACGAAACGACTGGTTCCATATTTATCCGCCGCCTTTGCCGTCTTATATGTACCGAACACGTTGTTCTTGATGGCCTCGTTGGGGCTGTCCTCCATGAGGGGCACATGCTTATGGGCCGCCGCATGGTATACGATGTCGGGACGGTATTTCTCAAACACCGTCTCGATCCGGTGGGTGTTCCGGACGGAGCCGATGAGCACCACCAGGTCCAGGTCCGGATACTTCTCCTTAAGCTCCAGCTGGATGTCGTAGGCGTTGTTTTCGTAGATATCGAAGATGATCAGCTGCTTCGGGTTATGGCTCGCCACCTGGCGGCACAGCTCGCTTCCGATGGAGCCGCCGCCCCCGGTCACTAAGACCACCTTTCCGCTGACATAGCCCATAATCTCGTCTAAGTTCACCCGGATGGGATCCCGGCCCAAAAGGTCCTCGATCTCCACGTTCCGGAGCTTTGCGATGCTCACCTCGCCGTTGATCAGCTGGTAGATGCCCGGCAGGATCTTCACCTGGCAGCCCGTCTCCCGGCAGATCTCGATGATGGCCTTACGCTCCTTGGCTGAGGCCGAAGGGATGGCGATGTAGATCTCGTCAATCTTATATTCTTCCGCAAGCCGCGGGATGTCGTTCCGGTTCCCGGCCACGGGAACGCCGTTTAGGAACTTCCCGGCCTTGTTCTTATCATCATCCACAAAGCAGACCACGCAGCCGTTGACCAGAGAGCTGGTGGTCATTTCCTTCAGGATCACGGAGCCGGAGGTCCCGGCGCCCACGATCATGATCCGCTTTGCCGCTTTTTTACTATGGTTCCCGAATAAGGAGATCACCACCCGGTAGGAGAGACGGATCCCCAGCTCCTCGGCACAGAGGGCCGCAAAGGACACCAGGAAAAAGCTCCTGGGCACGGAAAGCTGTAAGAGCATCATCCCGGCGATCTGTACCATGGAGGCCAGGCCGCAGGCCGCCACCACATGGAGGGCTTCCCGGACCCCGGCCACGCTCCACATGGTGGAATACATCCGGGCCAGGAAGAAGATCACCAGGGAGGCCAGGATATAATAGGGAAGGAACTCCAGGGCCGCCCGGGCGTATTCCGGCGGGATCTTGGAAATATTTAAATCAAACCGGACAAAAAGGCCTAAAAAAGAGGCCAGGCAGAGTGCCAGGACGTCTGCGGCCATTAAGATGCCCATACGGACACGCTTGTCCCTGGGCAGGTATTTTTCCAGAAATTCGTACATCAGATCTTCCTCGGATTCGTTTTTTCACGGGATACACCCGTTTTACTTCCCATAATCGTCCTTATGAGAAGCTCTTGCATATATCACTGATCGGCACCTCCATGGACATGTCCTGTCCGAAGAGGTGTACTCCGATCTCTACCGTATCTTTTTTGACTTTCCAGATCACTCCCGACATATTTTCAAAGGATCCGGAAATCACGCTGATATGGTCGCCTGCGGCATAACCGTGGTTTTTCTCCGGCTGTGCGGCATGATAAAACTCCGGCATCTCCAACGGGACCTCAACCTTTCCATATCGGATCTCCTGCTGGATATCTTCCTTTAAGATAACCCCCAGGGCCACGGTCTTATAGCTCCCCATCATCTTCAGCCGGATGATCACATAACGCTTCTTATACTGGGCCTTTACGATGGAATCTGCATATTCTTTCAAAGGTCCGCATACGCGGAGGATCCGCCCCTTTCCATCCAGCTCCACATAGGAAAGCCGGACAATATGCTGGTTTTTCAGCATATTCGCGAAAAACGCTTCTTCTTCCTCTTCAATGGAAAGAAAGTCAAAATTTCCATCGGCGATCATCTTGGACATGGCAGGAACCTTCTTCAGACACAGGTACAGCTCCTTCGGCGTATCCGAAACAATGAACACATATCCTGGAAACAGCCGCTCCACATGGACGACGCTTTCCTGCTGCTTTCTCCATACCCTTTCGTAATATGCCACAAAACAATCTGTGTACAGTTCTTTTGGAACGATCTCTTCAATATAATGGACCAGCTCCTCTTCTCTTCCAGTCATTGTCTGCAATACATACCACATGATGATTCTCCTTTTAGGGTAGGCTCCGCCACTCCGCGATCCGCCCTTCGGCGTCCCAGATTCATTCAGGCACGTTATGTGCGACCAGTATAACCCCTTCCAAAAGCCCGCAGCCTTCAAACTCTCAAGCTTTTGTCCGGTTTTAGCTCATATCATTATAGCATCGCAGTACAGCTTTTTCAAGCCTTCTTTTCGATACCAGGCCCTAGTATATCACATCTTTCTCTGGCTGTGTGTTCCAATTTCTGCAAAACAATCAGAATTTTGATAAATAAGTCAAAACTTATTCCTCTATCCACAAATCTTGCCCAACACCTCAGCTTTAATAAAAACAGCCCCCAGTTCATACCATACTGGGGACTTTCCTATACGTTCTCCTTAATGTTCTTACGGATCTCAACATCATGATCCTGAACACTTTTTATAATCTCTGCCATATATTTTTCCTCTTCTGTATTAAACAGATATGTAGTAATTGTATGGGGAATAATGATAAACACTGTTAAAAAAGATACTATAATACCAACTGAAATCGCGACACTATCTGACGGAACAAGCCCCAGTATCATCAAAAGGACCACCAGGCAAAAAACAGTACATGTAAATATGAGGAGGAAAACACAGATATCATAAAACTCTTCTTTCAGCTTTCGTTTGCTTCTTAATGTCACCTTAATATCAGAGACGTATATATCCAGAAGCTGAGTATACAATTCTCCATGTTTAATCATATTGGCGGTATCACGCGCCTGAAGATCACTATCTGAAATTTCATCTGCCGGTGATTGAACATCCAGAAATGAATCCAGGAAGCTTTTTGCTGCATCCTCAGAATCTTCCATACCCGGTATAAATCCATCCGTCTTGTCCATATCTCATATTCCCTTAATTAAGCCCCAGCTCTTCAAATCTGATTTTCACAGATGTCTCCGGAACGCCAAAAAATGTCGCCAATTCCGCCACAATTTCGTCTCTGGATAAAAATCCGCCTTTTTCCCGGAGCTGCTGGTATTTTCTCTTAAAATCCAGAGATGGCATCAGCAGATTCGCCGCAAAATAATTTGCAACCATTTCCCTGTCATCCGCTTCAGACCGCTCCCTTTTCCATGGAGATTCTTCCGTATTATATGTATTATAGTACGTTTCTCTCCCTTGACGGTCAAAGAGAAAATGAGCCAGTTCATGAGCGATCGTAAACCGCTTATGGCCGCTGCTATCGTTCTTGTTCACCATAATAATCTTCTCGGAGCCATATACATCCTTCCACTTAGGATCTACAACAATAAACCCCGACAGCTGATTATCCTGCAAATCCGTATCAAAAACTTTAAATCCAAACTTCTTTGCAATCCCAATGACTGGAACTGGATACTGATTGTTTGCATACAAAGCAAGAATATCCTCTGCATTCTGTGGCATATCTTCATATCCTCTTTTATCTTCAATCATCAATTCAGGCAATACGCCACCCTCCTTTTTCTCTTGTATAGCAGCCAAATAAATAATTTTTCCCACAATATACCATCCAGCTTTTCATATCTTTCAAAGTATTATCCGTATGTTCTTTTCTGCTATACCTATTTAGTAAACTCCGTCCGCATAGTATTTTTACAAAATCTACAGATCTGTTCCAATTTATATCCTCTCAATTATATTATACCGTATCTTGTCAAGTACTAGATATTGTAGATATTGATTATTTCATTACAATTATCATCTCATTCATCCGCCAGAAAACCCCCGGATTCTCATCCAGGGGGTTTCTCTCATTTCATACCATATTAAAGGATACACTACCTCTTCTCGTACATCTCCGCCGTATAATGGATCACTCTGGTCCCGCTGTTCTCAAACTGGAACGGCACGTATAAAAGGTCCTCCATGGCCTTTGCCACAGCCTCTCTCTTATCCTCCTCCACATAAAACAGCAGGAAGCCGCCTCCTCCGGCGCCCAGAAGCTTTCCTCCAAGAGCCCCGGCCTCGATCCCCTTGGCATAAAGGCCGTCGATGGAGTCCGTGGAGATCCCGCTGGAGATCCCGCGCTTTAACTTCCAGGTATAGTCCAGAAGCCGGCCAAATTCATTGAGATCCGTCTTTGTGGTCAGCACCTTCTCTGCCTCGTCCACCAGGGACAGCATTTCCAGAAGCTGCCGTTCTTTATCGGCCATGTCCTTCTGGGTGGTCTTCTGGATATCTGAGGAAAACCGGGAAAAGCCGGTGAAAAACAGCATCAGATTCCGGTTTAACTGGGCCTTCCGGTCCGGGGAGATGATCACTGGATTCACCTCGTAGCCGTCGGCGTTAAAGTTGATCCGGTTCAGGCCGCCAAAGGACGCGGCGATCTGGTCCTGGACGCCGCCGCTTTCCTTGCAGAGCACCCGCTCCAGATAGATGGCGTCGTCGGCCAGCTTCCGTTTATCGGCGTATTTGCCCTTTAAGGCGTAAAACGCGTTCAGCATGCCCACGGCAAAGGAGCTGCTGGTGCCCAGGCCGGACCGGGCCGGCAGGTCTGCCTCATAGGTCAGGCGGATCTCCTGCATGTCCAGATACTTCATGGCCTCCCGGATAGCCGGATGCTCGATGGCCTCCACGTCGGTCACCCGCTCGATCCTCGAGTAGGACAGCTCTGTGGAATAATCGAAGAACCGCGGCAGATGGCGCACGTTCACATAGCAGTATTTATCAAAGGTGGTGGAGATCACGGCTCCGCCATGCTCCTTATAAAATCCCGGGAAATCGGTCCCGCCGCCAAAAAAGGACATGCGGAACGGCGTCTGTGTAATGATCATGAGATCCCTCCTAATCCATCTCCAGGATCTTCTCCACGGCCTCCAAAAGGTCCTTGCAGACAAGATCCGGCGTCACATCGTATTTTTTATCCCTTCCTGCCTCTCCTGTCAGCACCAGGGCGGTGCGCATTCCGGCGTTGATCCCTGTCTGGATGTCCATGGTGGTGTCTCCCACCATCCAGGAGGCGGAAAGGTCAATGTTATATTTTTCTGCTGCCTGTTCGATCAGGCCGGTCTTTGGCTTCCGGCACTCACAGGGGATCTTGTAGGCCGGATTCTCCTCCGGGTATCCCTTGTCCGGGTGGTGGGGACAGAACAGGATATCGTCCAGGAACACGCCCTCCTTCCCCAGAAGGGAGGACAGCTTCCGGTGGATGTTTTCCACATCCTCGATCCCGCAGAGGCCCCGGGCCACCACCGGCTGGTTGGTGATGACGATCCCCAGGCGGCCCGACTGGTTGATCTTTTTTACCGCCTGGACCGCGCAGGGCTCCAGCTCAAAGTCCTCCTCCTTATATACCAGGCCCCGGTACTGGTTAATGGTGCCGTCCCGGTCCAGGAAAATGCATTTCTGCTTTCTGCTGAGGGATTTCTCCGCAATAAAGCCCCGTTCAATATCTTTTAAGGTCTGCTGGATCCGGTCCACAGTCCCCACATCCTTCACATACTCCGGGGAGCGGTAGCCGTACACCGGCTCTCCGTCCTGGATCATACCCTGGATCACATCGTTTTCCAGGTTCCGCTTCACTGGCTCCGGAACACAGTCACATATTTTTCTGTTAAACACGAAAATTCCAGCATTCACACAATTTTCATACCAATAGTCCCTGGTATTGTGCTTGGAGTCAAATTTCCGCACGCGGTCGTCCTCATCTAACACTAGAAGATCCGAGTCATAAGGATGGCCGTTGGGATGGACGAACAGCGTGGCCGCTGCCTTTTTCTTCTCATGAAAAGCCAGCATCCGTCCGAAATCAATGTCAAAAAACAGGTCCCCGGACATCATGAAGAAGGTCTCCTCCACCATATCCTTTAAATAATAGAAGGAACCGGCGGTGCCCAGGGGCGTTTCCTCCACAAAATACCGGATCCGTACCCCAAAACGCTCCCCATCTCCAAAATATTCCTGGATCTTTTCGCCCAGATGGCCGATGACCATAAGGATATCGGTGATCCCGTGGTCCTTCAGCCTCTCCACCTGCCATAATAACAGCGGTTTTCCCGCCACCTCCACCATGGGCTTCGGTATCTCGTCTTTCGTAAGGGCCGCCAGGCGCGTTCCCTTTCCTCCAGCCATGATCACTGCCTGCATATGCACACTCTCCGTTCTATATGGATTCATTTTCCTTTTTCTTTAACTGTCTGCTGACACCCATGGCCAGAAGCTGTACCGTCACAGGCATGGCCACCGGAAGGTTTAAGTTCACCGTGGCCTGGACCGCATAAGCCGCCAGGGCAAACAGGCAGGCCGCCACCTCCGGCCGGTCTTTGAGATTCCTTGCCATCCAGAAAATGGAGGTGCCCAGCCATGCCATATAGGACAGCATGCCGAACAGGCCGATGGTGATCAGATAATGGAGGTATTCGTTATGGGCGTTGTCAAAGATCACATTGCCCAGCTCTCCCAGATAATAATTTTCCATGAGCACCCGGAAGGTCTCCGGCCCATAGCCGAAGATCTTATCCTTGGTGGTGAAAAACTCCTTGAAAACCTCCATGGCCCGGATCCAGGCATAGCCCCGGTTGGTCCCCCAGGCGTCATTGAACACCACATATTTGCTGATGGCCGCATACTTTTCCGCATTCCCCGCCAC
>OGRS01001288.1_pt1 | contig 15972 bp, 15 predicted proteins | sample 1553561 | NCBI WGS metagenome assembly OGRS01 (sample SAMEA2580103, study PRJEB22360) | human gut metagenome | biome: human gut; feature: human-associated habitat; material: faeces | place: Denmark | collected 2008/2010
TACGATATTGGTCTATTAGAAGTTTGGTCACCTTTAATTTACTAAATATCAAAAACATGCACAACTTTTTAAACATAAATCTTTTATAATTTAATTCCGTCAACAGGTTGTTTACTTTGTGTTTATACTAAAAGTTGATATCATCTATGATTACTGCAGAAAATATTTTACTAGTCGGGTCTATTTTAATCTTTACAAGTATTCTAATCAGCAAAACCGGATATCGTTTCGGTATCCCTACCCTACTGTTATTCCTGCTGGTAGGTATGGCTTTCGGCAGTGACGGTCTCGGCATTCAGTTCAACAGTGCTTCAGACGCTCAGTTTATCGGCATGATGGCACTCAGCATCATCTTGTTCTCGGGAGGAATGGATACCCGATACGCCGATATCAAACCAGTCTTAAAGCAAGGTATACTACTCTCTACTGTGGGAGTATTGGTCACCACACTGCTTACCGGATTGTTTATTTTCTTCCTTTCGCATTACACGCATGCCAACATAGAACTTACCCTGATGGTTTCTTTGCTGCTTGCTGCAACCATGTCGTCTACAGACTCGGCCTCGGTATTCAGCTTGTTGCGCTCACAACGTATGAACCTTAAATACAATCTCCGCCCCATGCTGGAGCTGGAAAGTGGAAGTAACGACCCGATGGCATATATGCTTACCATTGTACTGATTCAGGTTATCGGCAGCGGAAGCAATTTCGACGTAACAGTCATACTGAAAGACTTATTTATACAGTTTCTGTTCGGAGGAGTCATAGGATATGCCTTCGGTAAGTTCGCTGTCTGGCTTGTCAATAAAATAGAACTTTCCAACAGTGCTCTCTACCCGATTCTTCTGCTTAGTCTGGTCTTCATCACATTTACCCTTACCGACCTGGTTAAAGGAAACGGCTATCTGGCAGTATATATCGCCGGAATGATTGTTGGAAATGCCCGACTGGCTTACCGGAAAGAAACCAATACGTTCATGAACGGACTGACATGGCTGTTCCAGATAATCATGTTCCTGACTTTGGGACTTTTGGTCAATCCTCATGAAATGCTCGATATCTCTGTAACAGCTCTGCTTATCGGCGTCTTTATGATTCTAATAGCACGCCCGGTCAGTGTGTTTTTGTGCCTGCTTCCATTTAAAGGAATCACTAATAAGGCACGAGTTTTTATTTCCTGGGTAGGACTAAGAGGAGCCGTTCCTATTATTTTTGCAACTTATCCGGTAATAGCACAAATTCCCGGCTCAAACCAGTTGTTCAATATCGTATTCTTCATTACTCTGTTATCGCTTACTATACAGGGAATGACTATTTCGAAAATGGCACGCTGGCTCAAGCTTGACTTGCCTGAAGAAAAAGAAGGTAATGAATTTGGTGTAGAACTTCCAGAAGAAATTGATACCCATCTGGATGATATCACGCTTACAGAAGATATGCTCTCAACCGGAAACCGGCTAGCCGACATGAATATTCCTAAAGGCACACTCGTGATGCTTATCAAACGAGGAAACGAATTTATTATTCCTAACGGACAGATAGAACTTCATGCCGGAGATAAACTGCTGGTAATGTCTGAAAAGAAATAAAAGTAAGGTTTACAGCTGTTTATTTCCATTTTATTTATTACACTTAGGAAACAACTTTAAAATCAAATCTTACGGAAACATATCTTTTTGGTTGGTTCCCATTGCATCAATTCTGGCATTGGCTTTTGCCGGATTTTCTACAAGCAAATGATGCGGGAAAGCGAAGGCGGTCCTGAAATGCAGAAAATAGCTGCCCATGTTCGCAAAGGAGCCATGTCGTACTTAAAACAACAATACAAAGTTGTTACGCTTGTTTTTATCGGACTCGTTATTTTGTTTGCCATCATGGCATACGGATTCAATCTGCAAAATCACTGGGTTCCGATTGCTTTCCTTACAGGAGGATTCTTCTCGGGACTGTCGGGCTATCCGGGAATGAAAACTGCGACCTATGCTTCGGCACGTACTGCCAATGCTGCACGCAATTCACTGAACGGCGGGCTACGGATTGCTTTCCGAAGCGGAGCAGTAATGGGACTCGTAGTAGTTGGACTAGGGTTGTTCGACATTTCCTTCTGGTATATTCTTCTGGACAAATGTATTCCGGCAGATGCCATGAATCCGACTGCTAAATTATGTGTCATCACCACTACAATGCTTACATTCAGAATGGGAGCTTCTACACAAGCCCTATTCGCCAGAGTTGGAGGAGGTATTTATACGAAAGCAGCCGATGTAGGAGCTGATTTGGTAGGCAAAGTGGAAGCCGGAATTCCCGAAGACGACCCACGCAATCCGGCAACAATAGCCGACAATGTAGGTGACAATGTCGGTGATGTAGCTGGCATGGGAGCCGACTTGTATGAATCGTATTGCGGATCAATACTTGCAACAGCTGCACTAGGAGCAGCAGCCTTCATCGGAACAGGCAATACAGAAATGCAATTTAAGGCTGTTATTGCTCCGATGTTGATAGCAGCAGTAGAAATTATCCTTTCCATTATTGGCATATTCGCTGTACGTACAAAGGAAAACGCTGACATGAAAGAATTGCTCAAAGCGCTCTCTACCGGAACAAACCTCAGTTCTGTTCTCATCGTAATAGGCACATTCCTTATTCTTTGGATGCTAAACATAACCAATTGGGTTAATATTGCCTTTGCTGTAGTAGGATTATTGGTAGGAATCATTATCGGACAGTCTACCGAATATTATACATCCCAATCGTACAGACCGACTCAAAAGCTTTCGAAAAGTGGAAAAACGGGGTCTGCTACTGTTATTATCTCCGGAATCGGGTTGGGAATGATCTCTACAACAATACCAGTCATCGCAGTTGTAGCCGGAATCATCCTTTCTTACTGGCTGGCACCGGGCTTCGATTTCACCAATATCGGTATGGGACTATACGGTATCGGTATAGCCGCTGTAGGAATGCTCTCGACATTAGGCATCACCTTAGCAACCGACGCTTATGGTCCGATAGCTGACAATGCAGGAGGAAATGCCGAAATGAGCGGATTAGGCGAAGAAGTACGTCACCGTACCGATGCACTCGACTCTTTGGGAAATACAACAGCTGCTACTGGAAAAGGATTTGCCATCGGTTCGACTGCACTGACAGGACTTGCTTTGCTGGCTTCCTATATTGAAGAAATACGTATCGGCCTGGAACGTATCGGAACAACACTTCTCGAACTACCAGGTGGTATCAGCATAACGATCCGCGAAGCTAGTTTCACAGATTTCATGATGTATTACGACGTAACACTGATGAACCCAAAGGTTCTATCGGGTATGTTCATCGGAAGCATGATGGCCTTTCTATTTTGTGGTCTGACTATGAATGCCGTAGGACGTGCTGCAGCCAGCATGGTAGAAGAAGTTCGCCGGCAATTCCGTGACATCAAGGGTATACTGGAAGGCAAGGCAGAGCCGGATTACGCACGCTGTGTACAAATCTCTACCCAAGGAGCCCAGCGCGAAATGGTCTTTCCATCACTTCTGGCCATAATAGCTCCTATTGTCACCGGATTATTATTCGGAGTTCCAGGAGTAATCGGATTGCTTATCGGAGGATTGTCTTCTGGATTTGTTTTGGCTATTTTTTATGGCAAACGCCGGCGGTGCATGGGATAATGCCAAGAAATATGTAGAAGAAGGTAACTTCGGAGGTAAAGGCAGCGAAGTACATCGTGCAGCAGTAGTAGGAGGTACAGTAGGCGATCCATTCAAAGACACGTCAGGCCCCAGCTTGAATATTCTTATTAAATTGATGAGCATGGTAGCTATTGTCATGGCAGGACTGACTGTATCCTGGAGCTTATTCTAAAAAGAATAATACTCACATTGATAATTTTTATCCCCCAATATCCTTCACTATCTTTATTTCTTTACTGTCAGTAATAAAAGGTAGTGAAGGATTATTTTTATAGAATCGATGTACTTTTCTTTCATTACTTCTCAACGCATGCATATATTAGTTTCTTTTAAAACTATTTCTTTTACAAATAAAATCACCAAAAGTTTGTGAAGCAGATAAAATAAAGCTACCTTTGCGACTTTAATTCATCAAAAATATATTTTAATGAAGAAATTTTTACTTATCGGCGCAGCGACGCTAATCGTTTCAAATTCAACTTTCGCAGGAGATTATTTAACTAACACCAATCAACATGCCACCTTTTTACGTATGGCAGCGCGTGGTGCCTCTATTGATGTAGACGGTGTATATAGCAACCCAGCCGGACTAGCCTTTTTACAAAAAGATGGTTTTCACCTCTCACTAACCGGACAAAGTGCATATCAAACTCGTGAAATTGCTGCCACTACAGGATTATGGACATTGGATGGCAAAGAAACAACACAAAATTATAAAGGTACAGCATCAGCACCGTTCATTCCTTCTTTCCATGGTGTATATAAAGATGGGAACTGGGCTGTTTCTGCAAGTTTTGCTATAACAGGAGGAGGAGGAAAAGCTTCCTTCGACAACGGTCTGCCAATGTTTAACTCTCTGGCAATTGGGGGAATTTATAAAAACGAACAACTGGCTGGTTTAATAGGAAAACCTGTTACTCCTAATATGTATGATATCAATACCGCAATGGATGGTAAACAATATATTTATGGTGTACAGCTAGGATTAAGCTATAGAATCAACGACTGGCTGAGTGTATACGCCGGAGGACGTATGAACTATGTAAAAAGCGGCTATGAAGGATATCTGAAAGCACAGTTAAAACAAGATTTCGGAGGAACGCAATTAATGAATCTGGCACTCGACTGCGAGCAGACAGGTTGGGGAGTTACTCCGATAATCGGTGCCGACGTAAAACTTGGAAAATGGAACTTGGCTGCCAAATATGAAATCAAAACAAACTTAAATATCGAAAACAAGACTAATACTTTAGATGCTCCAGGGGTACCGGAAGAAGTTCTTAAACCTTATGCTGATGGAGAACAGACTCCCAGCGATATTCCTGCATTTCTGAGTGTAGCTGCCGGATACGAAATTTTGCACAACCTGCGTGCTTCGGTAGAATACCACTTCTTTGATGACAAACATGCAGGTATGTTGAATGACCGTCAGAAGACATTGAAGCACGGAACACACGAATACCTTGCCGGAATAGAATGGGATATCATCAAGGAATTAACTATCAGTGGAGGTTTCCAGAAAACGAACTATGGATTAAGCAATGATTTCCAAACAGATACAAGTTTCTACTGTAGTTCATACTCACTAGGATTCGGAGCAAGAGTCAACTTCAATGAATCATGGAGTATTGATGTTGCATATTTCTGGACTAACTATGATGATTATACAAAGACTACAGAAAGTTATAATAATACCGGAGTAAAAGGTACAGATGTATATAGCCGTACGAATAAAATATTCGGTCTGAGTCTGAATTATCATTTCTAAAAAGTAAGATATATTTTCGGGGAAACTAAATATTCTCTCCTCTTCGCCTGTCATTGATTTTATCATCTGTTTGTCGATAAAATTAATGACAGGCTTTTTGTTTTTTACCATAAAGAAAACGAATACTGCTCCCTAAAAGTTTTACATATAACTTTGAAGGTGCAGTTCATTTTTTTAATAGAAAATAACACCCCCCAATGAATTTAGCTGAAAGAGATTGAACTTCGTAATTTTTTTTTCTTAACTTTGCGCTGCATCTTAAAGAGATTACAAACAACTTTAAACAAAAAATATTGAGATTATGATGACTATTGACAAATTCAACTTTGCCGGAAAAAAGGCAATCGTTCGCGTTGACTTCAACGTACCTTTGAACGAAGAAGGTAAAATTACTGACGATACTCGTATCCGTGGTGCTCTGCCTACTTTGAAAAAAGTATTGGCTGATGGTGGTGCTCTCATTATTATGTCACACATGGGTAAACCAAAAGGCAAAGTAAACGCTAAATATTCTCTGAGCCAGATTGTAGACGCTGTTGCTGCTGCTTTGGGTACTCCAGTTCAGTTTGCTCCAGATTGCGCTAAAGCTCAGGAAGCTGCTGCTGCTTTGAAACCAGGTGAAGTTCTGTTGCTCGAAAACTTGCGTTTCTATCCTGAAGAAGAAGGAAAACCTGTAGGTATCGAAAAAGAAGATCCTGCTTACGAAGATGCAAAGAAAGCTATGAAAGCTTCTCAGAAAGAATTTGCTAAAACTTTGGCATCTTACGCAGACTGCTATGTAATGGATGCATTCGGTACTGCTCACCGTAAACACGCTTCTACTGCAGTTATCGCTGACTACTTCGATGCTGATCACAAGATGTTGGGTTACCTGATGGAAAAAGAAGTTCAGGCTGTAGACAACGTTTTGAAAGATATCAAACGTCCGTTTACTGCTATCATGGGTGGTTCTAAAGTTTCTACTAAGATCGGTATCATCGAAAACTTGATGGACAAAGTAGATAACTTGATCCTTTGCGGTGGTATGGCATTTACTTTTGCAAAAGCTCAGGGTGGTAAGATCGGTAACTCTTTGGTTGAAGATGACAAACTTGACTTAGCTCTTGACATCATGGCTAAAGCTAAAGCTAAAGGTGTTAACTTGGTTTTGGGTTGCGACTGTGTAGCTGCTGATGCATTTGCAAACGACGCACACACTCAGGTTTGCGACGACAAGAACATTCCTGACGGATGGATGGGATTGGATGCAGGTCCTAAGACTCGTGAAGAATTCAAAGCAGCTATCAAGGGTGCAAAGACTATTTTGTGGAATGGTCCTGCCGGTGTATTCGAAATGGACAACTTCGCAGGTGGTTCTAAAGTAATTGCAGAAGCTATTGCTGAAGCTACAAAAGAAGGTGCATTCTCATTGATCGGTGGTGGTGACTCTGTAGCTTGTATCAACAAGTTTGGTATGGCTGATCAGGTTTCTTACATCTCTACTGGTGGTGGTGCTTTGTTGGAAGCTATCGAAGGTAAAATCCTTCCGGGTATCGCAGCTATCCGTGGCGACAAATAATTTAGACTAACACTCTATACCTAAGAGTTATATGAGAGGACAATTCTCTTCCGAGGATTGTCCTCTTTCTTTTTTCATACATCGAGCAACACGTTTTTCATTTTGACATTACAGTTATTATTGCTGCCCGATAAGAAATCTTTATGAGCCTTCATAGGTCGTTTGAAAAAGAGCTGGTCATCATACTACTTTGAAAGAGCTGTTTTTCTGTATAAACATCACTCTATAAATTATTATGTATCAGACCAAGATATGTTTACACTGGCAGTTCCCGTTTTATTAAAACAATGTTCAAACGACTATATTCAAGCAAATGCCAACAATCGTAAAAGTTCTACCGGACAGCAATAGAACAAAATAAAATAAAAGATATACCCCTAATAAAAAAACTCCTTTTATACCCGCCCAGAGCAGTGTATAAAAGGAGTTTTTTATTAGAATACAAGAGTCTTATCCCAAGAAAGAAATCAGCACACCGGCAGCAACAGCCGAACCGATAACACCTGAAATATTACTTGCCATACAATACTGAAGCACATGATTCTTCGGGTCGTATTTCAAAGCAATTTCATTGGCTACACGGCTTGCCATAGGCACAGCACTCAGTCCAGTAGCTCCAATCAGCGGATTAATCTTCTTCTTAGTGAAGAGATTGAAAACCTTCACAAACAAAATACCACCTGAAATAGACAATGCAAAGGCAAGGAAACCACCAATTACAATGCCGATAGTAGTCCAATTCAGGAAAGCATCTGTTGTCATAGTTGCTCCTACTGAAATACCCAGGAAGATAGTTGCTGCATTCATAATACTATTGGAAGCTGCATCAAACAAGCGTGAAGTATTGCTACCGATTTCCTTTACCAGGTTACCGAACATCAACATACCGATCAAAGGTACTGCACTCGGAACAAACAAAGCTACAATGGTTGTAACTACGATAGGGAACAATATCTTCAGCACACGCAGGTTCTTGATTTCTGTCTTCGAAGGATATTTCTTCTCCTGTTCTTTCATATTGATAGAAAGTTCCTTCTTAGTACACCAGATACGAACAACCAGCGGAATGATAACCGGAACCAAAGCCATGTACGAATAAGCCGCAATAGCAATAGGACCTAACAAATGAGGAGCCAGCTTGATTGTTGTAAAGATAGCTGTCGGACCATCTGCACCACCAATAATACCCAGTGAAGCAGCTTCCTTAGGAGTAAATCCCATCAGGATAGCAACCAGCAGTACAGCAAAAATACCCAACTGAGCAGCCGCTCCAAAAATAGAAAGACGAAGATTACGAAGCATCGGTCCAAAATCGGTCAATGCACCTACTCCCATAAAGATGATAGGAGGAAGGAATCCTGTCTTGATCAACATATAATAAATGAAGTTCATCAAGCCCAGCTCATGAGCTATTTCATGCAGAGGCATTTCCCAGACGTTCTTCATCACACCATTCACCATCACCATGCCATTCTCATCAGCCTGTATAACTCCCATATCGCCACCCGGGAAATTGGCTAGCAATACCCCGAAAGCTATCGGCACAAGCAGCAAAGGTTCATACTGCTTTTTGATACCCAGATAAAGGAGAATAAAAGCAATGGCATACATGATGAGAAACCGCGGATCAGCAACAATATTGCTGAACGCAGTCATATCATATAATCTTGCAAATATATCTTCCATTATAATATCTTCATTAATACATCATCTTCTGATACGGAATCACCCGAATTAGCACAAATGGCAGTTACGGTTCCGCTAAACTCGGCACGTATCGCATTGTAAGTCTTCATAGCTTCCACGTAGCATATTACGTCACCCTGGTTCACCTTATCTCCTACCTTCAGCGGAGTTTCCTGAGCATTCTTGGTCAGGAAGAACTTACCTTCAAGCGGTGAAAGCACTTCTTTACCTTCGCCAGCAGGAACTACCGCAGGCTGTTCTGCAGGAGCAGCTGCCTGAGCACCATGCAAAGTTGCAGGATTAACATCACCAAAGGCTACTGTCACACGATATGGCTGACCGTTGACATCAACAGTCAATATCTTAGTCTGATCGTTGACCATGTGTACTTCTTCCTTCGCTTCACGGCGTTTCTTCACATCTTCCAAGAAATCAGCTTTAGCCTTTCCACTCTTATAGGCCTCATACTGAGCCGGATGCATAGCGTATTCGAAGAGTTCTTCATTGTCCTGACCGGTTTCCCATTTCTTTTCCCACATCATCTGACGATATTTATCCAACTGGTCAGGATAATTATCCTGAGGATTACCTGTAAAGAATTTACGTCCTTCACGTTCAGCCTTTTCCACAATTTCCGGAGCCAGCTTGCCGGGCAACTGTCCTGCCTTACCCAAAATCATATCCCAGATATCATCGGCAATCATACCCCAGCGTTCCTTACCTTTTTCCATCTGGATAACATTCATCATAGCCAGATTCTTTACATACTGGCTAAACGGAGTAACCAGACAAGGATAACCTACACGCGGCCATACATATGCCACTTCATCAAACAGCTTAATAAGCAGTTCATCCTGAGTCATAAACGGCAAATTACGTTTTGCCTTATATTTATTGATAGACTCCAGATTGGTTTCCAAATCGGCCATCAAGCTACCCATCATACCACCTGGAAGTCCCGGACCGATCAGTAATGAGTTCATCAGACGGTTACGCGGACTGATATACAAGCCCAGAAAATCATCCATAAATTCCTGAATCAGCGAACGTACTTTCATGTAGGCCTGCATATTGATTTCAGGAACCTTAAAGCCGGCATCTTTCAACATTGCCTGCACACTGATTACATCGGCATGTCCTGTACCCCATGAAAGAGGTTCCATACCAACATCTACATAGTCACATCCGGCCTTACATACCTCGAGGATAGAAGCCATATTAAAACCAGGTCCGGCATGAGAGTGATACTGGATAGTAATATCTTTCTTTATCTGCTTGATGCCGGCAACGATCTTACCTAAGAAAACCGGACGTCCGATACCTGCCATATCCTTGATACAGATTTCATCACATCCGGCTTCAATCAGTTTCTTTGCCATATCCAGATAATATTCTACGGTATGCACCGGTGAATATGTGATACACAGACAGCACTGAGAAATCATTCCAGCATCGTGAGCATAACCGATTGAAGGGATAATATTGCGAACATCATTCAGTCCGCAGAAGGTACGTGTAATATCTGTTCCCTGAGCTTTTTTTACCTTATAAAACAATTTGCGTACGTCGGCAGGAACCGGACTCATGCGCAAGCCATTCAAGGCACGGTCTAACATATGTGTCTGAATACCTGCTTCGTGAAACGGTTTTGTCCATTCACGTACAGCTTTATTCGGGTTTTCTCCAAAAAGCAAATTAACTTGTTCAAAACCTCCCCCATTTGTTTCAACACGAGCAAAACACCCCATTTCGATAATGGCTGGGGCCACCTTAACCAACTGGTCTACGCGAGGCACATATTTTCCTGCGCTCTGCCACATATCACGAAAGACCAGACTAAATTTTACTTCTTTTTCCATTGTAAAAGTAATGTGTTTTTCTTTAACAGATTCATTTCAATTTTTCAATCTTTATCACCTGACCCTTACCGGCAGTCAGAATTTCCACAGCGACCTTAATAGCATCCATTGCCCCGGCATCTGTAGAAGGCCCACTTGTAACAGGCTTCTTCTTCGGCTCTTCTTCAGGGGCTATCTTATTCACCACAGAAATAAGGAACTGACTTATCCAGATAACAATCAGAAGAATCAAGAAAACGGTGCACATTCCGACCACCATTAACAATAATCCGACTCCGATGTTCTCCATAATATAAATAAGTTATTAATTGTACAAAAAAACACTCTCCAGAAAACCAGTTTCTAAAGAGTGTCCCAAAATTACGGATTCAGATTACATTTCGTAAATATCCGCTATTAAATAATGTAAATTTATCAGAATAAAATATCCTGTAAAGGCTTGCGGTTCTTCTCCGGAACCTCCTGCGAGGCAGGATATCCTACCGGAACAAGGGCTACCGGCTCTATGTTTGCAGGCAACCCCAATATCTCCTTACAGAGAGGTACATCAAAATTGCATACCCAGCATGTTCCCAATCCTTGTTCGGCTGCAGCCAGACACAAATGTTCTACTGCAATAGAAACATCCACATCGGTATGATCTTTGTTGTCCAACTTACGATGCCATGCTACATTATGATCGCCACAGGCCACAATGATACAAGGAGCTGTCTTTATCCATTCACGGGGATAGGCAGATTTCAAGGCTTCCAGCAGTTTTTTCTCGGTTATCACAGCAAATTTCCAAGGCTGGAAATTTACAGCCGACGGTGCCAGACGCACACACTCCATTATATAGTCCAGCTTGTTTTGTTCTATCGGACGTTCCTCATAATTCCTTACTGAATAACGTGCTTTTACAAGTTCCAGAAAATTCATTTTATCAAACAGTTAAAGATTTCATATCACAAAAATAACGAAAGTTATTTCCACAAAAAAGTATCCGTCTGGATTTTTATATATTCGGCATATCCGCGCAGAAAAGTCGAATGCATACTAAATGCTGACAGAAAATTCGATTCCTACGATATTGGCAGACCGTTTCGGTTCATACTGACGGCAATAGAAAACATTACATGAGCACTGACTTGACAGTTTTACATTTATTCCCGGACGATAACGCATACGCGCTATGCTGAAAAATACGTCCTCTCCTACCGGCTGGTAAAGTTCTACAGAAAAATAGGGTTGTACTTTCCAGGATACAGGTGCGTAATCGATCTTTATCCGCGAGCGGAGCCTGCTTTCTACATCTCCTTCGAAAAAGGTCTGCTGAAAAAATTCCCGTAAAGACAATTTAAAATCATGACATTTCAGATATCCCTGCGCTCCGGCAAGATAACGATGTCTGAACTTCCACCCTTCACTACCTCTATTCCGGTAATGTACTTCATACAGTCCTTCCAACTTTAAGAAAGACAATATATTGTAACCAGTCCCCAAATTCAGACTTACACGATCGGCTTCCTTCAGATGATTTTTCGAACGAAAATCTGCCGCCCCCGACAGATTCCAGCGGCTCGTCACTTTATAATTTAATTTGACTCCTGTCCATGTGGCAAATTCATCCGACTGTGCACAAGCTGTATGTACGGTCATAAAAGCAAGACACACCATACGGACTAAACGGATAAGAAGCTTTATTATGTTTTTCATGCCACAAACAATTATCAGCGTTAACCAGAAGGAATACAAAGATAACAAATTAGCTTTTAGTATCCGAAGAATAGTCCTCAAAAAAACATCAGCAAGTTTTCGCAAACATTTCATGATGTTTTTTCATTCGCTCCCCCAAAATCTAAATGAACTTTATTCATTCATTTATTGTATCTTTGCAAAGCATAAAAACAAGACATACAGATTATGAAAAAACTAGCAATATTCGATCTTGACGGAACATTGATTGATACAATTGCCGACCTGGCAGGAGCAACCAATTACGCATTGCAGGAATATGGATTTCCTACACACGAAACAGATGCCTACCGCTATTTTGTAGGAAACGGAATAAACAAACTTTTTGAACGTGCCTTACCCGAAAATGAACGCAGTGAAGCGAATATTCTGAAAATACGTTCTCTGTTTATACCTTATTATAATATACACAATGCAGACCTTAGCCAACCCTATCCGGGTATAACCGATGTACTGGATACACTGCAACGCAAAGGTATGATGCTGGCAGTAGCCTCTAATAAATATCAGGAAGCTACCTCCAAACTGATCAAACAATATTTCCCGCAAATAACATTCGCACAAGTATTCGGACAGAGAGAAGGAGTACCAGCCAAACCCGATCCCAGCGTCATTTTCGAAATTATTGAGAAAACGGGGGTAAAAAAAGAAGAGGTCGTTTATCTCGGAGATTCATGCGTAGACATGCAGACCGGAATAAATGCAGAAGTAACCACCATAGGAGTAAGCTGGGGATTCCGTCCACGCACGGAACTGGAAGCATACCATCCTGATTTTATAGCCGACCGGACTGAAGATATACTACAATATCTGGCAGAATAAAAAATGCCACAGGCTGCAATAATCATACAGCCTGTGGCAAAACAAAAAACTGTTATCAAATAGAAAGTTCGTCAAGCACTTCAATCAGCGACTTATCCAAAGGTTTGTCTTTCTTGATAGCCTCAGTGAAAGGAACATACACAATTTTATCATTGCGGATACCTATCATAACATTACGCTGGTCTTCTTTCAATGCCTCGATAGCTCCTACTCCCAGACGGCTAGCCAAAATACGGTCGTAAGCACTAGGAGAACCACCTCGCTGCAAATGTCCTAAGATTGTTACACGTACATTGTACTGCGGATATTCATTTTTCACACGCTCTGCATAGTACATTGCCCCTCCGTTTTTCGGAGCTTCCGACACGATGACTATACTGCTTTTCTTCGACTTACGGAAGCCACGACCGATAAATTTCTCCAGCTGGTCTACGTCAGTATGGTCTTCAGGAATAATGGCTGCTTCTGCTCCAGAAGCAATCGCACTGTTTTGTGCCAGAAAACCGGCATCACGTCCCATCACTTCAACGAAGAAAATACGATCGTGTGAAGTTGCTGTATCACGAATCTTATCCACACAGTCTACAATTGTGTTCAAGGCTGTATCATATCCGATAGTAGAGTCCGTTCCATACAAATCATTATCAATAGTTCCCGGCAAACCGATGCAAGGCACATCAAACTCATTGGCAAATATCTGCGCTCCGCTTAATGAACCGTTTCCGCCGATTACAACCAACGCATCAATACCAGCAGCTACCATATTATCGTATGCCACCTTACGACCTTCGGGAGTCATAAAGTCTTTCGAACGTGCAGTCTTCAAGATTGTTCCCCCACGCTGGATAATGCTGCTGACATCCTGAGTCGTAAGTTCCTTAATCTCATTACGGATCAAACCTTCATACCCTCTGTAAATACCTTTCACAGTATAACCGTTACAAATGGCACTGCGAGTCACAGCACGAATCGCTGCATTCATTCCTGATGCATCACCACCTGATGTCAGGATACCAATACACTTAATTTGTTTCATAATAACTCGTTTGTTGAATTTTCCAATTCCTAAATATCCTAAAAACAGTCCCCAAAAGTAGAACATTTCTACAAAACAAAGTAATCCGAATGTATAAATAACTATAAAAAGACAGTTTTCACGTCCGATAGAACAGAGTATAATCTATGTTACTTATTTTTTCAAATACCGTACATATCCTCAATATTTACCTGACACGCTGGTACATAATGTTATCAATAGAACAATATTTGCAACATAGCTGTCAATCTCCAACAACATAAATCCATATTTTTGCAACAAACATTAATTCAAATCAACAATGAAAAAACACATCCGTCTACTCACATTAGCAGCCATAAGTCTGGCAGGATTTACTTATGGCAACCAGCTTCAGGCTTCATCACCCAATAATGCCATTTTCAGTCATTTCACCTATACCGGACAGGACAAAGTTTATAACGATAACAAGCTTTCAGCAAACGAATTTTACAGTCCCATATTACAAGGATGCTATCCAGATCCTAGCATTTGCCGAAAAGAAAATGATTATTATCTGGCATGCTCTTCATTTGCCGTCTATCTGGGAGTACCTATATTCCATTCTACTGATCTGGTAAACTGGAAACCGATAGGTCACGTCCTCGAACGTCCTTCACAACTAAAACTACAAAACTGCAAGATCAGTGAAGATATTTATGCCCCCACTATCCGATATAATCCATACAACGATACTTTCTATATGATTACGACCCATATCGGAGGAGGATTGGGGAATATCATTGTGAAAACATCCGATCCGGCAAAAGGCTGGAGCGATCCTATCAAGCTAAACTTCGACGGAATAGATCCGTCTATCTTTTTCGATGACGACGGTAAAGCTTAATAGTGCGTAATGACGCTCCCGAACAGGCTTTATATGAAGGACATCTAGTAATTAAAATCTGGGAATATGACGTGCAAACAGACCAAATAATAGCCGGAACAGACAAGGTTATAGTAAATGGAGGTGTTGACATCACCAAAAAACCAATATGGATAGAAGCTCCTCACCTATATAAAAAAGAAGGCAAATATTATCTGATGTGTGCAGAAGGAGGTACGGGAAACAACCATTCGGAAGTAATTTTTATCAGTGACAGTGCTACCGGACCGTTTGTTCCGTCGAAACAGAATCCGATTCTTTCGCAAAGACATCTTCCGGCAAACCGTCCAGATAAGGTCGACTGGGCAGGACATGCCGATATAACAGATACTCCTTCCGGAAAATGGTACGGAGTATTTTTAGCTGTACGCCCTAATGAATGCAACCGAGTTAATACTGGAAGAGAAACCTATATACTGCCTGTCGACTGGTCGGGAGAGTTTCCCGTTTTCGAAGGTGGCATGCAGGCGTTGCAACCCAAATCAAAAATGCCTGATGGTGTAAAAAAACAGACGGGAACAAACGGGTTTGTTCCCAACGGAAACTTCACATTTACAGATAACTTGAATTCACTCCCACTCAATAACCGATGGGTAGGCATTCGTGAGGCCCGTGAAAAATTTATCTCAATAGGAGAAAACGGATTACAAATAACTCCTTATGCTACTGACATAACAGAGGCAAGACCAACTTCAACACTTTTTTCCGCCAGCAACACAACTGCTTTACGGCTTCTGTAAACCTGCAATATAAACCGACAGCAGAAAATGAACTTGCCGGAATGGTGTGTTATCAGAAAGAATCGTTTAATTATGTATTCGGGATAACCCGAAAAGGAAATGAATACGTGAGTTCGGGATGAGAAAGTATCTTTAAAAGTTGGTAATCACCGAATTATTTTGTATATTTAAGTCTG
>OGRS01001290.1_pt1 | contig 15956 bp, 9 predicted proteins | sample 1553561 | NCBI WGS metagenome assembly OGRS01 (sample SAMEA2580103, study PRJEB22360) | human gut metagenome | biome: human gut; feature: human-associated habitat; material: faeces | place: Denmark | collected 2008/2010
ATTTATTCAAAGATTAGCTTTCATTTTTTGAAAGAATATAATAAAACAGCAAAAGGCTTACACCTACAAGTCTCTTAATATTCAATGCGGAAAATTACAATTCATCACTCTCATTTTAACACATCATACCATCTTTATGAACTTTCAATTTAACCACTTCCATTACACTCACGACTTAATGACTTCTTGAATACTTCCCGAAAAAGAAAACTGCCATCAGTAAAGACAGCAGTTCCTTTTCGGCTGGGATGCTATTAGGAATACACAATATCGTTCAATACAATCTCATCTGCACAGGCTCGGATATTATTCATCAATCCGACCCATCTCATCATATCCTCCGCTTTCAGTTGTTCCGTCACACCTTGTTTTCTTGCCATTTCCTTTATCAGATACTCCGCCATATTACACGCCGAAGTATCAATTTCAGCAAGGTGTTCATATAACTTTCCGCTTGTAAGCAGATTGCAATATAAGACTTTCCTATGCTCCCTCAAATATCTTTCCCTCATTCTTCCGTATTTTGTGAGCGTAGGCGGTTCTTCGTTTTCTATCGTCAAGCAGGGATAGTAATAATCTCCGATGAGTTCGTACTGGATACCGGTTCTTTCGTCTGTAATAAATCTTTGCATTCTGATTTCTCCTTTCGCTTCTTGTGATAAAATTCCAAAGATTTCTCGTTGTGATTTTGCTTTTGACATTCTTCGGAACAGAATTTCTGCTGACTGTGTGTAGGCCAGTAGGTACTGCCACACACAGCACAGACACGCTGACGATAATAATGATTTCCTTTTTCTGCTTCTCTGTCGGCTTTTGTCTTATCCTGCCTTGCCTGATAGCAACAATCCTTTGAACAGAATATCTGTCGGTTACTTGTAGGCACAAACTCTTTTTGACAGTGAGGACATATCTTTGTCTTGACGATTTCTCCACCGTTTTCAGCGAGTTTTTTCGCCTTTCGCTTCTCTCGGTAGGCTTTTTCACGCTCACGCTGTTTTGCCAAGCGTTCCATCTCAATCTGTTCTTCCTGTGCCTTTATTTCAGCAAGTTCTTCTTCTGTATAGGCAATATCGACCTGCCCGACATAGTTGAAGTAAATATCAACCTTTTGTGTCCTTGCTTTTCCCACACCCTCTGCTTCATAAACCACAATCTTGTCAATGAGTTCAGCAAACATCAAATCGGAAATTTCTGTCGGCTCTTTGCACTTGCGAATTAAAGAAATGAAATGCTTAATATCAACAGCATTTACTTTTTCTTCGGTAAGTTCCTTTTCCATTTCCTCAATCTTCGTTTCCAGCTCAGCCTGTTCGTCATCGTACTGCTTCATCAGTTGCTTATACTGTCTTTCGGGCAGTAATCCCGAAACAAGATTTTCATACAAGCCACGAATAAGTTTAGACAATTCATCGTATCGCTTCTGAAAACGGTGCAATTCCGATTTATTGTGCTTTGGCTTTTCTGTCTGCTTTTCATTCCAAAGTGCTTGAAGTTCCTTTGCAAAGGCTTCTTCGTCATTCAGAACAAATCTTGATAATCGTTTGACAGCCGATAATATCAAGGCTTCAACATTATCAGCACTAATTGAATGGGCAGAGCAGGAGTTTACTTTGCTTGCATATCCGCCGCAACGGTAAGAATACTGCACCGAACGGTCTTTTTTACTGTAATGCGTTTGCAGGGTCATTCTTCTGCCACAATCCGCACAGTACAGATAACCGCTTAAACGGTTGCTATGCGTACCTTTGGCTGCTGTCCTGTTCGCTCGTTTCTTTCGCTTCTGAACGCTGTCCCAAAGTTCCTGCGAGATGATAGGCTCGTGCGTATTATAAAATACATACTGTTCATCTTCATCGGTATTCTTTCTTTTGTGCAGTTTGAAATTGGTGCTGACCGATTTACGCAAAACAGTATGACCGAGATATTCCTGTCTGCTTAAAATCGCTCTTATGGTTGACATTCCCCAAAGATACGGGTCTGAAAACTTTGTTCCGTTATACTGTTCGGGGTGATATTCCTTTGCGTGTGCAGCCGGAATTAAAACCTTTTCTTCGGTAAGCAATTCAGCGATTGCTCTCGGACTTTTGCCCTCGTTGGCAAGCAAAAAGATACGCTTTACCACCGCAGAAGCCACAGGGTCAACGACAAGCGTTTGTTTGTCGGTTGCTAATCGGTTATATCCATAGGGAATTGAACCGCTACAACGCTTTCCGTCTTTCATACGGGCGTCAAACACAGCCTTGATTTTATTGCTTGTGTCTTTTGCGTACCATTCGTTCATTATATTCAAAAATGGGGCAAAGTCATTGTCAGAAGCATTATTGCTGTCGATACTGTTATTTATCGCAAGGAAACGGACATCTTTCTGTGGGAACAGAACTTCCGTATAAAAACCGACTTGCAGATAGTTTCGCCCTAATCGGCTCATATCCTTAACAATAATCGTTGCGACATTTCCTGCTTCTACTTCCTTAATCAACTCCTGAAAACTCGGACGATTGAAATTTACACCCGAAAAACCATCGTCAGTAAAATGACGGATATTCGTAAAACCATTTCTTCGGGCGTAATCTTCCAAGTATTGCTTTTGATTGGTGATTGAATTTGACTCACCATTAAGGTCATCATCTCTCGACAAACGCTCATAGAGTGCTGTAATCTTTGAACTCCTTGACATTCTCTTATCCTCCTTTCCTTATGTAATCCGATTTAGTATTACAGGGATTACTCCCTCTGCTAATAGGAGAAAATAGGGGTACAAAGCGGAACTGTTTTTCAAGAAAATCAAAATATTTTTTGAAGTTCCAAGACCGATTTTGATAGCCTATTTTCAATTTAGAAACGCATTATTTATCGTCCTACTAAAGTATAGCCCTCGGGAGTTAATTCAATGGCGGTTATCGTTTCGCCGAAGGTTGACGCCCAAGCATCAAAGTGCTGTAAATCGTGTCGGCGAAGCGTATTGTACTGCAAATATCTTTGCATTGTATACAGCTCAACCATACTGTTACTGATTGGTGTGCCTGTCGCAAATACTACACCTCGACCGCCTGTAATCTCATCAAGATACTGTGTTTTCATAAACAGGTCACTTGACTTTTGTGCTTCTGTCTGTGCTATACCGCCGACATTACGCATTTTTGTATACAGGAAAAGGTTTTTGAAATAGTGAGCCTCGTCAATAAACAATCTGTCTACACCAAGCTCCTCAAAGGTCACAATATCGTCTTTTCTGCTTTGGTCGTTTAATTTATCGAGTTTTGCTTGAATGCTCTTTTTAGCCTTTTCAAGCTGCTTTACGGTGAAGTTTTGACCTCTTTGGTATTTGAGTTCGGAAATACCCTCGATAATTTCGTCAAGTTGCCTTTGAAGAATTGTTTGCTGCCTTTCAATACTCATAGGTACTTTTTCAAACTGTGAATGACCTATGACTATCAAATCATAATCACCGGTGGCAATTCTGGATAAAAAACGCTTTCTGTTTTTCTTTTCAAAATCCTTTTTGGTTGCCACAAGTACCTTTGCATTCGGATAGAGAATGAGAATATCTGCACCCCATTGTTCGGTAAGATGATTAGGTACAACAATCATACATTTACTTGATAAGCCAAGACGAATGGATTCTTCAGCTATCGCAATCATCTCATAAGTCTTGCCTGCACCGACAGCGTGTGCAAGAAGCGTGTTACCACCGTAAAGGCTGTGAGCGACAGCATTTAACTGATGAGGTCTTAAAGTGATTTCAGGATTCATATTAGGAAAGATAAGGTGACTGCCGTCATATTCACGAGGTCTGATTGAATTAAACTTCTCGTTATACATTTCACACAAACGGTTACGCCTTTCAGGGTCGTTCCATATCCAGTCCTTAAATGCCTGTTTAATTGCGTCTTGCTTTTCCATAGCAATAGCTGTTTCTTTCTTATTAAGTACAGGCTTTTTCTTACCGTCGTCATCAATAACATAATCAAAGATACGAACATCTTTAAGGTTTAATGTTTGCTCAATGATTTGATAAGCATTGATACGACTTGTACCGTAAGTGCTGTTTGCTTTAACATTTCCTCTGTCGCCGCTTTTGTTTGTAATGTTCCACTCACTGCTAAAAGGTGAAAAATTCACCTTGATATTTAACTTGCAATAGTACGGAGTTTCAAGTAATTCATACATAAAATTCTCAACAACATCAACAGGAAGCCAAGTAGCACCTAACCTGACATCAATCTCACTTGCCGTTAAGTCTTTAGGCTGTACCTTTTGAAGTGATTCAACATTGATTTGATATTCAGGCTGTGTCTTTGCAACGGCTTTTGCAAAACGCAGTTTTGCTCTTACATTACCCGAAAGATATTCATCTGCCATAAAGTATTTTTGAGCAGTAGGATTATCGACATTGTATTCAGGGTTAAGGAATATTACGCCTTGAAGTTCATCATAAATCTCTTTTTCGGACTTATGGCAAAGATTGCTCATATATTCAATATCAATTTTTGCCCGTTCACCCATAGATACGGCAAGTGCTTCCGAAGGAGTATCAACTTCTGTTACAGGAATATGAGGTTTAATAGTTCTTTTAGTGAACATATCTGCTTTGCGTTCAAGAGTGCCGTTTTCTCCGAGTATTTCAAGAGCAGAGATAAGATGATATGAAGCGTCTTCGCCGAATGCCGACTTGTTTGCTCTGCTGTTTATTAAGCCGTACTTTGCCGTAAACTTATCGTACAGTTCATTAAGATTTTTCTGTTCTGCAAGTATGTCTTCTTCAGGATAATCATCGGTTTGAAGTTCAATGAGTTTTCGGGTACTGTCCCTAATGGAAATCATACCTTTGATTCTGTTCTCGGCAGTAGCGGATACATCAACAGGCGTCATTCTTGAATTTTCTCTAAAGTATATCTTTTCGTCTACAACAGTATATGAAAAGTTACGAACATCAGGTAATGCCGGAATAGATAAATCTTCTTCAAATTCATCACCGATTTGCACCTCTGTAATTTGTCCTTGAATATTCTTAACAGCCACATCAAGCAGTTCTTCAAGACTTCTATCCTCATATGGAATACAGGTTGATTCCGGACCGAAACGACCTGAAACCATTTTCATATTACCGAGCACCATATCAGGATTATCAACAAAGTATTTGTTCATCCTGATACCGTCTTCGGTATTATCAAGCTGTACCCAATTAGGCTCAATATCAAGCACTCTATCTCGCTTTTGAAGAACAAGAATATCCGATACTACCTCTGTGCCTGCATTGCCCTTAAAAGGAAGTCTTATTGCAACGAGAAGGTCTGCTCTTTGAGCAATATATCTCCTGATATTACTGCTTTCTTTATCCATAGTGCCCTTAGAGGTAATGAGTATCATTATGCCGCCTGTTCTGACTTTATCAAGCGACTTCATAAAGAAATAATCGTGAATAAGCGGGTTGTGCTTATCGTATTTCTTATCCGATACTTTAAAATCGCCAAAAGGTACATTAGTAGTGACAAGGTCATAGAAGTTATCGGGTAAATCTACCTTTTCATATCTGTTATTAACAATACTTGCAGTTTGATAAAGCTGTTGTGCAATAGCTGCCGAAACAGAATCAAGTTCAATACCGTACACCTTACTGTCAGTCATACTCTTTGGTTTCATACCGATAAAATTACCGATACCGCAAGACGGCTCAAGAATATTGCCTTGCTTGAAGCCGAGATTTTCGGCAATATCATAGCAAGCCTTAACTACTTCTTGAGGAGTATAGAAAGCAGTTAATGTACTTTCTCTTGCTGCATTGTATTCTTCGGGCGATAAGGCAGATATGAGTTCCTCGTATTCATTTGCCCAAGACGAATTGTTTTCGTCAAACGCTTCGGGAATACCGCCCCAACCGACATATTTTGAAAGTACGATTTGTTCATCGGGTGTTGCAAAACGATTATCGGCTTCACATTCTTTTAAAATCTTGATAGCCTCCATATTTCTGCGAAAGCGTTCCTTTTTGCCTACAACATCAACAGGATGTGCGGCAAAATCAAAATCGTACCTTTGCTCAACAGGAATTTCGGGATGAATATCCCACCGATTATGTTCAGTATGCTGTTTTGTGTTTTGAGTGGGAATAATCTTTTCTTTTTCTGTCGGTAAATATTGTCTTACAAATTCAACGGTTTCTCTGCGAAAGATAGGAAAGCCTGTCCCGTCGGCAAAGGTTTGGTCAGCCATAGATACATAACCGTTACTGACAGAATCAACAACAAAATGCCTGCAGTCAATATCTATTTCTTCACCGATTAAGTCTAAGCCATCATCAACTTCCGACACAAAAGGCTCAATTTCTGCATCAACCTTTTCTTTTTCTGCCGGTTTAGTAAACTTGCTCGGTTGTTTTACTTTTGGTGCAAGGTTTGGATGATCATAAAGTTTGAATGTGCCGTTTTTGTAAGCAACAAAGTCATCATAGATTTGCTTACAGTACTGATACATTCTGTCCTCTTTATCCATAAGAGCCAAGGCATTTGACATCATATTTTCAATATCATCAAGTGCCTGTGGATTATCAAGTTGAGCCTTGATAATTCTTGAAACCTTGTATGGCTCAATATCGTTCGGATAAGGCTTAGCGTCATTCTCGGATAAACCTTCAAAGAATGATTCCAAATCTCTTGATATTTCGTTTTTGTATATATCGGGTATAGCGTCAATATCCTCTTGCGTCACAAATTTGTCTTGATTGATAAGGGTATCTATTCTTTTTGCGACATCGCTCCATTTAATAAGGACTTTTGCATAAGGCTCCATAACCGAACCGTGGCTGAATTCAATACCTTTTATTGTCTTATTAACGCTGTCATTACCGCCTAAATATCCGCTTTGATTATCCTTGCCTACATATTTAATTCTGTCTGCTTTATCAGGGTGATTAACAAAATAGGTGTAGGTTTCAAGCCTGTAAGCGTGGCTGTTTTTACCGTTTGTGATAATCTTGTCTATCTCATCTTGCGAGATAAACATTTCTCTGTCAGGCAGATAACCCGATTCAGCTTTGAACCTAATTGGTTCTCGTTTCATACCCTCAATAATTTCTGCAATATATGGTATAGAATATTGAGCTGCATAATTAAAACGAATGATTTTCATACCGGTGTTGTAGTCATCCATCAGCTTGCCATACTCTTTGAAAATTTGAGCACGCTTTTCGTCATCCTTGAGCATATCGGTAATTTTTTCAACCATATCGGGATAACCGAAAACACCGTCAATTTCTTTTTGTATTGATTGCAGACAATTATCTTTATTGGGATAATCGTCACTCAAATCTCGGATAAATTCAGTAAGCCTGTCGGCAACTTTATTCAGTTCGTAGTCATCAACCGTATCAATTTCATACTGTGGCATATATCTGCCGACATCAAGAAGTTCACGAATACGAACAGCCGCTTGCTCCCAAGTGAGATGTGTTGCCGTACTTGTTTTAGCCGATGTACCTTTAGCAATACTTATACCGTTTTCATCATACCAAAAGGATACCTTTTCACCGTTAAAGACAAAGCCTGCACCGTTAGTGCCGTAAAGAAATTTGAGCATTCTTGCGTTATACTCAACACCTCTGTCCCGTCTGAAATGCATAGCAATTTGTACTCTGCTGTTTTTATCATTAAAGCCACAGCAAAGTGCTTCATCAATAATCTGTTGTGATATGCCAAAATCGGTAAAAAGTGATGTTTGAGGTATTTCATCATATACAGGCTCGTTATCATAAGAAAAGCTAAACAAATCAAGCTGTGTTTTTTCTTCCTTTTCCGTATCAAGATACTTGCCGTCATTGATAAGTTCTTTAATGATACCGATAACAATATCCCACGAAAAAACGGACTCCTTAGTTCGGGTTTTGTAATTACCCTCATACATAAGAAGTCCGTTATCGGCTAATGTAAAGCCAAAGTGTTTATTGAATTTATCGTACTCGTCAAACCGTCTTGGATACAGCGTTTTGGTATAGTTTATGAGTTCATTATCCTTTTTGGTGGTTTGGTAAGCCTTGATGATTGCAGGTTTTCTTTGCACCAAATCATCATCAGGATTGCTGAGCATATACCTGATAGCCTGTTCGTCAACAAACGGCGGCAGTTCATCGGTTACATCGTGTAAATCAGTTCGTTCAATACTGTTTCCCTCGCCGAGTTCTTGATATTGTTCATCATTCCCACCCAAGTCATCATATTCGTTTGTTTGAGTTTCTCGGTCACTCCCTGTGCTTTTGCCATCTGAGTTATGATTTGTTCTTCCATCTGCTGTGCCTGTTCCTGAATCGACATCAGGTGTTCCGTCAGTTTGCAGGTTGTCAATAAAGTTGTGAATGTCGCTTTCTTGTGATTTTTGAGATATTCTTGTCTTTTCTGTGCGTAATATCCCATTTGTTCCGTCTTTGTCGGCATAATCAGATTCGGATAAAGCTGCTCTCCAACTTGTGTGTATGTTATCTTCATTTGAATTGCTCCTTTCGTTTTTGTTTTCATCCTTATTGTAAGAACTTATTAAAGTTTTTTCAAATATGCGATTTTCTTTTTCAAGTGCAAATATGGTTTTTGATATTTCAAGGAGTGCTGTTTTGAAAATATTGTTTGTTGCTTCACCGAGGGCATTAAAAGTATTCGGTGTATTAAAATTAACAACATCCTCAAAATCTTCCGTATCAAGCATTAAATCGGCGTTAACACCGAGCCTTGAAAGAACTGTATACGAAACGCTGTTTGAAACCAATTTACGAAACTTTGATGAAATAATATCATCAGAGAAATCTTCGAGGAAGCTGTCATGCTTTGCACCGCAAAGTTCAAAAAGATAATCTGATAAATTGTTGCTTACAGCGTTTTCACAAGCAGAGATGACGGCACTGCTTAAATCGGATTTATCATCAACTGCACCAAAAACATTTTCAAGTGTCTTAATTACATTATCGGTGTATTCGTCCTTCATATGCCAAATAGTGACTTCTTTTGCCTGCTCACCCTCGTGTGTATCGCTGACATCAAACACATATTTAAGCCTTGGATAGTTTCGATTTGACACATCAAAAAGTGCAATGCCTTTAGCACCTTTATTTACCCATCTGCCAAATTTTCTATTCCAGCTTGCCATAGGTAAAACTGCAACAGCGTCAGGCTTTTGAGCATAAACAAGAAGTTGCTCACTAAAATGCAAGCCATAGTTATTGCAAGAACTTTTCAAAAACTCCTGCCAATTACTCGGCGAACGGATGACATCTTTTGAAACATCATCATAAAGAGCAGAAATGAGTTCAAACCTTGTAGCCATAGTCATCACCTTTCATCTTGCTTACCTCCGAGATATGAATAGAGCATGTGCTTTTTCACAGCTTCTTTAATTGCACATATAACCTTAATTTCTTTAATCGAAACATTCGGCAAATCAAGCATTTCTTCTGTTTTCATATTCAAAATATCTGCTTCATTGCATTTGCTTGCCTTAAACAGCTTTAAAAGCACTTTCATTTTTGTTTGGAAATCTGTATCCATTTTTACCTCCGTATATATTAAAGGCGGCAACCGAAGTTACCGCCCAAATAAGTTTAATTATCGTTTTTCTTTTTGTTTCTGACTTGAAGAAATACAAGCCCCGCAACAATAAAGACAACAAGTGCAATAGACACAATCGTTTTGACCGTCATTATCTTTTACCTCCTTTTATTATCGTTCATCTCGTTCTCGGTTATGCCGTTGTCTGTCTTTGTCAAAGGAGCGATACATTTCAGCCTTATCGGCAACCCTTTGACCAAAGTCTTTTAACGCATCAAATTTGTTTTCAATATAATGACCGTAATAATACGAGCCGTTATTACATTCCCAAGTGACATATTGCTTTTCTTTATTTGCGGTAGTCCTTTCACCGAGTACGATTTCACCTTTGCCGACGGTTACGGCATTGATAATGGTGTAGCCAGCATTAGTTCTGTCACTCATTATCTGTGCCTCCTTTTTTCTTTCTTTTAATAAAGGAATATACACAGCCTGCAATACCGACAAGTGAAGCACCTGCAATACCTAAAATTTTATTGATATTCCTATCATCTCCCGTTTTCGGATTATGATGAATATACGGTTTAACCGTTACGGTCTGTCCTTTATCGTCAATATCGGCATGAGCGGTTAACTCAACACCGTCACGATACAATGTCTCAAAGACTACAAGTTCGGTATCCTTTTTAATAGCCGAACCGTCAAAAGTAAAGGTGACTTCTACTTTACCATCAGCCTTATCGGGTACAAACTTAACGGTTGAAGTGATTTCTTTACCTTTAACTTTGAACGGTTTGCCTGTGGCTTTATCCATCAATGTGCCTTTGATAACATATTCGGTATTAGGTACTAAATGCTTGTACTCAACAGTATCTTTTATTGTTATTTCGCCTTTTGCGATGACTTCTTTTTTGCCATTGACGGTTGCAGTTGTTTTTAATTCTGGCACTTTATCATTGATTGCAGTAAGTTCAACCACTTGCTCGTTATTTTTGATTGTTACAGTAAATACATCTTCATTATCAAGATAGCCGTCGGCCGGCTTGAGTTCCTTTATAAGGTATTCGCCGTAAGGAATGTTGCTAAAGGTGAAGATACCATTTTCATCGGTAACAGCAGTTAAGATTGCGTTCTCTTCTGTAAGCTCGGTAGTGTCTGATTTAAACAAACCAAAGGTTGCTCCCTTGATTACTTCCTGCGTTTCTCTATCGACTTTTAAGCCTTTAACAGAACCATAAATGAGATTGTTTTCGATAGCTTTATCGTTATTGATTTTAATATCAATAACCTTTATGTCCTGACCTTGATATTCGGTATCAAACTCATATTTTGTATCGGATAAGATATAGTGCGCATCGGTTGCGATTTCTTTTGCGTACCACTTAAAGCCTACCGGCAAATCACAATCAAAGACAATGCTTCCATTTTTATCACAATTTGCAAAAGTGATAAGAGCATCTTTTGGAATAACATCGCCGTTGCTTGCTTTAATGTCCTCATCGGCATAAATACCGAATCTTACAGAAGTGATTTCACCGTTATTGCCGATACCGAATGTCTTATCATTTGCCATAATCTTTTTAAGTGAAACCGAAACCTTTTGTCTATCGTTATACACCGAAATGTCGGTTGAGGTAACGGAAACATTCTGTCCTGCATAGGTGAGTTCAGCATCATACTTGGCGGCATTATGAACATAGCCGTTAGGTGCAGTCTTTTCAATCACAGTATATTTACCGAGATAAAGTTCTTTTGATTTAGCCACACCGTCATCATCGGTTGTGACTGTATCAATCAAAGTACCTTGTTCATATCTTACCGTACCGTCAAGTGTTGTAATATCCTCGGCAGCATAGACTTCAAACACTGCACCTTTAAGATTACCGACGCTGTATTTTGGAGTGTATACACCGTTATTTTCTTCAACGGATGAGAACACCTCTCCTGTTTTTGTAATATTGATTACGCCTTTTTGAGCCATATCCTTTGCTTTAACCTTGACTACGGTTACTCCTGTGTCCGTGGAAGAATTTTCTTGTGTAATAGAGAACGGTATCGGTGTGTCGTCAAGCACATATCCGTACGGTGCCTGTACTTCTTTGAGAGTATAATCACCATACGGCAACTTTTCAGGTGTGATTAAATATCCCTCTTTGTTGGTGTAAAAGGTATGAATTGATGTCACTTGAGGGTAGGTGTACTGCATTGTAACTCTGTGGTTATCACTATCGTAAATCTCGAATGCTGCACCCTCGTATGGGATTCGTTTACCCGTTTCCTTATCAAATTTGACTACCTTGAGATACGATTCAAAATTCTTGTTGTTGATAAGGAATTTGTAAGTCTTGCCGTCTGTATTGATAAACACATCAAAATCGGTTATTTTTTCTCTGCCATCCCATCCCTTTGTTTGATGAACTGTATATATACCGTATGGAAGTAGTTTTGTACTTGCAAAACCATCCTGATCACAGACGATTGTATCTCGCTCGTCTTTATCGGCGTTTACAAATGAGCCTGATGATTTAAGATAGACTTGAAACTCTGCACCTTTTTCGGGTGTTTCGATTTGAGTTTCACCATCATCCGTATGTTTGATAATGCTGATTTTACCCTTGATAACTTGCTCCATAACAGTCATATCGGGAGCGTTATTGTATTCAACTGTATAATCTTTCGGGTCTGCACCTACTTTATACACCGTATCGTTAAGCAAATATCCCTCACTCGGTGTGATCTCTCTAACAGTCCAGTCTGTACCGCATACGAAATAGTCTGTTGTAAAAGAGCCGTTACTGTCGGTTGTATATTGTGCAATAAGTTCATCGCCTTTATACAAACCATAAACAGCACCGCCTAATTTTGCATCACCTTGTGCGTGTCCTTTTTCGTAGTCTTGTTTTGTAACGGTTACTCTGAATTTTTTGAGTATGTTATAGAAGCTGACCGATGATGTTTTACCGCTTGAAACAGTTATAGTTTGCGATTGATTAGGTACATATCTGTCAATGTTTTCTTCCGTAATCGTATATATTCCGGGAACCAAATCGGAAATATCAATTTCGCCATTTGCATTTGTTGTAACGGTTTTTGAAAACCCATTAGCACCTGTGACAATAAAGTTAATACCGGCTACAATACCGTCTTCGGAAGTTTTAACAAGTTTCATATCACCGAGTGGAGTAATCGAACCCGAAAATGCCATTGAAACAGGGTCATAATATGCCGAATAGATAAGCTTTTGATATGCTTCACTTCCATATGGATAGTAAAGCAAAAGTTCATCGTCATCGCCTGTACCGTCTTTGTAATATTCACCGTTAGCAAGTTTAAAACTTGAAGCCGTACAAGACTTATCGACCTTAATTGTTAATGAATTTGAATTTTTGCTGTGGGTAATGCTCCAACCGCTTCCGCTTTTTGTGAATGCAGGATAATCGGAAAGCACCTTGTTTGTATCGGTAACGGTAAGGCTGTTTCCTGCAACGATTGTTCCGACATTGGTGTTATTGAATGACGGCTTTTTATTTAGGTTGTCCATTCTTTCCTGTGCCTTGTCACACCACGCTTTGTATCCGCCGTCGCTGAAATCCCAACTTGTATCGGAACCGAAGATAGACCATACTTTTTTCTGACAGTAAGCCATATCCTGCCAATCTATTGAGTTGCCGTGTTCAAGATAATATCCTGCAAATATCCACTTTGCAGCTTTAATTGCTGTGTCACCTGCCATAGCTTTTTTGCCTTTAAGATATGACGAACTCGGCGATGTTGTGCCGTATTCAATACAGAAAAGCGGATAAGTTGTACCGCCTTTTTTCGTAGTATGAACTTCGTGTCCGTAATGTTTTGAAACGCTGATGTCAAGTTTCTTCATATCCGACACCGCACCGAGGTTTTCCGTTGCCGCAAAAGCACTTAACGGAAACATCATTGTAACTGTTAATACCGACAAAAGAAGTGCAACAATTCTTTTGCCTAAACTTTTGAATTTATCTTTCATAACTTTTCCTTTCTGCCTGTTTTCAGACATAAAAAAAGAGAAGATTGTTACATCTTCTCAGGTTAAATTTATGATATTGTTATTTGAAATTGCCTGTCCATTTACCGCAGTAACCGCAACTCCAGCATTCATAGCCTTGTGGGCAGTTAGCAAAATATTCATCGTCGGATATTTCTCCGCTTTCCCATTTGTCTGCCCAAGATTTCATTACCGAATCAACATATGCCTTAACATCCGATTTGCTGTCAAACCATCTGCCCATATTGCCGCATTTCATTGAATGATTGTTGTTATTACTGCATTGACTTGCTTTTTTGGTTGTTGGTTGTTTTGATGTAGTTGTTGCTTTTTTTGTATGCTGTGTTGTAGATTTTGTTGTTTGAACAGGTTTTGATGTTGTAGACACAACCTTTCTTTTCGTGGTTGTTTTACTCAACTCAATCTTGTTTGAAGTTGTGCTCGTTATTTTTGCATTTGTAGTTGGAGCAGTGGTTGTTGTATCGGCTTTCGTATCATTTTCAGCAGTCGAAATATGCAGCGTTGTTTCTTTACTTGCAGAAAAAGAACTTGTTTCTGTATTTTTATTTACTTCGCTGCTTTTAACCGAACAACCTACGAATACGCTGATTAACATAACTGCAACCATACACAAAATCACCGACTTTTTCATTAAGCATTCCTCCTTTGCTTTCAACGCCAATTTAACAGATTTTGGTAATTTCGGCAAAGGTGCGTTTATTAAATCATACACATCATTCCTTTATTTGATTTATAAGGCTCTTTCTTTTCTGCAAGTTTATATGTTTATTAGGGGGGTATATTGAAAAGAGGGGGGATAGAAATAACATACTCCTGCTATCTGCTGTCCCTTTCGGCTCTGCTTTTCAGAAACTTGTTGTAATGCTCCAAAGCCTTGCATACATAATCTTGCCTTTTCTCAGGTGTAACAGATTGCGGAATATACTTTTCAAGCGTCTTATGTGGAATTATGAGCCTTTCCTGTTGATTAGGTTTCAGTTCGCACATAATATCAAGGATAGTATCGCTGTTGAGCTCTCCGTCATTAAACATCTTGTGCATACGAATAGCCTGTGCGTGAGACGGAGTACAACATTCGCTTTCTATTGCTTCCAACAAATCTTGCTGACATTCTTTATCAAGATATGATATTTCAACAGCCGGCAACATTTTCATTTTACCCTCATCAACCATTTGTAACAGTTCAGGTATAAGTTTTGTAAGACTTATATATCTATATATCTGTGTTTTACTTTCGCCTGTATTTTCTGCAAGCAAATTTGCCGAATTTAACTTTTTCCCATTTTGGGAAAAAGTTAAATCTGTGCGTTTGCCTTGTCTATTCATCGCATCCAATTTCATTTTGTATGCAAAGGCTTTTTCACTCGGTAAAATGTTTTCTCTTTGGATATTGCTGTCAACCATAATGACGGTTGCGGCATCATCGTCCAAATTTGAAACGATACAACGCAATGTGTTTTTACCGGCAATCTCACTTGCAAATTTTCGTCTGTGTCCTGAGATAATTTCATAATCACCGTTATCTTTCTCACGAACAATAGCAGGAACCAACACTCCGTTTTCAGAAACACTTTCAACAAGTTTATTCATTTCTTCGTCATCACGCACTTTAAATGGATGATTCGGAAACGGTACAAGTTTTTCAAGCGGAATATCTTTTATAGTCGGAGTAAGTCCGTTTTCTCGTTCGCTTTGTGATGTGAATAAATCATCGAGCCTGCTCAGAGTGAAGTCTGTTTTTCTCTTTTTGCTCAAGTTTCAACACCTCCTTCGTAAAGTCCTCATACGCTTTTGCGACCTTACTGTTTTTATCATAAGCAAATATTGATTTACCGCTTATTGCAGTTTCAGCCGCTTTAATACCCATAGGTATCTGCGTATCAAAAATTTTCAGATATTTGCCGTAGTCATTTACGATAGCTTCCTTTGTGCTTTTGGAAAGGTTAGTTCTGCCGTCGACAAGTGTAAGCAAAATACCGTCGATTTTAAGTGAAGGGTTGATTTGTCTTTTAACCTTATCTATGGTTTTAACAAGTTGTGTCATACCTTTAGCTGCAAGGAATTGCGACTGCACTGGAATAATAACCGAATCGGCTGCAACCAACGCATTAACCGTAAGCACGCTCAAAGACGGCATACAATCAATAACTACATAATCATACGCAGCTTTGATTGAATTTACATAACCTTTCAGCACGGTTTCGCGGCTCATTGTGTTGACCAAACTAAGTTCAAGTGCCGACAAATCAAGGTTTGCCGGGAGCAAATCAATATTTTCTTTATGGTGGAGAATACCGTTTGCTGGGTTCTTGTTCCTTTCTTCAATATACTCGACGAGTTTGTCTGCAAGAGTAACCGAAAGTTCGTCTGTATCTCTCCAACCCAAA
>OGRS01001293.1_pt1 | contig 15914 bp, 10 predicted proteins | sample 1553561 | NCBI WGS metagenome assembly OGRS01 (sample SAMEA2580103, study PRJEB22360) | human gut metagenome | biome: human gut; feature: human-associated habitat; material: faeces | place: Denmark | collected 2008/2010
CCAATATGTCCCACGACATCCGCACCCCCATGAACGCCATCATCGGCTTTACCACGCTGGCACTCAGCAACATTGACGATAAAGACCGGGTGAAGGATTATCTTGCCAAGACCCTCGCTTCCAGCAATCATCTACTTTCCCTCATCAACGATGTGCTGGATATGAGCCGCATCGAAAGCGGAAAGATCCATCTGGAAGAAGTGGAAGTCAACCTTTCGGATGTGCTGCACGACCTGAAAACCATCGTCAGCGGGCAGATCTACGCAAAGCAGCTGGAGCTTTATATGGATGCCATGGATGTGACCGATGAGGACGTCTACTGCGATAAGACCCGGCTGAATCAGGTACTGCTGAACCTGCTGTCCAACGCCATCAAGTTCACCCCGGCGGGCGGCACGGTCTCGGTGCGGGTGCGGCAGCTTGCCGGAGCGGTGCGCGGCTGCGGGCAGTACGAGTTCCGCGTCAAGGACAACGGCATCGGCATGAGCCAAGAGTTCGCCAAAAAGATTTTTGAGCCGTTTGAGCGGGAGCGCACCTCCACGGTAAGCCGGATCCAGGGCACCGGCCTTGGCATGGCTATTACCAAAAACATCGTGGATATGATGGGCGGCACCATCGAGGTGCAGACGGCGCAGGGCAAGGGCAGCGAGTTTATCATTCGTGTGCCCATGCGTGCGCAGGCAGAGCACCGTCCGGTGGAAAAGATCACCGAACTGGAAGGCCTGAAGGCACTGGTGGTGGATGACGATTTCAACACCTGCGACAGCGTGACAAAGATGCTGGTCAAGGTGGGCATGCGTGCCGAGTGGACCCTTTCCGGCAAGGAAGCGGTGCTGCGTGCACGGCAGTCCATCGAGATGAGCGATGCTTACCATGCCTATATCATCGACTGGCGCTTGCCAGACATGAACGGCATCGAGGTCACCCGCCAGATCCGCAGCCTGAACGATGATACGCCCATCATCATCCTGACTGCCTACGACTGGTCCGACATTGAGGTGGAGGCAAAGGCTGCCGGTGTGACCGCCTTCTGCTCCAAGCCCATGTTCATGTCCGACCTGCGCGAGACGCTGATGAGCGCCATCGGCCAGACACAGACGGATGCGGCGCAGGAGCTTCTGCCGAAAAAGGACACCAACTTCAAGGGCAGGCACATCCTGCTGGTAGAGGACAACGAGCTGAACCGTGAGATCGCGCAGGAGATCCTGTGCGAGTACGGCTTCCGGGTCGATACGGCGGAAAACGGTGCCGTGGCGGTGGAAAAGGTAAGCACTGCCGCACCGGGCAGCTATGATCTGGTGCTGATGGATGTGCAGATGCCGGTGATGGACGGCTATACCGCCACCCGGCAGATCCGCGCACTGGGCGACCCTGCACTGGCAAAGATCCCGATCCTTGCCATGACTGCCAACGCATTCGATGAAGACCGCCGCAATGCCTTGGAAAGCGGCATGACCGGCTTTTTGTCCAAACCCATCGTGATCGGCGACCTTGTGCAGGAGCTGCGCAAGATCCTGTGACCAACTCATCATTGACAAACCTACATTGTGAACTCAAGAAGCCTGTCCAAAAGAAAGCATAAAAATGCGTATAACGCCCTATGAAATGGTGCCACGGGGCGTTTTATTTTGTCTTGTTTTGTGGGCGATGTTGCGGTTTTGCGAAAACTTGCGAGACTAAATAAAAAATCCCACGAAATTACGATTCTAAACGTAAATTCGTAGGATTTTTGGAGCTACTGACCTGATTCGAACAGGCGACCTGCTCATTACGAGTGAGCTGCTCTACCAGCTGAGCCACAGTAGCAGATAAAATTTTCTTGCATGTTCTGCAACGAGAAATATTCTATCATACTTCCTGTGCGCTGTCAAGATTTGATTTTGCGGCAGAACAGGTGCAAATAGTCTGTGACGCAAAAATATAACTGCCCTCCGAGAAAAACTCGAAGAGCAGCCTTGCACACAAGAATAATCAGTTGAACAACTTACGGCCGATCCAGATGCAGATGCAGGCACCCACAACGGAAACGAGGATCTCACCCACGATGCCGGTAGCACTCAGACCAATCAGGCCGAACACGATGCTGCCTACAAAACCGCCCAGAATGCCCAGCACGATATTGCGCACGGTGGAAGTTTCGCTGCCCATAATGCGGCCGGCGATGTAACCAGCCAGAGCGCCGATCAGCAGACTGAAAATAAAACCAAACATAATATTCTACCTCCTGAGTTTTAAAGCTCTGCGCTCTGCCCGGCGGTTTCCCGGGCAAAGCGGCAAATATCCTTCAAACAACATTTTTCGCATTCTGGTTTGCGCGCATTGCACACTGCCCGACCATGCATCACAAATCGGTGGCACAGGTCGCTGCCTTCTTCTGGAGGAACGATCTTCCACAGGGCCATTTCCACCTTCTGCGGTTCCTTAATGCCGTCCACAAGGCCGATCTTGTTGCACAGCCGGATGCAGTGGGTGTCTGTTACGATAGCAGGCTTGCCAAACACATCGCCCATGATAAGGTTTGCGCTCTTGCGGCCTACGCCGGGCAGGGCGAGCAGCTCTTCAAAGGTGGTGGGCACCTGACAACCGTATTTATCGCGCAGCACCCGCATACAGGCGGAGATATCCCGCGCTTTGGAGTGTCCCAACCCGCAGGGCTTGACGATGGCTTCAATGTCTTCGGGTTCCGCAGCAGCCAGCGCAGCAACATTGGGATATTTGGCAAACAGGTCTTCCACCACAATGTTCACGCGGGCATCGGTGCACTGGGCTGCCAGACGCACGCTGACCAGAAGCTGCCAGGCGTGGTCATAATCCAATGTACAGCCGGCATCTGGGTATTCTTTTTTTAACCGGTCAATCACTTCCAGCGCCAGCGCCTTTTTTGCAGTAAGGTCTTCTGGTGCTTTTTTGCGAACAGGCATTTCATCCACTCCCATCGACAAAAGCTGATACGATAATACCATGTTTTGCGTTTTTTGTAAACTGCGGGCAAAAATTATCTGAGAATGATTTTCAGATAAAACCTTGCTCTTACTGCCAAAATGCGATATACTATAGAAAAATGCTGGGGAAATTGCGCCTTGGTACGGGAGGAGGAAAACACGATGAACGAACCACTGGCACAGCGTCTGCGGCCCAAAACACTGGCAGATGTCTGCGGTCAGCAGCATCTGCTGGCACCGGGCAGGGTGTTTCGCCGTACCATCGAGAGCGGACGCATCCCGAACATGATCTTCTACGGCCCGTCCGGTACCGGAAAAACGACGGTGGCACGCATCATTGCGGAAAACAGCGGCATGACGCTGCATAAGCTCAATGGCACTTCCTGCGGCACCGGGGACATCAAGGCGGTGCTCAAGGATATCGGCACGCTGGCAGGTGCGGGAGGCATCCTGCTGTATCTGGACGAGATCCAGTACCTGAACAAAAAACAGCAGCAGAGCCTGCTGGAATGCATTGAGGACGGCTCGGTGACGCTCATTGCATCCACCACCGAAAATCCATACTTCTACATTTATAATGCGCTGCTGTCCCGCTGCACGGTGTTTGAGTTCAAATCGCTTTCGGCAGCGGATGTGGAGCGTGGGGTGCACAATGCACTGAAAAAGCTTTCGGAAGGGGAGAGCACAAAGGTCTGCATGGACGAGGATGCCTGTGCCTACCTTGCCGAGAGCGCAGGCGGCGACCTGCGCAAGGCGCTGGGCTGTCTTGATTTTGCGGTGACGGCAGCTCCCATTGAGGATGGGGAAAAGCACATTACGCTGGAAATGATCCAGCAGGTCACCCGCCGCACTGCCATGCGGTATGACCGGGAGGGCGATGATCACTACGACATCGTGTCAGCCTACCAGAAGTCCATGCGCGGCTCCGACCCGGATGCGGCGCTGCATTATCTGGCCCGTCTGCTGGAAGCAGGAGATCTGCCCTCGGCCTGCCGTCGCCTGATGGTATGTGCCTGCGAGGATGTGGGCCTTGCCTATCCACAGATCATCCCCATTGTGAAGGCGGCAATTGATGCCGCCAACATGGTGGGCTTGCCGGAAGCACGGCTCCCGCTGGCAGATGCCGTCATTCTGGTGGCCACCAGTCCCAAGTCCAACAGTGCCCATGATGCCATCAACGCGGCCATTGCGGATGTGCAGGCGGGCCGTACCGGGCCGATCCCGCGCCAACTGCAGAACAAGCACTACGACGGTGAGGATGCTCTGGTAAAGGGACAGAATTACAAATACGCCCATGATTACGCCCACCACTGGGTGGAGCAGCAGTACCTGCCAGATGCCATCAAGGACGTAAAATATTATACCTTTGGCGATAACAAAAATGAGCAGGCGGCCCGTGCCTACTGGGCAAAGATCAAGGGCGAAGAGAACGTCTGAGCCACGCCTTACACCCAAAGCCCAAAAACAAAGAAAAAGGAGAACGATATGCGATATTCCAAACAGCGTGAGCTGGTCATGCAGACGGTACAGAACCTGTGCGATCACCCCACCGCCGAGGAAATTTATGATGCTGCGGTCAAGGAATGCCCGGGCCTGAGCCTTGGCACCGTATACCGTAACCTGAATAGTCTGGTGGATGCGGGCCGGGTGCGCCGGGTGTCCATTCCAGGCAAGGCTGACCGCTTTGACCACACGCTGCCCTGGCACAGCCATCTGTACTGCACCGTGTGCGGCAGCGTGACCGATGCCGAGGTGGACGAAGAACAGGTGATGAAACTGGTGAGAAACCAGAAGGGCCATGTGCAGGACTGCGCTGTTGTGCTGATCGGCGTATGCGAGGCCTGCTGCGAGAAGCAGGCGCAGGAAAACGCCCACTGAACCATAAAATTTGCACGGAACCTCTTGCCCGGAGCGTATAAACAGGGTATACTATAGAGAAGGCTCTTTTCAGAAAGTGCAAGTAGATTTTCGCCGCACAGGGCGCTTCGGCCCGGCGGAGAAGGATGGTTTGATTGGAATACATTAGTTTTGAACATAATAACATTGCCGCTGAGCTGGTAAAGCAGTTCTATGATACGCCGCCGCTGGCCTTTGTGCACAGCTATGGCTGTCAGCAGAACGTGAACGACGGCGAGCGGATCAAGGGTGTGCTGATGGACATCGGCTATGGCCTGTGCGATAAGCCCGAGGATGCAGACCTGATCCTCTTCAACACCTGCGCCGTGCGTGAGCATGCCGAGCAGCGTGTGTTCGGCAACGTAGGTGCCCTGAAGGGACTCAAGGAAAAAAAGCATGATCTCATCATCGGCCTGTGCGGATGCATGGCCAACCAGAAGCACGTGGTAGAAAAGCTGCGCCAGAGCTATCCTTACGTTGACCTGGTGTTTGGCGTGGACGGCATCGACACCCTGCCGCAGCTCATTGCCCAGAAGCTGCAGAAGCATAAGCGTGTGCTGATGGAGCCCGCCCAGCGCCCGGTCATCGTGGAGAATATCCCCATCCGGCGTGAGAGCGAGTTCCGCGCATGGCTGCCCATCATGTACGGCTGCGACAACTTCTGCACCTACTGCATCGTGCCCTATGTGCGTGGCCGCGAAAAGAGCCGCAAGCCCGGCGATATCCTTGCCGAGTTCCGCGGTCTTGTGGAGGCAGGCTATAAGGAGATCACATTGCTGGGGCAGAACGTCAACAGCTACGGCAAGGGTCTGGAAGAAAAGGTGGACTTTTCCGATCTGCTCAACCTGCTGTGCACGGTGCCCGGCGATTACCACATCCGCTTTATGACCAGCCACCCCAAGGATGCCAGTCACAAGCTGATCGACACCATTGCCGCCCAGCCGAAGCTGTGCAAGCACCTGCACCTGCCGGTGCAGTGCGGCTCCGATGAACTGCTGAAGAAGATGAACCGCCACTACACCGTGGAACAGTATCTTGAGCTCATCGAATACGCCCGCAAAACGGTGCCCGGCATCACTTTTTCCAGTGACATCATCGTTGGCTTCCCCGGCGAGACCGAAGCGGACTTTGTAAAGACGCTGGAACTGGTGCAGAAGGTGGGCTATATGCAGCTGTTCACCTTTATCTATTCCAAGCGCACCGGCACCAAGGCCGCCGATATGCCGGACCCCACCCCCCGCAAGGAAAAGACCGACCGCATGACCCGCCTGCTCAAGCTGCAGGACGAGATCGCCATGGCACTGGTCAAGGCGCAGGTTGGTCAGACTGTGAAGGTACTGGTAGAGGGCTTTGGCCGCAATGAGGGCACCCTCTCCGGCCGTCTGGACAACAACCTGACGGTGGAGTTCACGGCAGATGCTTCCCTGATGGGCAGCTATGCCAACGTACATCTCACGGGCGCACGGGCGACTGTGCTGCTGGGTGAGCTTGCCTGAGTGATTCCGGGGCAGTGCCCCTGAACGTATAAATAAGAAGGAGACCATTCAAATGGATTGCATTGATCTTTTCAAGCGCGCAGCCGTTGCGCTGCAGACCGATAGCCGCTACCTCGTTCTGGATCAGACCCGCAAGGCAAACGATAAGGACGAAGAGCTGCAGAACCTGATCGGCGAGTTCAACCTCGCCCGCATGGATCTGAACAATGAGATCGGCAAGAGCGAGCGCAACGATGCCCGCATCGCCGAACTGAACGAAAAGGTGAACAGCCTGTACGGCCAGATCATGGGCAACGAGGGCATGGTGGCTTACAACGAGGCCAAGCGTGACTGCGAGAACCTCGTGAACTATATCGATGCCATCATCAACACTGCCATGAATGGCGGCGACCCCATGACGGTACAGGAGCCTTCTGCTTCCTGCACCGGCAGCTGCTCCACCTGCGGCGGCTGCCACTAAAACCGGCAAAAACAAAACGCGGCTGTGCAAAACAGACCGCGTTTTGTTTGCAAAAGCGGTTACAAGCCGCAAACTTGTGCACAGAACCATAGAACGGGAGAGAGGGTAAACCATGGCAGAGCTGTCGCCCATGATGCAGCAATATCTTGAAATCAAAAAACAACATAAGGACGAAATTCTGTTTTACCGCATCGGCGATTTTTATGAGATGTTCTTTGACGATGCCCTGACGGCATCCAAGGAACTGGACCTGACCCTGACCGGCAAGCAGTGCGGCATGGAAGAGCGGGCACCCATGTGCGGCGTGCCCTTCCACAGCTACGAGGGATATGTGGCGCGGCTGATCGCCAAGGGCTACAAAGTAGCCATCTGTGAGCAGGTGGAAGACCCGGCCAAGGCCAAGGGCCTTGTCAAGCGGGACATCATCCGCGTGGTCACACCCGGCACGGTCATTGAGAGCAGTATGCTGCAGGACGACCGCAATAACTACATTGCCAGTATCTTCCTCAAAGGAAAGAAAGCAGGTTTGTGCTTTGCGGATGTCTCTACCGGTACGGCCCATATCACAGAGCTGAATGCAGACAAGATCGCCCCGGCGGTCATTACGGAGCTGTGCCGCTACCATCCCAGCGAAGTGCTGATGAATCCGGGTCTGCTGGACTGCCGCGAGGTGACGGCGTACATCAAAAAGAATATGACTTGTTCGGTGGAGCTGATCGAAGAGGAGCGCTATGCACCGGGCCTTGTGGCGGCATCGCTGGAAAACCAGTTTGGCCGCGACTGGGCGCAGACCACCGGCATTGCAGCGGACGGCCTTGTGCGCTTTGCCATGGCGGCACTGCTGGAATATCTGCACGACACCCAGATCAAGGGCGTGGAACGTCTGAAAACGGTCATAACCTATAATAAGGCCCAGTTCATGCGTCTTTCGCCCGTGACCCGCGCCAATCTGGAGCTGACCGAGACGCTGCGCGGCCGCGAAAAGCGGGGCACGCTGCTCTGGGTGCTGGATAAGACCAGTACATCCATGGGCAAGCGTATGCTGCGCAGCTGGATCGAGCAGCCGCTTATTTCCAGTGCACTCATCAACCACCGCCTGAACGCTGTGGAGAGCCTTGTCAAGCAGACCATGGCCCGCGGCGACCTGACCGAAGAGCTGGGTTACATTGCGGATATGGAACGCCTGATGACCCGCACGGTTTACGGCTCTGCCACACCCAAGGAGATCTATACGCTGGCCCAGACCTGCGACCGGCTGCCCGGCCTGCGCAGGCTGGCTGAGGCCTGCGGCTGCCCGGAGCTTGCTGAACTGGCAGTACAGATCGATCCGTTGGAGGACATCAAGGCCCGTATTTATGCGGCGGTGGACCCGGAAGCGCCCTCTACCCTCAAGGATGGCGGTGTCATTGCCAAAGGCTACCATGCCGAAGTGGACGAGCTGCGTTCCATTCGCGACAATACCAAGGGCGTTCTGGCGCAGCTGGAAGCCCGCCTGCGGCAGGAGACCGGCATCCCCAAGCTGAAGATCGGCTATAACCATGTGTTTGGCTACTTCATCGAGGTAAGCAACTCCTATAAGAGCATGGTGCCGGAGACCTACATCCGCAAGCAGACCCTGACTTCCGGCGAACGCTACATCACGCAGGAACTGAAAGAGCTGGAAAGCAAGATCTTAGGTGCCCACGAACGGCTCATCACGCTGGAGCACCGCCTGTTCAGCGAACTGCTGGAAAGCATCAGCGCTCAGCTGGACCACATCCAGCGCACGGCCAATGCGGTGGCCCAGCTGGATGTGCTCACGGCGCTGGCGCAGGTGGCAGCGGAAAACAACTACTGCCGTCCCATCGTGGACGACAGTGACGAGCTGACCATCACCGAGGGCCGTCACCCTGTGGTGGAGCAGATGCTGAAAGGCAGCCTGTTTGTACCCAATGATACCACCCTGAACTGTGGTGCAGACCGCTGCCTGATCATCACCGGCCCCAACATGGCAGGTAAATCCACGTACATGCGCCAGAATGCACTGATTGCGCTGATGGCGCAGATCGGTTCCTTTGTACCGGCTTCCAGCTGCCATGTGGGTGTGGTGGATGCCATTTTCACTCGCATCGGTGCGTCGGACGACCTGTCTGCCGGTCAGTCCACCTTTATGGTGGAGATGACCGAGGTAGCGGAGATCCTGAAAAATGCCACCGCCAAAAGCCTTGTGGTGCTGGACGAGATCGGCCGCGGCACTTCCACCTTTGACGGTATGAGCATTGCCCGCGCCGTAGTGGAGCACATTGCAGACCCCGCCAAGGGCCTTGGCTGCAAGACTCTGTTTGCCACCCACTACCACGAGCTGACCGAGCTGGAAGGCGGCGTGGACGGCGTAAAAAACTACAATATTGCAGTAAAAAAACGCGGCGAGGACATCACCTTCCTGCGCCGCATCGTGCGCGGCCCGGCGGATGACAGCTACGGCATCGAGGTGGCAAAGCTGGCAGGCCTGCCCGGCAGTGTGACCCGCCGCGCCCATGAGGTGCTGCGCGCGCTGGAAGCAACTGCACCTAAAAATAAAGTAGAGCAGATGGATTTTGATGCCCTGCAGGAGTATAACTCTCCGGCTGTGCCCAGCGAGATGATGGACAAGCTGGAAGCTCTGGATGTGGAAACACTCACCCCCATTGAGGCTTTGAACTTCCTCTACGAGCTGAAAAAGACCCTGAAGGGCAGCCTGAACAGATGAAACTGCTCTACCTGACTCAGACCATACAAGGAGGGAAAACACCATGGCAGTGATCCATGTTCTGGATAAGCACACAGCCGAGCTGATCGCAGCTGGTGAGGTGGTCGAGCGTCCGGCATCCGTTGTTAAGGAGCTGCTGGAAAACTCCATTGATGCCGGTGCCACGCAGGTGACCGTCAGCATTGAATCCGGCGGTGTCAAGCTGATCGAGATCAGCGATAACGGCACCGGCATCGAGGCAGAATATATCTCCACGGCGTTTATCCGCCACGCCACCAGCAAAATTGAAACACCGGACGATCTGACCAACATCCATACGCTTGGCTTCCGCGGTGAAGCACTGGCATCCATTGCCAGCGTGGCCCGTGTAGAGCTGACCACCCGAACCGAGGTGGACGAGTTTGCCACGGTCTACCGCATTGAGGGCGGGGAAGAGGTCTCCCGTGAGCCGGGTGCCAGAGCTGTGGGCACCACCATCCGGGTAAAGGATCTGTTTTACAACACGCCTGCCCGCATGAAGTTCCTCAAAAAGGACTCCTCCGAGGGCACCTTTGTGTCGGATACAGTTACCCATGTAGCGCTCAGCCACCCGGAAGTCAGCGTCAAGTTCATCCGTGAGGGCAAGCTGCAGTATGTCACGCCCGGCGACGGCCAGCTGCGCGGTGCAGCCTATGCGGTGCTGGGCCGGGAGTTCAGCCGGGACCTCATTGAGCTGAAAAATCAGGAGGGCGTGTACCGCATCACCGGTCTGATTACCCCGCCCAAAAGCTGCCGCGCCAGCCGAAGTATGCAGCATTTTTACATCAATGGCCGCTATGTGCGCAACCGCACCATGATGGCCGGTATGGAGATGGCGTTCAAGGGTACCATGATGCAGGGCAAGTTCCCGGGCGGCATTCTGCTGCTGGAAATGCCGGCCGACCTTGTGGATGTCAATGTGCATCCGGCCAAGATCGAAGCCCGCTTTGCCCGCGAAAATGATGTTTTTGATGTGGTGTATCATGCTGTCAAGCTGGCATTGGCTCAGCCCGGCACCGGTGAACGGCTTTTTACCTTTGAAGCAGACAAAGAAGAAGAAAAAACTGAAAATTCAAAAAAAGACGCTGATATAATCAAAAATGATGTAAAGAATAATAACTTTACAGGCCTTTCTGCGATCATTCAGGGACAGGCAGACCCGGGCGTTCTGCCACAGCAGCACTGGGAACCGGCAAAACCCGCCGCAGCACCCAGTGAGCCGCGCTGGAAAGGCAGTGCTCAGAACGAGGATATGCTGGATCCGTTCGTGACCCTTCACAGTCCGAAGCTGGAAACGACAAAGGCACCAGAGCCGTTCCGTGCGGCGGCAAGTGAAACGCAGCTGGATGTGGAACCGGAATTTGGTGAGACAAAACTGCATTCGCCTCAGGACCATATGGCAGCGTGGAACCCTGCGCAGGAAGCACCAAAGGAAGAACCTGAGAGTGCACCCTGTGTAGAAACAGAACCGGATGCGCCGGAAGCGGCAGAACAGGAAACTGTACTGGCCGAGCCGGAGCAGATGAACTTTGATCCGACGGTGGATCAGCCGGAACCGCTGCGCTATGTGGGCGAGGTGTTCAGAACATACATCCTTGCAGAACGCGGCGACGAGCTGTGCCTGATCGATAAACACGCTGCCCACGAGCGCCAGCTGTACGAAAAACTAGCCGCGAACTATGGCAATGTGCCCAGCCAGATGCTGCTGGAGCCTGCTGCCATCGACCTTGCTGCGGAGGAAAAGCAGGCCCTGCTGGATAACATTCCTCTGCTGGAAAATGCGGGCCTTGAGATCGCGGACTTTGGCGGCAATACCGTGGTGCTGCGCGCGGTGCCCGCAGATGTGGAGCCGCAGAATGCCGAAAGCCTGCTGGTGGAGATCGCAAATAAGCTGCTCAAGGGCGGCCATGATGCGCTGAACGAGCACACCGAGTGGGTGCTGCATTCTATCTCCTGCCGTGCAGCCATCAAGGCGGGGGACAAGTCCTCGCCGCAGGAACTGCTGGCGCTGGCCGAAAAGATCCTTTCCGGCGAGGTGCCGCCGTTCTGCCCGCATGGCCGCCCCTGCGTACTCAAATTGACCCGGAAGGAGCTGGAAAAGCAGTTTGGACGCATCGTATAAACATCCCGTGGTGGCCGTCGTCGGCCCTACCGCAACCGGAAAGACGGCGTTGGGCGTAGAGCTTGCAAAACATTTTTCCGGCGAGGTCATCAGCTGTGATTCCATGCAGATCTATAAAGGTCTGGACATAGGCACGGCAAAGGTGACACCGGAGGAGACCTGCGGTATCCCACATCACGGCGTGGATATCCTTACGCCGGACAAGGCTTTCAGCGTGGCAGACTTTACCGCCATGGCCGGAAAGCTGGAAGAAGAGATCTCTGCCCGGAAGAAGCTGCCCATCCTTGTGGGCGGCACAGGGCTGTATGTTCAGAGCTTTCTGTATGGGGTGCGCTTTACAGAGGAAAAAGCACCTGCCGGTCTGCGGGAGCAGCTGGCGGCGGAACTGGCTGCAAAAGGCGGTGCTGCCATGTACGAAGAACTGAAGCAGGCCGACCCGGAAGCTGCTGCGGCTATCCACCCGAACAATCAGGTGCGGGTGCTGCGCGCACTCGAACATTATCGCGCCACCGGCAAAAAGCTGAGCGAACAGAAGGCGGAGTCTCTCCCACCGGAGCGGCCCTACCGCAGCCTGATCCTCGGTCTGGATTTCCCAGAGCGCGCGGTACTTTACCGCCGCATTGACCTGCGTGTGGACAAAATGCTGGAAGCGGGCCTTATAAAGGAAGCGGAGCATGTCTGGCAGAACCGGGAAAGCTTCCGCACGGCAGCGCAGGCCATCGGATACAAGGAGTTCTTTCCGTATTTTGAGCAGACGGCTCCACTGGAAGCCTGCACGGAAAAGCTCAAGCAGGCGTCCCGCAACTATGCCAAGCGCCAGTTGACCTGGTTCCGCCATATGGACGGTGTGGTCTGGCTGGATGCCGGTGCACCGGATGCAGTGCAGACTGCCATCCGCAAAACTAGCGAATTTTTAGCGAAAGGATGATCGATATGCCGGATGAGACCCAGAAGGAACGCCATGCGCCGCATGTGCTTACCACTCTGGCAGGCGTGCTGATCGCGTTTCTGCTGCTGGCAGCAATTTATGTGGTGTATCAGGCCGCACATATCCTGTTCCCGCAGAATGTTTATGAGACTGCGCTGCCTGCGGTCATTTCGGATACGGTGGAAGCCGACGGAGTTCTGCTGTTCGACGAAAGCTATGTGGCAGGCAGCGGAAACCTTGGATATCTTGCTGCCGACGGCGAGCGCGTTTCAGCGGGCACCGCAGTGGCAGAGGTGTACAGCAACGCTTCGCAGGCTTCGCTGCGCCTGCAGCTGAACCAGCTGAATGATCAGATCGACCTGCTGCAGAAATCGCAGAACACTTCTGCGCTGCAGCTGGATACCCTTTTAAAAGAACGTTCTTCTGCGCTGTATGACCTGCTGGATACGCTGGACGACAGCGATTATGAAGCGGTGGATGATGATGCCAATGCCTACCTGCTGGCCCAGAACAAGCTCTGGGTGGTAACGGGCGAAGCTGCAAACTTTACCGATCAGATCACTGCGCTGGTCCAGCAGTCCCAGAGCGTGCAGGCGCAGCTGGGCAGCCCGGCGCAGATCACTGCACCGCAGACTGGCTATTTTGTGCGCTCTTCCAGCAGCGGACGGCTCAATGCCAGTGCCGATGATATCCTTGCACTGAACGCACAGGAGCTGCAGGGTTATCTGCAGTCCGACCCAGTGTTGGCACTGGACGGCTGCGCCGGTAAGATCGTGGCAGGGTTCACATGGCGCTATGTGGGCGTGTGCACTGCAAAGCAGGGCGAAAAGCTGCTGGGTCAGAACGGCAAGCCGCTGAGCACAGCGGTGGAGATCAGCTTCCCGGGTCAGGTGGAGAACAGCCTCAAGGCCACCGTCACCGAGGTGGAGATCGATCAGGACAGCGGCCTTGCCCGCTTTGTGCTTTCCTGCAACTCAATCAACGGCGATGTGCTTTGCCTGAACCGGGCTGCAGCATGCATCTCGGTAGGAGAGCGCAGCGGCCTGCGGGTGCCTGCTGCGGCTGTGCACTATTTAAAAGAGGATGGCACCGAGGCACAAACGCAGGGCGAAAACTACATTCCCGGTGTGTACGTGAAACTTGGCAACATTGCCCGCTTCTGCCCGATCGACCCGGTGGACGCAGACCATCCCCTCATCACGGACGGCGATTACATCCTTGTTCTGCCCGAAGGGACCGAGGGCTCGGTCAGCAAGGTGAGGCTTTATGACGAAATAATCGTTTCCGGACAAAATTTGTATGATGGAAAGCTTTTGTAGTTATTGACATCTGAGGCAAAAAATCCGATAATAGATAAAGCTATTATTTGCATCTATTTGCAAAGAACGCCAGGCAGCGCCATGCTGCCCGAATGAAAGGAGCAGATTGTATGTCTTTGCTTGACAGCATTAAGAAAGGTCTGTTTGACCAGGAAGACGATTACGAGGATCAGTACATTGACGATGGCCCCCAGATGGTAAACAATAACAATGGCATCGGCCTTGGTGCTGACGACGAAAATGAAGAGCCTGTTGAGGGTGCCAAGAAGAACGGCAAGGTGGTCAACATCAATGCCACCACTCAGCTCAAGGTCGTTCTGGTCAAGCCTGAGCGTTTTGAGGATGCCAGTACCATTGCTGACCACCTGAACAACAAGCGCACCGTGGTGCTCAATCTGGAGTCCACCAACAAGGAAGTGTCCCGCCGTCTGGTGGATTTCCTGTCCGGTGTTGCATATGCAAACAATGGCCAGATCAAGCGCGTGGCCAACAGCACCTTCATCATCACTCCGTACAACGTGGATATCATGGGTGATCTGCTGGACGAGCTGGAGAACAATGGCGCGTTCTATTGATCCGCAGCCCAAGGCGGCGCGCGGGTTCATCCCTGCGCGTACCGATGAAGAACGCTATCTCATGCGCCATATCGAGGACTTGGCCCACACGGCCTTTTCCCGGGACATTGCGCGGTATTCGGCTTTCCTGAGTGACCGCGAGCAAGACTTGGCCCGCGCGGCACTGGGCCGTGCCGGTGTGCAGGAGGGCTTCCGGTTTGAGGGCGGCTGGCTGAATGCGGAGCGCAGGGTGCTCTGTATCGAGCCGGAGTACAGCTGCGGCGAAGCACCCATCTGCTGTGTGCGGCTGCAATGCTGTGCACAGGCGGGGGCTGCGCTGCCCGCCCACAAGGATTACCTGGGCAGTCTGATGGGCCTTGAGCTGCGGCGCGAGGCGCTGGGAGATATCGTTCTGCCGGAGGATCAGCCGGGCACAGCTTATGTGTTTGCGCTGGAACCGGCAGCACAGCTGATCTGCCGGGAACTGTTTCAGGCTGGGCACACGGAGCTGACCACGGAACTGCTGACGCTGGACGAGGTGCCGCAGTTTCCGCAGGCGGAGCGTGAGATGCACAGTGCAACGGTATCGTCCCTGCGGCTGGACGCTGTGCTGGCAGCTATGCTGCACTGCAGCCGAGGACAGGCTTCGGAACTGATCGAGGCGGGCAGGGTGGAGATCAACCACCTGCCGGCGGATAAACCTCATGCGCAGGTATATGAGGGCGATGTGTTCACGGTGCGCGGCAAGGGCCGCTTCAACCTGACTGCACTGCCCGGCAAAAGCAGAAAAGATCGGTCAATCATCGAATTTTTTCAATATTAAAAGCAACGGGAGGAAATGACTATGCTGACTCCGCAGGATGTCCGTTCTGTGCAATTTGAGAAAAACCTCCGCGGCTACCGCACAGAGGACGTAGACCGTTTTCTGGATAAGGTGGAAGAACAGCTGCGGGACGACGATGCGCAGGCGGAACAGCTTCGCAAGCAGATTGCGGACCTGACTGCTGAAAACCAGAAGCTGCACGATGAACTGAAGAGCTTTGAGGCAGATGGTGAAATGCTCAAGAGCGCGCTGATCAATGCACAGCGCATGGGCGAAAATGTCATCCGCGAAGCAAACCAGAAAGCAGAAGAGATCATCCATCGTGCAAATCTGCGCGGTGATGATATCATCCGCGATGCCAACGAACTGCTGCAGAAGGCAAACGACCGTGCAGACGAGATTGAGAACGAAGCAAACGAGAAGCGCCTTGCAGAGGAACGCGAGTATGACCGCGTGCGTCTGGAAGTGACCCGCTTCAAGTCTGATGTGCTCAACCTGTACCGCAGCCATGTGGAGTCGCTGAGCCGTCTGCCGGAGTTCCAGAAGGAAACGGCTGCACAGGATGCCGAACAGGCAGAGCCTGCTGCAGAGGAAAGTGAGCCTGCCGCTGCAGCCCAGCCGCAGGCAG
>OGRS01001313.1_pt1 | contig 15651 bp, 13 predicted proteins | sample 1553561 | NCBI WGS metagenome assembly OGRS01 (sample SAMEA2580103, study PRJEB22360) | human gut metagenome | biome: human gut; feature: human-associated habitat; material: faeces | place: Denmark | collected 2008/2010
ACCATTCAGGAGCTTAGTACAGCTACGTGGGAGTCCGAACGCGAGTGGGTTGCAGGTGCATGATCTTTTTTTATAATATTCCACCAATAATTTCCGTTATTCAAATCACAATTTACATCCAGTTGTAGTATCAACAATATTCATCAATTGTTCTCCTTCCAGATACCTTTGCAGGTTTCCAGCTATAATATCTACGATTCGATATAAAGTCGCAGGATGATGGAAATCTCCGGCTACGTGTGGAGTTATGATCACATTTTCTATGTTCCATAATTTGTGTTGTGTCTGTAGTGGTTCTGGATCGGTAACATCCAGTCCTGCTCCATAAATCTGTCCTTGGATCAATGCGTCGCAAAGATCTTCTGTATTAACTGCACTACCTCTTCCCGCATTTAGTAAGATTGCACTGTTCTTCATTTTTTCAAAACGATCTTTATTGAAGATATTTCGTGTTGCTTTAGAATCTGGAAGTACAGATAGTACAACATCTGCTTTGGGCAGCAATTTATCAAGATCATCCATGGTATGGAGTTCATCGATATCTTGCGGTACCTGCCCTGGTCTTCGTTTGATCCCGATGATATGGTAGTCAAAATTTTTCATTAATCTTGCAAAGTATAATCCGATGTCACCGAGTCCTACGATCAGAAGTGTTCCTCCGCATAAGGACATGATACCTCCTTCATCTTGCCACTCACATTGATTTTGGTTATCTCTGTATAGATGTAATTTCTTTTGCAGGGAAAATAAGACTGCTAACATGTGTTCTGCAACGCTTGGTCCATAGGCTCCGGTGGCATTTGTCAGTATTACATCTTTAGGAAGTACACCCTTTTTTACATAAGGATCAGCTCCTGCTGAATTAAGCTGCAGCCATTCTAAGTTTTTTGCTTCCTGCAGATAAAATGGGTCTACATTTCCAATGATCACATTTGCTTCCTGTACCATTTCCTGAGTTACATTATCGTATGAACTGTATATAAATTTATTGCCTTGAGAATGTTGTTCTAATGTTTTTTTATGTTCGTCTTTTACTGGCATAACAACCAGAATGTTTTTATCTTTTTTCATTGATTTACTTAATATCCTCCTGTTTATTTTATACTATTGTAACGCAAGAGTTATAGAAAGAAAACCCATAGAAATTAAATTTCAGGAGTTTTCAAAGGACAATTCATATAGACAAATTTTGTATACATGCCGTATAATAAGAATTATACAAAAATAATAGGAAAAGGAAATATCAATATGAGTGATTTTAAATATGTATTTGGTCCGATCCCATCCAGAAGACTAGGAAGATCCTTAGGTATCAGTCCACTGCCTAAGAAGACATGTAATTATTCCTGCATCTACTGTCAATTAGGAAGAACCGATAAAATGACAAATAAACGTCAGGAATTTTATAAAACAGAAGATATCATAGCGGAATTTAAACAGTATCTCAAAGACTCTGATAAATTTGATATCGTAACAGTTGTTGGAGAAGGAGAACCTACTTTAGCAGCAAATCTTGGTGAATTAGTAGTTGCTCTGAAAGCATTAACAGACAAGCCAGTCGCAGTGATCACAAATGGTGCATTGCTTTTTGATCCACAAGTCAGAGAAGAATTATGTCATGCTGATATGGTATTGCCATCTCTGGATGCTTATAACCAGGAAGTTTCCAAGAAGATCGACCGACCTTATGGAACGATCAAATTCGAAGAAGAATTTGAAGGCCTCAAAAAGTTCACTCATATGTATGAAGGAGAACTTTGGTTGGAGATCATGCTAGTTGATGGGATCAACGATGATGAGCAGTCTATTCTTAAATTTAAAGAATTATTAAAAGAATTAAAATACGATAGACTATACTTAAATACACCAGTCCGTCCGCCAGCAGAAGCAGATGTGAATGTTGTATCTGAAGAACACATGAGATATGCTGTAGAGACACTTGGTGGTATTTCTATCGAGATGATGAGCTCAGGAGCATTTTTCAGTGAAATCGAAGATGACTATGAAGCAGTCAAATCCATTATTGGAAGACATCCGATGAATCAGTTTGAAGTCCGTGGATTTTTAGAAAGCAGAGATGTGAAAGATCCAGAAACAATGATGGAGCAGATGAAACAAGATGAAGCGATCCATGTGATCGATTACAAAGGAATCCTGACATTCCGTTTAAAATAGTACAATGATCGGATTATAAAAAGGAGAAACAAAATGAAGCACAGTGTAAAAAGAGTGGCAGCGATCCACGATCTCTCAGGTTTTGGAAGAGCTTCCTTAACAGCGATTATTCCCATCCTTTCGTCCATGGGAGTGCAGGTCTGTCCATTGCCGACAGCGATTCTTTCGAATCATACAGGTGGATTTGATACATTTAGTTTTGTAGACTTTACAAATCATATGCAGGACTATATCGATCATTGGAAAGAGTTAAATATTGATTTTGACTGTATTTATTCTGGATTCTTAGGATCTGAACGTCAGATTGAGATCGTTTCCGGATTTATTGATGATTTTGGAACAGAGGATAATATGGTTGTGATCGATCCAGTCCTTGGAGACAATGGAAATTTATATTCAACGATGGATCAAGGATTAGTTGAAGGAATGAAACGTCTGGTAACAAAAGCTGACATTATCACACCCAATTTTACAGAAGTAAGTCTTTTATTAGGAGAAGAATACAAACAGACAACAAGCGATGAAGAGATTAAAGAATGGGTGAAACGTCTGTCAGATATGGGACCAGATATTGTCGTTGTGACAAGCGTTCCAGATAAAGAAAAAGATAAAGATTCCAATGTTATCGCATATGATCGAAGTTGCGATACTTATTGGAAGATAAAATGCCGTTACATTCCAACATTTTATCCGGGAACAGGAGATGCTTATACTTCTGTTATGATCGGAAGCCTGTTAGATGGAGACAGCCTGCCAATCGCATTGGATAAGGGTGTGCAGTTTATCACACAGGCGATCAAGGCAAGTTATGGATTTGATTATCCAAACAGAGAAGGAGTACTGCTTGAGAGAGTACTGGAAGTATTGAAAATGCCAGTAGTTTTAGGTGGATATGAAATGATCTGATATCGAAAGCTGAAAAAGGAGGTGTCTGACATGTTTTATTTACTAGATCCAGATAAATGGGAACGACAGAAACATTTTGAGTATTATATGCAGATGATACCATGCGGTTATACAGTCACAGTGCGTCTGGATGTGGAAAATCTGTACCAACAGGTCAAAAAATGTGGATTAAAATTTTATCCAGCATTTATTTATTGTGCAGGAAAAGTCGTCAATGAGAAGAAAGAATTTAAAATGGGAGTCGATCAGGAAGGAAGACCTGGATACTTCGATGTGATGCATCCAAACTTTACTATTTTCCATCAAGATGATCATACATTTTCAGACATCTGGTCTTATTATGATGATGATTTTCAGACATGCTATCAAAATATTATAAATGATATGGAAACATATAAAGATGTCAAAGGACCCAAAGGAAAAGAAGGGCAGCCGCCAAACTTCTTCTGTATCTCCTGTGTGCCATGGATGGATTTCACAGGCTACAGCACATGGGTGCCAACCGGAAGACCAAATCTATTTCCGATCATTACATTTGGAAAATATGTGGAAGAAGAGGGCAGAAGAAAGCTGTCTGCTGCTTTGACGATATCTCATGCATCCGCAGATGGGTATCATGCTAGTATGTTCTTTGAAAGACTGCAGGAAGTATTAGATGAGTTTGTATTTAATGAGGTAGAAGGATGTGTTTATAAAACTACTTTCCTTGCAAAAATCCAGCCGAAGTAGAAGCAGACAACTTCTCCAACATTGATGAAACTTCCTCTTCAGATTCCTGAAACCCACCCGTGATCCACTGACGGATCACAGCCATACACCCGCTCACAATATAAATATGCAAAGAAGACAAAGCCTCCGCATCATAATCAGGCCGCCGGCTCTGCCACATTGGCATGGTCCAGCGCTGGGTGGCAAGCAGAAGTTTATTCTGAAATCCTGGATCACCATGATCCGAAAACAGAAGTCTCACCAGCTGTTTATGCTCACTGATATAAAAGATAATAGAATTCATCAATTGAGAAATCGAATTTTCCTTCTCAAACTGGATCATATCTTCTTCCAGTGTATTTAAAATCTCATCTTCAATCGACTCCAGAAGATTCATCGGACTGGAATAATAAGTATAAAATGTACTGCGGTTAATATCCGATTTCTCACACAGGCGGGAAACGGATATTTTTTGTATCGGCTGTTCTTTTAACAAATAAAGCAGGCTCTCTCTGAGGGCACGTTTCGTCTTCAAAATACGACGATCAGTTTTCTTCTCTACCATATTAAAAACTCCTTTAAAATCATATAAAAAAGATAATCTACAAAACAATAAAAAATGTTCGATAACCGCCAAAAACACTATTTTGGTGGTTGTTGTATACACATACATTTATTATAATATACATATGAATGAAAAACAACAGTTGTATGATAAAAGGAGGCACAAACATGAATCGGCAAGATTTTTATGATGGAAAATTATTTGATGCATATCGTTATATGGGTGCGCACAAAGACGGTGACAAGATCCGTTTTGTAACTTATGCACCAAGAGCCTCCAGGATATCGATCATTGGGGAGTTTAATGACTGGAATGAAGAATTTATGGAACAAGATGCACAAAGTGGTTTCTTTTTATTCTACTCCGACAAAGCTAAAGAAGGTCAGATGTACAAATACTGCATCTACGGACCAGATGGCAATCGGCAGGAACATTGCGATCCTTACGGATTTGAGATGGAACTAAGACCGGGGGCATGTTCTATTATCAGAGATATCACAACATACAGATTCAATGACAGATCATGGATGCAGATGAGAAGTGTCGGAATGGAAGATGCCATCAATATCTATGAGATGCATATGGGTTCATGGAGAATGAATAAGAAAGATGAGAATGGCTGGTATCAGTATGATGAGATTGCCAAGATGCTCGTTCCATATCTAAAACAAAATAATTATACCCATGTAGAATTAATGCCACTGTCAGAACATCCATTTGATGGATCATGGGGATACCAAAATACTGGATTTTTTGCACCAACGAAACGTTATGGAACCCCGGATAAATTAATGAAATTTGTTGATATGATGCATCAGGCAGGGATTGGAGTCATTATGGATTTTGTGCCAGTTCATTTTGCAGTAGATGGATATGGACTGAAATTATATGATGGAACTCCATTATATGAATACGATAATAAAGATACTGGAGAGAGTGAATGGGGAAGTTGCAACTTTATTCATTCTAGAAGAGAAGTTCAGTGCTTTTTGCAATCCGCAGCCAACTACTGGCTGGAAGAGTATCATTTTGATGGAATTCGTATGGATGCAGTGAGCCGCCTGATCTACTGGCAGGGAGATGAAAGCAGAGGAGTCAATGATACAGCGATCGACTTCTTAAAAGCATTCAATTTAGGCTTAAAACAACGTCATCCAACAGCCATGCTGATCGCAGAAGATTCCACTGCTTATCCAGGTGTGACAGAACCTGTATGGAAAGGCGGGTTAGGATTTGATTACAAATGGGATTTAGGATGGATGCACGATACTCTGGAATATTTTCAGACGGGTCCAGAATATCGAAGTCGTGATTATCACAAACTAACATTCTCTATGGTGTATTTCTGGAATGAGCGTTATATGTTAGAATATTGTCATGATGAAGTTGTGCATGGCAAGGCAACGATCTTACAGAAGATGTATGGGGATTATGAAGATAAATTTCCACAGGCAAGGGCTATGTACATGTATATGATGATCCATCCAGGGAAGAAATTAAACTTTATGGGGAATGAATTTGGACAGATCAGAGAATGGAGCGAGGCACAGGAACAAGATTGGATGATCTTAAAATATCCGATTCATGATGCCTTCCATAAATATATGATCAAATTAAATGACATTTACAAGAAGGAAAAAGCTTTCCATTACGATTATCATAGAGAAAACTTTGAATGGCTTGATTGTCATCAGGAAGAGCGATGCATCTATGCGATCGGAAGAAAAACGGCAGATCACATGATCGTTGGAATCTTTAATTTCTCTGACAAAGAACAGAAAGATTATAAATTAACAATCGAAGGACACTATACGAGAAGAACATTGTTACATACTGAATGGGAACAGTATGGTGGAACGATGAAGAAACGTAAAGAAAATATTCATCTAAAGAAAAAAGGAAAAGACAGTGAGCTTACGATCACACTTCCAAGATACAGTGGAGTTTTATTAAAACTAACGAAGAAAGAATAAGGCAGAAATTTTGAGTAAAAGGAGATAATATCATGAAAATATACGATTTAGTAATCATAGGTTCCGGACCAGCTGGAATGTCTGCAGCAATCTATGCACAGAGAGCAATGCTTGATTTTGTTATGCTCGAGAAAGAATATATGCCAGGAGGACAGGTTGTACAGACTTATGAAGTTGATAATTATCCTGGAATTCCAAAGACAAATGGAATGGATCTTGGATTAAAATTTTCAGAGCATGCGAAAGAACTTGGTGCTAAAAGTATTACAGCAGAAGTTAAAGAAATCTATGCAGACGAAGAAATCAAAGAGATCATGCTTAAGAATGGAGATACATTAAAAACAAGGACGATCATTCTTGCAACAGGAGCAGTTCATCAGACTTTGGGAATAGAAGGAGAAGAAAAATTAAAGGGAATGGGAGTATCTTATTGTGCAACATGTGATGGAGCATTTTTTAGAAATAAGGTAACAGCAGTTGTTGGTGGTGGAAATGTTGCATTGGAAGATGCAATATTCTTAAGCCGTATGTGTAAAAAAGTTTATCTGATCCATCGAAGAGATGAATTTCGTGGTGCAAAGATTCTTCAGGATGAAGTAAAGAAGAACGACAAGATTGAAATCTTATGGAACACGATCGTGACAAAAATCGATGGAGATGAGGTTGTGGAGAGACTTCATATACAAGATGTAGATAACCATGTGGATAAGTTACTAGATGTTGATGGAATCTTTATCGCTGTGGGGACAAAACCAGCTTCCGAGCTTTTATCTGGAAAGTTATCAACAGACGAAAAAGGATATATTATCGCAGGAGAAGACGGTGTTACAAATATTCCGGGAATCTTTGCTGCAGGAGATGGAAGAAGCAAAAATCTTCGTCAGGTGGTGACGGCGGTGTCAGATGGTGCCAACTGTGTGTATTCAGTCGAGCGATATCTTCAAAATGCCTAATTTTCAGACAATTTAAGCTATTTTTTATATAGTGACTCATAAATTAAAAATCAACCGCTTTTTGTCGATTTGTGCTAGTTGTATAACAAAAAGCAGGTTGATTTTTTATGGAAAAATTACACACATATTGCTAACAAAATACCAACAAAGTTATCAACATACAGAAATGGCATATTTTAGCCAAAAATGAGTTACCCACAGAGTTATCCACATTATCCACATCCACAATTCGACAAATAATAACTGTGGATAACTTCAAAAAGAAACATATGTTTTGTTTACTATTTATAAAAAGATTTTGTTTTCTTAATCAGAATTATATGTTATAATGAATTCATACAAAAAAGGTAAAGGAGATGGGAGCCATGAAATTCATTATTAGTGGAAAGAACATTGAAGTTACAGAAGGTATCAAAGCAGCAATTGAAGAGAAACTCGGACGTCTCGACAAATATTTAGTAGACGATACGATCGTGAATGTAACTTTAAGTGTTCAGAAGGGAAGACAGAAGATAGAAGTTACCATTCCTATGAAAGGGCACATTATCCGTGCTGAAGAAGGCAGTGAAGACATGTATGTATCTATTGACCTGGTAGTAGATGTGATCGAACGCCAGATCCGCAGATATAAAACAAGACTTATGAATCAGAAATATGATGGAACAAGCTTCAAACAGGAATTTATGGAGCAGGAAGACGATGTGGAAGATGATGAGATCAGAATCATCCGAAGCAAGAAGTTTGCTATCAAACCAATGGATGTAGAAGAAGCTTGTGTACAGATGGAATTATTAGGACATGATTTCTTTGTATTCCGCAATGCTGATACATTTGAAGTCAATGTTGTATACAAGAGAAAAGGAAATACATACGGACTGATCGAACCTGAATTTTAGAAGATCGGAAGATGGAGGAGATCCTTATGACAAGGATCTCCTTTTTTCATACTTTTTTTTATAAAAAATTCAAAATTTATTGAGAATTTTTACAATTAGTTAACTTGCACCTTATAATGTTAAGTGTTACAATAGCAAAGACTATATAATAGATATAAGACTATCTTGATATCAGATGTCAGAGACAGAACGATCATAAGATGGAACAATCATAAAAAGAAACTTAGGAGATTATTTATGGGTTTATTTGATAAAGTATTTGGTTCTCACAGTGATAAGGAACTAAAACGAATCAGCAAGACGGTTGACAAAATCGAAGCACTCGATGAGTCCATGCAGAAATTGTCAGATGAGGAACTAAGACATAAGACTGTTGAATTTAAAGAAAGACTTGCAAATGGAGAGACATTAGATGATCTGTTACCAGAAGCATATGCAACAGTAAGAGAAGCCAGTAGCCGTGCGATCGGTTTAAAACATTACCGTGTACAGCTGATCGGTGGTATCATCCTGCATCAGGGACGTATCGCAGAGATGAGAACTGGTGAAGGTAAAACTTTAGTATCCACGTTACCTGCATATTTAAATGCGCTGGAAGAAAAGGGCGTTCATATCGTAACAGTCAATGATTATCTGGCAACTCGAGATGCCGAGTGGATGGGAAAAGTTCATAATTTTCTTGGATTAACTGTTGGCGTTGTTACAAATGATATGGAGAATGATGAACGTCGTGAAGCATATAACTGTGATATTACTTATATTACAAACAATGAATTAGGATTTGACTACTTAAGAGATAACATGGTCATTGAGAAAGAAGATCTTGTACAGAGAGATCTTCACTATGCGATTGTCGATGAGGTCGATTCCGTACTGATTGATGAGGCAAGAACACCACTGATTATTTCCGGTGAAAGTGGTAAGTCTACAGAATTGTACCGTGCATGTGATATCTTAGCCCGCCAGATGGAACGAGGAAGTTCTGATGGTGAATTATCCAAGATGGATATCTTAATGAACGAGGATATCGAAGAAGATGGAGATTTCCTTGTCAATGAAAAAGATAAACAGATCATGTTGACTGCAGATGGCGTGAAGAAAGTCGAGAAATTCTTCCATATCGAGAATCTTGCAGATCCAGAGAACCTTGCGATCCAGCACAATATCATCTTAGCACTTCGTGCACATAACTTAATGTTTAAAGACAAAGACTATGTAGTAAAAGATGATGAAGTATTGATCGTCGATGAATTTACAGGACGTATCATGCCAGGAAGACGTTATTCTGATGGTCTGCATCAGGCAATCGAAGCGAAGGAAAATGTAAAGGTCAAGAGAGAATCCAAAACTCTTGCAACGATCACGTTCCAGAACTTCTTCAATAAATATGACAAGAAAGCAGGTATGACAGGTACTGCACTTACAGAAGAACAGGAATTTAGAGAGATTTATGGAATGGACGTTGTTGTGATCCCAACAAACAAACCAGTTCAGAGAATCGATCATGATGATGCAATCTACAAGACAAAACGTGAGAAGATGAATGCTGTTGTCGAAGATATCATTGAATCTCATGCAAAAGGACAGCCTGTTTTAGTTGGTACGATCACCATCGAGATGTCTGAAGAATTAAGTGCAATGCTTAAGAAACGTGGAATCAAACACAACGTACTGAATGCGAAATTCCACGAGAAAGAAGCAGAGATCATCTCTCACGCAGGTGAGATCGGTGCCGTAACGATCGCTACGAACATGGCTGGTCGTGGTACTGACATCGTGCTGGAAGATGGTGTTGCAGAACTTGGCGGATTAAAGATCATCGGTACAGAACGTCATGAATCCAGACGTATCGATAACCAGTTACGTGGTCGTGCTGGACGTCAGGGAGATCCAGGTGAATCTAAGTTCTATTTATCACTGGAAGATGATCTGATGAGATTGTTTGGATCTGAAAGAATGATCAGTATATACAATGCACTGGGAATTCCAGAAGGAGAAGAAATCCAGCATAAGACGATCAGCAAGACGATCGAGAAAGCACAGAAGAAGATTGAGAATAATAACTTTGGTATTCGTAAGAATCTGTTAGATTATGATAGAGTCAACAATGAACAGAGAGAAGTTATGTACAAAGAACGCCGCCGTGTTCTTGACGGAGATGACATGAAAGAATCTGTTTTAGGCATGATGAAAGAAACAGTTGCAAATCATGTATATCAGGTGATCAGTGATGAGCTTCCACCAGAAGAATGGGATCTGGCAGCACTGAATGCAGAGTTGCTTCCAATTGTACCACTGAATAAGATCGTATTGACAGATGCAGAGAAATCTTCTGGTAAAGTTGATGATCTGGTAGCAAGATTACAGGAAGAAACAGTTGCATTATATGAACAGAAAGAAAAAGAATTCGAAGACTTTGATCTTCGTGAGATTGAACGTATTATCTTACTGAAAGTCATCGACCGCAAGTGGATGGATCATATTGATGATATGGATCAATTAAGAGAAGGAATTGGTCTTCAGGCATATGGACAGAGAGATCCAGTTGTTGAATACCGTATGGCTGGATTTGAGATGTTCAATGATATGACAAAGGCAATTCAGGAAGAGACAACAGGTGCACTGTTCCACGTACAGGTTGAGCAGAAGATCGAGAGAGAAGAAGCTCCAAAGATCACTGGAACAAACAAAGATGCAGAAGTTGAGAAGAAGCCTTATGTAAGAAAAGGAGCAAAAGTTGGCAGAAATGATCCTTGCCCATGTGGAAGTGGTAAGAAGTATAAGAACTGCTGCGGAAGGAATAAATAAGGAGTTTTTTATCAATGATTGAAGCAGAACAATTAAAATATAAATTAAACTCTTTTCAGGAACCACTAGAAGATCTTAGTGGTTCCCTTGCGTTAGAAGCAAAAAAAGAGAGAATTGATCAATTAGAACTGAATATGGAAGAACCAGGATTCTGGGATAATGTTGAGGAATCCCAGAATGTTATGAAAGAAGTCAAAAGCCTGAAAGGTGTCGTGGAAGAATATGATGATCTGAAAACAAAATATGAAGATATTGAGACTTTGATCGATATGGCAGAAGAAGATGAAGATGCCGATCTGATCGAAGAAGCCACTGCTTTGATGGATGAATTTGAAAAAACATATGAGGAATTACGTATTTCAACACTGCTAACAGGTGAATATGATAAGGATGATGCAATTCTTACACTACATGCAGGGGCAGGTGGAACAGAGTCTTGCGACTGGGCAGGAATGCTATACCGTATGTTTACAAGATGGGCAGGAAAGAAAGGTTATGGAACAGAAGTTCTTGATTATCTTGATGGGGATGAAGCAGGGATCAAATCTGTAACCGTGAAGATCACAGGAATGAATGCTTATGGATATTTACGATCTGAAAAAGGTGTTCACCGTCTTGTCCGAATTTCTCCATTCAATGCTGCAGGGAAACGACAGACATCGTTTGCATCCTGTGATGTAATGCCAGATATCAAAGATGATATAGAAGTTGAGATTGCAGATGAAGATATCCGGATCGACACATATCGTGCAAGTGGAGCTGGTGGACAGCATATCAACAAAACAGATTCCGCAATCCGTATTACGCATTTACCAACAGGAATCGTTGTACAGTGCCAGAATGAGCGTTCACAGCACAAGAACAAAGATCAGGCAATGAAGATGTTAAAGACAAAACTGTATCTGTTAAAACAGCAGCAGCATTTGGAAAAATTATCAGATATCCGAGGTGATGTCGGGGATAATGGATGGGGAAATCAGATCAGATCCTATGTCCTGCAGCCTTATACAATGGTAAAAGACCACAGAACAAACTTTGAAAGCGGAAATCCAAGTGCAGTATTAGATGGAGATCTAGATGGATTTATGAATGCTTATCTTGCATGGGATAATAACAGTAAGCAGGAAGATGATTAAACAGAAAACTTCCGAGCAGATCATGTATTTATTTTAAAAATAAATTTCCTATTGCATCATAAAAATATCTGTGGTAGTATTTTGTGCAAAGACAACTGTACACCACTGGAGAACAAAGGAACCAAACATGAAAGAAACCAACTATTATGTAATTAAAAAGAAGGCAGTTCCAGAAGTGTTATTAAAGGTGTTAGAGGTCCAGAAACTGTTAGATTCAAAGAGAGCAGTTTCTGTATTAGAAGCTACAGAGAAGGTGGGAATCAGTCGAAGTTCTTATTACAAGTATAAGGATGATATTTTCCCATTTTATGCTGGTAAGAAAGGACGTAGTATCACATTTGTGATCGAAGTCGATGACCAGCCTGGTGTTATGGCCTCGATCCTTAACATTTTTGCACTTTATAAGGCAAATATCCTGACGATCCACCAGAGTATCCCGATCAATGGAAAGGGACTCTTAACAGTCAGTGTTGACATCGAAGACAGCGAGACGGATGTCTCGGCTATGATTCAGGATGTTGAGAAGATAGAAGATGTATCTTATGTAAAAGTAATTGCAATGGAATAGATGTATAAATATACATGGCACATTTTTGGAGGACAGAATGAAATACGTTATTGTTTTAGGAGATGGAATGGCTGACGAGCCAATCGAAGCAGCAGGTGGGAAGACGCCACTTCAGTTAGCAGACAAACCAGTGATGGATGAGATGGCGAAAGTTTCCGAACAGGGAATCGCTTATACAGTACCATCCAATTTACCAGCAGGAAGTGATGTAGCCAATCTTTCTATGTTAGGATATGATCCACAGGTTTATTATTCTGGAAGATCACCACTTGAAGCATTAAGTATCGGTGTTGATATGAAAGATACAGATATCGCACTTAGATGTAACGTTGTAACCGTATCTGAAGACGAAGATTATGAAGATAAGACGATCATCGACCACAGTGCAGGAGAGATCACTTCAGAAGAAGCAGCGATCCTGATCGAAGCTGTGAGAAAAGAATTAGAAGATGATGAATATAAATTTTATCCGGGAGTCAGCTATCGCCATTTAACGATCTGGGATCATGGAGAAGTAGTCGAACTTGTACCACCTCATGATGTTTTAGGACAGAAGATTGGGCAGTATCTTCCAAAGCAGGAGAAGCTAAAAGAGATGATGGAAAAGAGTTTTGATATCTTAAATCATCATCCAATCAATGAAGCAAGAGCTGAGAAAGGCTTGAATAAAGCAAACAGCATCTGGTTCTGGGGAGCAGGGACAAAACCGGCACTGGACGATTTTAAAGAGAAGACTGGAATGAATGGAGCTATGGTATCTGCCGTCGATCTGTTAAAAGGAATCGCAGTTGGAGCAAACATGAGAAATCTTGATGTAGAGGGTGCCAATGGCGGTCTTGACACGAATTATCATGGGAAAGCGATGGCAGCAGTTGAAGCACTACTTGAAAAAAATGATGATTTCGCTTATATTCATGTAGAGGCACCTGATGAGATGGGTCATCAGGGAAGTCTTGAGAATAAGATCAAAGCAATCGAACATCTTGATAAAGAAGTTGTGAAGGTTGTTAAAGAAGAACTTGAGAAAGCTGGAGAGGATTTTAGAATTCTGATCGGACCGGATCATCCGACACCAATTGCAATCCGTACCCATTCCAAAGAACCGATACCATTTATGATCTACGACAGCACGAAAGATTATGAAGGTCAGGAAGAGTACAGCGAAGAAGCAGCGAGAGAGACAGGAATTGTCATTTCCCACGCTTATGATTTAATGAATCGGTTATTACAAAAATAAGAGAAATAATTTTAGGAGGCACAAGATGCTAGTAGTTAAGAAATTTGGTGGTACTTCTGTAGGAAATAAAGATCGTATCATGAACGTTGCAAAAAGATGTATTGAAGATTACAAAAAAGGAAATGATGTTGTTGTTGTCTTATCAGCAATGGGTAAGATGACAGATGAACTGATCGCAAAAGCAAAAGAGATTAATCCTAATCCATCCAGAAGAGAGATGGATATGTTATTAACAACAGGAGAACAGACTTCTGTATCATTAATGGCAATGGCAATGGATTCTCTTGGAGTTCCTGCTGTTTCCCTAAATGCATTCCAGGTAGCAATGCATACAACTTCTGTATACAGCAATGCAAGAATCAAAAGAATCGATACAGACCGTATCATGAATGAATTAGAACAGAGAAAGATCGTAATCGTTACAGGATTCCAGGGAGTTGACCAGTTCGATAACTACACAACACTTGGACGTGGTGGATCTGATACAACAGCTGTAGCACTGGCAGCAGCGTTACACGCAGATGCATGTGAGATTTATACAGACGTAGACGGAGTCTATACAGCAGACCCAAGAAAAGTATCAGAGGCTAAAAAATTAAATGAGATCACATATGATGAGATGTTAGAAATGGCAACACTCGGAGCAGGAGTACTTCATAATCGTTCTGTAGAACTTGCTAAGAAACATGGAGTTGCCTTAGTTGTTAGATCAAGTCTTACAACAGAAGAAGGAACTGTCGTAAAAGAAAGCGTAAAATCAAGAGACAACGAGATCAGCGGTGTAGCAGGAGATGATGATGCAGCAAGAATCGCAGTTATGGGAATCGAAGATACACCAGGTATGGCATTCAAGATCTTCAATGTATTAGCAAAGAAAAATGTAAACGTAGATATGATCCTGCAGTCAGTTGGACATAATGACAAGAAAGATATCTCCTTCACAGTCAAAGAAGAAGAATTAGATATCGCAGTTAAAGCATTAGAAGATTACCTTCCAGACAGCTATTATGAAGAGATCAAAGCAAGCAAAGAAGTTGCCAAAGTATCAATTATCGGAAAAGGATTATTAAACCACTATGGAATGGCAGCCCGTATGTTTAATGCTTTATATAAAGCAGATGTAAACATTCGAATGATCTCTACATCTGAGATCCGTGTTACAGTGCTTGTAAACCAGGAAGATATGGTGAAAGCAATGAATGCAGCACATGAAGAATTTGAGATGTAAATTTTAATTTGCTGGTTTGATGACGGAAATTATTGGTGGAATATTATAAAAAGGGTTATCTGTCTGCGACGTGCTCTCGCTCGACTCACACGCAGCTGTACTAAGCTCCTGAATGGTCTAACGACCATCCACTCACTAAGTGCAGGCGTGTTCCTACGGTCTCAGACAGATAACCCTTTTTATAATATTCAAATAATTTACGTAATCGAAACCACTACCGAATGTGCATGGAGAATGATATTGGATGTAAATTAATTTTTTCAAGACAGAAGATAAGTGTTTATTATATTCCCAAACATCTCCTTAAATCGGTGCTTATGCATCTCCTTAAATTCCCGTTTACGAATACAAAAATTGTTAATCAATATCATATAACATACACACTGTATAGTGATTTGAATCACGTAAATTATTTGAATATTATAAAAAGAGATCATGTGTCAGCAACCGTACGGACACGTCTGCACTTAGCGAGTGGATGGTCGTTAGACCATTCAG
>OGRS01001318.1_pt1 | contig 15570 bp, 17 predicted proteins | sample 1553561 | NCBI WGS metagenome assembly OGRS01 (sample SAMEA2580103, study PRJEB22360) | human gut metagenome | biome: human gut; feature: human-associated habitat; material: faeces | place: Denmark | collected 2008/2010
ACGCCGCCGCCCGCCATCGAGCAGAGTTTTACACCTAATTGGGGATAAAACAGCTCATGGCTGGTGGCGGTGTCGCTCTGGTGGGCATTACCCTCATTCCTCTGCTGTCTGGTCTGTTCGGCTAAGAGCCGCAGGCGGGTTTTCCCGCCTGTACATAATCAATCTGCCAATTTATATGCCCAGTAGCGACCATTTCGTACTTTGACGAGCTTTCCTTCTTTTGTCAAGGTGTTCAGAACTCGACTTGCAGTGGCAGGAGAAACATCGAGAAGATTCTGTACATCGACGTTCTGGATAATATGATTCATGCGGAGAAAAGCTGCAATTTTCGCCCAACGCACTTCTTCCTTACTCTGTGCTACAGGCTGTTCGTTGATTGCTTCGGTCAAAGCCTCTTTGATGATTCCCAGCATGAACTCGATAAAAACAGTTCCTTCACCTTGTGTATTAGACTGATTGATTGCTGCGTAATACTCGGCCTGATGGTCGTGAATGATGGATTCGATTGGAAGCCATGCAAACAAGGGGTTCCACTTTGACAGCAGAAGTGTGTGCCAGAGCCGCCCAATACGACCGTTGCCATCCGCAAATGGATGGATCACCTCAAATTCATAATGGAAAACGCAGCTCTTGATTAGAAGAGGAAATGGACTGTTTTCTGTCCACTGAATCAGTTCCTCCATCAAAGAGGGAACGTACTGCGGCAATGTTCCAAAATGCAGGACATTGCCCTTGTTGTCCACAACGCCAACCGGTCCGGAGCGAAACTCTCCCGCTTCACGCACAAGTCCCTGCATCATCGTCCGGTGTGCAAGCAGGAGGTCATCCATCGAATATGGATTCAATTCTGCGAGATGGTCGTAGATTTCGTAGGCATTTTTTACTTCTGCAATGTCTTTTGGAGGGGCAAGCACACGTTTTCCAGACAGAACAGCCGTCACCTGCTCCAAAGAGAGTGTGTTCTGCTCGATAGCCAGAGAAGAATAAATCGTTCGGATGCGATTCTGGCGGCGCAGAATCGGACTTGTGGAAAGATTCTGGGTGGAACTGATTTTGCCTACCAGTTCGCTGATTTCCATAACCTCTGAAAGAGCTGCTTCTGTGATTTCAAATGGCGGTTTCTTGTTTCGCACGGTGTATACCTCCCATATCATTTCTTTTATCATATCATTTCATCTATCATTCATCAATCAAAATTTTGAAAAAATGATAGATGAAATGAGACCATTGTTCCATACGGCGGCTTGAGCAGCAGCGGAAAGCCCTCTGCGGTTTGCAGTTTTATTGAATGTCCGTGCCCCAAGCCGTGTTTTTATCCACCCATCAATGAAAGGCGGTGCTTTATGCAGTTTTTGACCCACATTATTTTTCTCCTGAATCTTCTCAAGACTCTTATCAACCACTTCAGCTAAGGACGGTGACTGAATGGAAACCGTTCTCAAAGCCATTGCCGACTGGATCAAAGGCATCCTGACGGCAGGCATTATGTCAAACCTTTCTGGTCTGTTCGACGATGTGAACACGCAGGTGGGCAATATCGCCCAGCAGGTGGGCACCAAGCCCTCCAGTTTTGAGCCGCGCGTTTTCGCAATGATTGAGGCGTTGTCCCGGAACGTAGTGTTACCCATCGCAGGCATCATTCTGACCTTCATCGCCTGTTATGAGTTGATCGAAATGATCACCCAGCACAACAACATGGCGCAGTTTGAGCCTGCACTCATCATGCGCTGGATCTTCAAAACAGCGGTGTCCGTCTGGTTCATCTCCAATACCTTCGATATTGTGATGGCAGTGTTCGACATCACCCAGAAGGTGGTGTCCGATTCCAGCGGCATCATTGCCGGAAATACCCGTGTCAACGACATTGGCTTGTCGATGTTGGAAGCCAGCCTGATGCAGATGGATGTAGGACCCCTGTTCGGGCTTTTCCTGCAAAGTTTCTTCATCGGCATCACCATGCGGATCTTGAGCATCATCATTTTTGTGATCGTGTACGGGCGCATGATTGAGATCTACTGCATGGTGAGCCTTGCACCCATCCCCATGGCGACTTTCGGCAACCACGAGCAGAGCCACATGGGGCAGAACTATCTGAAATGCCTGTTTGCGCTGGGTTTTCAGGGCTTCTTGATTTTGATTTGTGTTGCCATTTACGCAGTGCTGATCCAGTCGGTAGCGATTTCCGGGGATGCAATCAATTCCATCTGGAGCATTGTCGGCTACACCGTTCTGCTCTGTTTCAGCCTGTTCAAGACTAGCTCAGTCACGAAAAGTGTACTGGGCGCACATTAAAAAGGAGGTGTGAATTTTGGCTGCGTATATCTCTGTGCCCCGTGATTTGACCAAGGTCAAATCCAAAGTGGCGTTCAACCTGACCAAACGGCAACTGCTTTGTTTTGGCACAGCGGCTCTCATTGGAGTGCCGCTGTTTTTTGTTCTCCGGGATTCCGGCGGAAACACTGCCGCCACCCTCGGCATGATGGCGGTGATGCTGCCGGCGTTCTTCCTTGGAATGTACGAGAAAAACGGTCAGCCCATGGAAAAGCTGCTGTCGTACTATGTGCAGTCCCGGTTTCTCCGCCCGAAGATTCGCCCCTACAAGACCAACAACTACTATGCACTGCTTATGAAGGGAGGCGTGACCCATGATCCCGTTTTGGAAAAAGACCGATAAGGGCGGCAAGAAAAAGCCGCAGAAACCCGCCGTGCCCCGGACCGCCCAGCAGTCCATTCCCATGCAACGGATGTTTGAGGATGGCACTTGCCGGGTGAAGCCCAACTATTACACCCGCACCATCCAGTATCAGGACATCAATTACCAGCTCGCTCAGCAGGAGGATAAGACGGCGATTTTTGAGGAATGGTGCAGTTTTCTGAACTTCTTCGACAGCTCCATCAAATTTGAGCTGTCCTTCGTGAACATGGCAACCGACAGCACTGAGTTTGAGAAAAGCATCCGCATCCCGTACCAGCGAGATGGTTTCGATGATGTTCGTGCGGAGTATTCCCAGATGCTGCGCCAGCAGCTTGCCAAGGGCAATAATGGTCTGACCAAGACCAAATTCATCACCTTTGGTGTGGAGGGCGAAAGCATGGCACAGGTCAAGCCCCGGCTTGACCACATCCAGAATGACCTGCTGAACAACTTCCACCGGCTGGGGGTGCAGGCAAAGCCCTTGAACGGTGCCCAGCGGCTGAAGCTCATGCACGATATGTTCAACATGGACGGCGCATCCAAATTTCACTTTGACTGGAAAGACCTTGTGAAAAGCGGCCTTTCGGTAAAGGATGCCATTGCGCCTACCGCCTTTGCCTTCAAGAACAGCCGCACCTTCCGGATGGGTGGTATCTTTTGCGCCGCCAGCTTTCTGAGCATCACGGCATCCGACATCAGCGACCAGCTTTTGAAGGATTTTCTGGACATGGATTCATCCCAGATTGTTACCATGCACATCCAGTCCGTTGACCAGAACAAGGCCATCAAGACGGTCAAGCGCACCATCACGGAACTGGATCGCAGCAAAATCGAGGAGCAGAAGAAAGCCATCCGTGCCGGATATGATATCGACATCATTCCGTCGGATTTGGCGACCTACGGCAGAGATGCAAAGGCTCTTTTGAAAGAGTTGCAGAGCCAGAACGAGCGGATGTTCCTCGTCACTTTTTTGGTGCTGAACACCGGCAGGACTGAACAGGAACTGGAAAACAATGTTTTTCAGGCATCCAGTATTGCCCAGAAGCACAACTGCAACCTGTGCCGCCTTGACTTTCAGCAGGAGCAGGGGCTGATGAGCAGCCTGCCGCTGGCAGACTGTCAGATTGAGATCCAGCGAGGTCTGACCACCAGCAGCACGGCAATTTTTATCCCGTTTACCACGCAGGAACTTTACCAGTCCGGCAAAGAGAGCCTGTACTATGGGCTGAATGCTCTGTCCAACAACCTTATCATGGTGGATCGCAAAAAGCTGAAAAATCCGAACGGTCTGATTCTCGGCACTCCCGGTTCCGGCAAGTCCTTCAGTGCAAAGCGTGAAATCACCAACGCTTTTCTGGTGACGGACGATGATATTATCATCTGCGACCCGGAAGCAGAATACGCTCCGCTGGTGGAGCGTCTGCATGGGCAGGTTATCCACATCGGCCCTGCCAGCACTCAGTATATCAACCCCATGGACATCAACAGCAATTACAGTGAGGAGGACAATCCGCTGGCTCTGAAAGCGGACTTTATTCTTTCGCTGTGTGAACTGGTGGTAGGCGGAAAAGAGGGCTTGCAACCTGTGGAAAAGACGGTCATTGACCGCTGTGTTCATGTGGTCTACCGCAAGTATTTCGAGAATCCCACCCCGGAAAATATGCCCCTGCTGGAAGATCTGTACAACGCTCTGCTGACGCAGGACGAACCGGAAGCCCGCCATGTGGCGGCGGCATTGGAGATTTACGTCAAGGGTTCTTTGAACATCTTCAACCACCACACCAACGTGGACATCCACAACCGCATCGTCTGCTTCGACATCAAGCAGCTGGGCAAGCAGCTGAAAAAGCTGGGAATGCTCATCGTGCAGGATGCCGTGTGGGGGCGCGTTACCGCCAACCGCAGTGCCGGAAAATCCACCCGGTACTATGCAGACGAGTTCCACCTTTTGCTGAAAGAGGAACAGACTGCCGCTTATTCTGTGGAGATTTGGAAGCGTTTCCGTAAGTGGGGCGGCATCCCGACAGCCCTAACGCAGAACGTCAAAGATTTGCTGGCAAGCCCCGAAGTATCGAACATTTTCGAGAACTCGGACTTTGTGTATATGCTCAATCAGGCCAACGGAGACCGACAGATTCTCGCAAAGCAACTCAACATCTCGCCCCATCAGCTTTCCTATGTGACCCACTCCGGCGAAGGTGAAGGGCTGCTGTTCTTCGGCAACGTGATTCTGCCCTTTGTTGACCACTTCCCGAAAGACCTTGAACTCTACCGTATCCTCACGACTAAACTCAACGAGATCTCGGAGGGCACACAGAAATGAGTAATCCGAAGCTGAACATCAAAGAGGAAACGTCCGCAAAAAAGACCCGTTCTCCCCCGAAAAAAGCCAAGGTAGAGCAGACGGTGCCCAAAAAGAAAAAGCTGAAAACCGATGCAGATAAAGCTGCGGAAAAGGCACAGCATCTGCGGTTTGGCAAGGCGGAACTGACCCCGGACGAGCTGAGCCGGTTGAGCAAAGCACAGAAGCGGGAAATGTACGCCGCTCATGCCGCCCGGTCTGCGGTGCACCGGGAGGTTGACCAGTACGAGGACGACAATGTGGGCACGCAGGCGTTGAGCGAGGGCGAAAAAGCGACAGGAAATGTCCGTGATATTTCCAAAAGCCGCTATGCCCGGAAGCTCAAGAAGAAAGCCAAGATGCAGGGCAAGAAAGGCTCCAAAATCGCAAGATCTTCTGCATCGGAGCCGACTGCGGCACAAGATGCAGGCGCATCCTGCACCAGTGAGGGCGGTTCCAACTGGCTTTCCCGGTGGCGGCAGAAACAGGATATCCGGCAGAGCTATTATGCTGCCGCCCGGTCGGGCACAGCGGCGCAGACCGCAGGTGGCAAAGCGGCATCCAACGGTGCATCTGCCGCCCGGTCTGGCGTAGAACAAGCCGTAGAAAAGAGCAAAACCGCCGTCAGCACCGCTGTAAAGGGGCTGATGAATGCCGCCAAGAGCAACGCACACGTTCTGGTGATCGTGGGCGTTTTTCTTTTGCTCATCCTCATGGTCATGTCTGGTTTTTCCTCCTGCGGTATCCTCTTTTCGGGCGGTACACAGGTATCCGGGCAGACCATGTACTCTGCCGAGGACCGGGACATCCGGGGCGCAGAACAGGACTACAAGAAGCTGGAAAAGGAGCTGGATAAAAAGATCAAGCGCACTCCCACCGACCACCCCGGCTACAACGAGTACCAGTATCACCTTGACCCCATCGAGCATGACCCGTGGCAGCTCACTTCGTATTTGACCACACTCTACGACGACTACACCCGGTCGGAGGTACAGGGCAAGTTGAAGGAGACCTTCAAAAAGCAGTACAAGCTGACCACATGGGTGGAGGTGCAGATACGGTATAAGACCGTCTGGGTCATCAGCCCGGCAGGAATCCCTGTTCCCACGCAGGTGCCCTATGAGTACCGCATTTTTCACACAAAGCTGGTGAACAAAGGGCTGGAAGTCGTTATCCGGGAAGAATTGAATGCCGACCAATGGAAACGGTACGAGATTTTTCAGGACACCTTGGGCGGCAGACCTTATCTTTTTAATGGAGGCTTGCCGCCCGGTGGCTCCGATGGCTCCGGCACACCGGGCATCGACTATCAGGTTCCGGCAGAAGCCCTGACCGACAGCGAATTTGCCGCCATCTACAAGGAAGCCCAAAAGTATGTGGGCACGCCCTATGTGTGGGGCGGTTCCACCCCGGAAACAGGCTTTGACTGCTCCGGCTACGTCTGCTGGGTGTACAACCAGAACGGCTACGATGTGGGGCGCACTACCGCCAACGGCTTGTGGAATAAGAGCCAGCACATCAGCGAGGCCGAAGCAAAGCCCGGCGACCTTGTTTTCTTTGAAGGGACGTATGATACACCGGGGAAAAGCCATGTCGGAATCTACCTCGGAAATGGGATGATGGTGTCCGCTGGCGACCCCATCAAGTACGCAAACATTCACTCGTCCTACTGGGAGAAGCATCTCGCCGGGTTCGGACGGCTTTCAAAATGATTGGAGGAGTTTTATGAGCGAAAAATCGGATAAGCTGCGGGCGATGTTGGCAAAAGAGAAGGAACGCCGCATCAAGCTGAACAACCGCATCGAGATTCTGGAACGGCGCATTCAGGAGGAGGATTCCGCCGAGGTCAACGAGATGGTGCGGACTGCAAAGGTCACGCCGGAACAGCTTGCCGCCCTGCTGCGGCAGTCGGCTACCACCACCCCGAACCCGGCTGCGCTGTCTGCCGTGGGTGCAACTTTTGAGAAGGAGGTCGATGCAGATGATGATTAAGAAACTGGGCGCATTGCTGGTGTCGGTGGCGCTGTGCGCTGGCATGGCGGCTCCTGCCTTTGCTTTTGATGGCGAAGCTGCCCCGGTGGAGCAACCTGTCCTGCCGGAGGTGGTGGAGGATGTTGTCACCGTCACGGACGAAACTTCTGGTGCCCTGACCCCGGAGGGCAACCTGACATTGGTGGACGATTACCACACCAATTATTCGGACGGCTCCGGGCAGCAGTTCATTACGCTGGTCAGCAAATCCGGCAACACTTTCTATCTGGTCATCGACCGCAACGCCAAGGGGCAGCAGACCGTCCACTTTATGAATCTGGTGGACGAAGCCGACCTTCTGGCTCTGATGGAGGAGGAAGAAGCGGACGCTTATACCGCCGAAAAAGAAGCGGCGGCGCAGGCGGAACGGGATAGGCTGAAAGCCGAGGAAGAAGCCAAGAAAGCTGCGGAAGAAGCGGCGGCATCCGGCACGGAACAGCCCAAGGAAAATAAGGTCACAAAGATCGCATCCGGCTTTCTGGGCGTGGTGGTGCTGATTGCACTGGCGGCAGGCGGCATTTTCTATGCTTTCACAAAGCAGAAGCAGAAAAAGAAGGCCGAAAAAGAAGCCCTTGACCCCGATGCAAACTACACCGAGGACAAGGGCGATTTTGAAATTCCTGTGGAAGATGAGCCGGAGGAGACCGGCGAGGAGGATAACACAGAAGAATAATTTTATGGCGGCGTTTGCCGCCTTACATACTAAAAAACGGGATGCCATAAAAATAGCACCCCATTCTAATATTAAAACAAACTGAAAGTCATCCAGTTGAAAAGACCCACTTGCCAGATGCATTAACGCCTGTTTTGCCCGAAAACCACCCCAATTACGATAAAAATGACGAGAATAACAATGCATAACGCCTTCCATCCCAAAGTGATCTTCAAATCACTGTGATCAAAGAAAAATGCAAACACGCCAAATAAACCGCATAAGAAAGAGATAATGTTTACGATGTTCATACTAGACCTCCTATTTGTCACTGTGGATTCAAATAGGAACTCAGCATTCAAAACAGAGAATCAAATAGACGAACTGACGCCTACCCGAAGTGAACAACAACCGTAAGTCAATGCATCATGGCACCCACCCTACACTCACATAAATGAGTGTCTGTCTGCTAATAGAATAATACATTCGTCGCTTTCTTCACATAAAATAATCGATCTAAAATCTAGATAATTATATCTTATGTTGCCATAGAATATTTATATTATCAAATGCATCATATAAAATGTCTTACCAAAAGGCATTTTAGAATACCTTGCCGCCTTTTCACAAAGCACCCCATCGGCGAGAGCGCACTCGATTTGTTCATCTCCACGCATTTCTTCCATTACTCGGCACATAACAGTATTTTATTTTATCAGGCAGATTTCTTGCTGGCAAGTTCTTTGACTTCTTCAATAGACAATTTAGAATACTTTGCCACCTTTTCATAAGGAATTCCATCTGCGAGCATCTCCAAAGCACACTCGATTCGTTCATCCTTACGCATTTCTTCCATTGCTCTGCACATAGTTGCCACTCCCTTCGCATCGTGCTTAAAGTATTGTACCCGATTTGCAAGCACCGGATAGAACATATCTTTTGCATCGGTACAGAAAAAGTCATGCATCAGTTTTCCGAGGGCAGTTTCATCCTTGATTTGAGAGTTCACATAGATGATATGTGACTGGTCGTTGAAAACTGCACCGGTTTCTTCTACCATACGATGAATGTGGTAAATCGGCAATCCAGCCTTTAACACATCGTTCTCCGTGATGAAGATAATATATGTTTCGTTCAAGGCATCATAATTGCTGCCAGAATGAGTGAGGTTTGCATCCAGCAGGCTGCTGTTGTAGCGGGCGCGTTTTTCGCTTGCCCCACGGTCACTGCGTTGCACCTCGATATTATATGCCCGATTCTGCTCATCAACAGCCAGAATATCCAGACGAACGGAGCGTCCCTGCAAATTCTTGATACTGTACTGACCATGCACTTCACGAACCTTCAAATCCGCTCGTTTGAGAATGATTTGAAGCAAAAATTCTGCACAAGCAGGGTCTTCAAAAACCGCCGCCATGAAATCGTCATCAATCAGGCGCAGGCCTCTCAGACGTTGTAAATCCTGCTCGTGTTTACGTTCAAAATCCAGTTCTTGCTGTGTTTTGTTTTCAGACATTGGTTCACCCGCTTTCTTTCTTCTTTCAAGAACATAGTACCATAATCCAATCTTTTTTACAAGATGACACCATTTATAAAAAGGAGTTGATGCTTATTGTCTTATTGCTTGGTAGTGGCGGAAAAGCCCTCTGTCGGGGCAGCTTACGCAAAGGTCCTCGGTGCGACCAACCGGCAGGACGGCTACCTTGAGGGCAACGGCTATCTCGTCAGCTGGTGCGTTGGTCATCTGGTGGAACTGGCACCGCCCAATGTTTATGATGCCAAATACGTCAAGTGGAGCATTGCAGACTTGCCCATCCTACCGCAGAAGTGGCAGTATCTGGTGTCTGCCAGCACCAAAAAGCAGTTTGGCATCCTGCAAAAACTTATGCACCGCCCGGATGTGGACAGCGTGATCTGCGCTACGGACGCAGGATAGTGCGGATAGGTGACTTAAGGAAAAGAAAAAAGAGACCTCATCTCGTTGAAAATCAAATTTCAAAGTCATTAAAGGAGCTATTCAAATGAAACGAAATCAGAATTTCGATCATAATCACTCTCAAAAAGTGCTTTCCTGCCACTATAACATGGACACCAACCGGGTGGAAGCCCGATTTGAAGATGGCACCACCCTTGCCATCGACTGTATCGCCGTTGAGGACGAATACGGCAATACCCCGGCACAGCGAGCTGAACTTGACTGGCTGCTGTACAACAATCCGCTGGAGTACGCACAGATGGTGCTGAGCGGGGAGATAGAGCACTACCTCACGCTCGGCTGTGATCATGGCAAACTGAAAGACTAACCTCTAAATAGACCAAACAGCCCTCTACCTGCAATCTTTGCAAATGGAGGGCTGTTTGCTTATTTTAAATTTTCCCTTTGCTCATGGTAGTGCAAAATCAACTGCCCAATGACCAAAGAAATCATAAACATCAGGCAAATCCACTGGTCACTTATAAATATCCTTCTAAAATTCAATGGATTTTGCTATTTCTAACACCTGTTCTTCCGACACAAAATTCGATTCGAGTTCAACCGCTACAAAGCATTCTTTCTCATTATTATATGAGAGAATGCCCCAGTTGTTCACCGGTTCAACGCTTGCACCATCCTGATAAACTACCGTTGTAAGTGCAGTCGTTCCATATTTGTTTGTTTTGACCACCTCATACCTGCTGTCTGTATCAAATCTGTACACTGATCCAAGCCGAAGTGCAGAATATACGACCTGCACAGAATCTTTATCTCCCTCGTATGGTTCATAATTGCTGTAACCAATTGCACCGATTAGTGTGCGATTACTGTCATAAATGTCATACACGGTGTACAGCGGATTCAATCCAGCAAGTATGAGCGGCTCAAGTTCGGTGCCCGACTTCTTTGTTTTCTCCTGAAATTCCCACCCTTGTGGGAGTGTAATCGAAATCGTACTGCCAGATTGTCCGGACCCTTGTGCAGCGAATTCAATTTCATGGCTTGGAATTTTTTCATCTTTCAAAAAAAGGAAAGCTCCCAAAAGTACTACAACGCCAGTGAACATCATCAAAAACGCTTTTTTGTTTTTCATATTCTAGCCTCGAAAACCTTTTGCTGTTTATCTATAAAAAACAACTAGCGATTAATTGATTTTGACAATGCCAACGGACGGATTATTGTAGGATGAATTATCATAGTAATAATGAAGAATCTCTGTATATGTATACGACTTTGTACTTGCAAGATAATTCGAGCCATTCTGACGCAGTCGCCCAGAATTTTTACCATCCGTATTAGAACTTCCTGCAAAGTAAGACGTAAAAAACAGTTGTCCACCAGAACTCACAAGCTTTTTGCCATCGACAGCATTGATTGCATTTGTGATTGCCGGTTTCGTTTGATAGCTGCTTTTATATGCAACATCGCCATACTTTATATCACAGCCCTCAGCAGAACGATACCCAGCGGCATGTGCCCACCAACCACACATCTTGATAGCCATAACATTGGCTTTGATTGCCTCATCGTAATACCCCATATTTCCGATTTCATTGTAGGTAACATTTTTCAGATAAGTTGAGAATGCAACATTTTTGACCGCTCCCTTCTCATCTTTTACCTTAATGTAATCCGGTTGACTTTGATAAGAAACAAATCCATAACTTTGTCTCGATACCGTAACACCGGCTGGAACGCTTCCGAGATCGCGTGGACATTTGCAAATGCCTCCGATTTTCCAACCACTTGCTTCTCGAATCATCAGTACAAGACTAAAGTTTGTGCCGTTCCCGAAATATTCGCCCGTTTCGGTTTCCATATCTGTAATAGTCTTGTAGCAGGCATAATTTGTGCCAGAATCATAGTACCGGTTAAATTCATAATATTTCGGAGCATAGACGTTGTTTACTTTTTCAGCATAAAGCAGTTCGGCTTTATCAATATCTAAAAGCCCCAATCTTTTAGCCTGGTTAAATGCATTCTGCGCAAATTCGCGATAGTATCCATATACCGAACTTGCGAAATAATTTACCCAAGACTCATGGTCTGTTGGAGAGAACGATTCAAAAAAATTTTTCAGAACATCTTTGGGATTCTCGGAAGCTGTTGTAGCAAAAGCAGTATTGCCCAAATTCAGTGTTACACTTGCCGTCATAATACTTGCTACACTCAGCTTCATAAAATCCCGGCGGTTAATCTCGTTATTCATAAAATATCCTCCATTACTTTTTTGCATCCGCACATCCATATCGAATGCGATAATGTTTGCCGTTTCTTTCTCTTGATATTTTCTTCTCAGCAATAATCACCTCTGCACTGGAGCCACCCTTTCTATTTTATAAAATTACAGCTAGATATCAGACAACTCGCGTTGGTCTCTCCTTTACAATTACCTCCCACCTTTCTAATTTGTTGAAATATATAACAGTTTCACTTATCTGCTGGTACTGCCAGTAATGGTTTCACTCCGCCCATCGGAATAGCTAAAGGTTGCAGAATACTCCAGCCTGTAAGATTTTCCAGGCTTAGTGTTAAAGTTACCGCTCCCCACGCAGGTTGAGGTCGTGCTGCTGTTCGAGCAGCTACTTACTTTTTGCCATGTTCCAATTGTTCCCTTTTCATAGAGAACGCCTGAAACGCTGATTTTCTTTACTCCAGTTCGTGTCTGGGCATCAACCTGATAGTATGTTTGGTAAATAGATCCGTTGACCGTACTATCGCCTACATACCGCTCAGACTTTTCAGCGGCCATTGCGGTGCAAGCAAAACTCAAGCAAATCACCGCTGAAATAACAATGGACAACAAACGCTTTTTCGACATAGACATACACCTCCGTTTTTTGGCTCCTATCAAGAGCCTTTGTATAGTCAACGTAATTCGCATCTGCTTCGTTTCAATTTTCAGGAGAAATTTTTTCAAATTTTCCATCTTTGTAAGTTCAGACAAAAAGGAAGCCGGACATTTGTGAACTCTCACAAGTGTCCGGCTTCCTTAACGGATGCTTTCTGCAATTTTTATAATCTCATCGTAGGGGATGTCTCCCATAACGGTATGCGCAATGCCATTACTCTCCTAGTTCAAGGTGTAAACCTGCTGTCCATCTTCACCTGAGCTGGTTCCAAGTACACCGTCTGCTTCTCCGACCCTTACGGTTTCGTACACTGTATGCTCATTATCAAATAGGGACTGCTGCCCCGGCTGGATAATTGAACAACGGACAGTGTAGCTTTCCTCTGTTTCTTTTGACGAGTAAACATGTAAAAAGTTTTCTGCTCGTTCAAATTTCTGCGCATTGTCCATTTCAAAGCCGTCCGGCACATAATGGTCACTGTATCCATCCGGCAATCGTTCCAGCGGTTCGCCATCCACCTGATAAGTCAACTGCATCTCAATGGGCAGAAATTTTTGAATCATCGTGTAGACTGCCCTGCGAAAATCCGCATTGACTGCAAGAGCACCAATGGTCAGTATTACAAGTGTCAATGCCGCAAGCAACACCCGTTTCAACACCGGACGGTGTTTTTTCCTCCGTAATGCTGCTGCCATTCGGTCATCCCATTGGGATGTATCCGGGTAAAGTTCCTCAAGTTGTTCTGGTGTTGGCAGGGTATCCAGTTCCTTTTGTGCATCTGCACGAAGTGCAATCATCAAGGCCGCTTCAAATGAAATGTTTGTCTGCTCACTCATGGTTACTCAACTCCTTCCATAATAGTTTTCGCCCTCGAAAGAGCCGTGTTCGTACTACTTCGTCCGTTAATCCCAGCGATTTCGCAATCTCACGATTTGTATATCCCATTGCCAAAAGGCGTAATGGGTCACGATATTTCGGTTTCATTTGTCCAATCAGTTCTGTCAACCTCTCGATATTGTCAACACTGATTATTGCATCAGCCGGCACCGGAGCGTCATCTGGTTCGTTTGGGACATCTTCCAACAATTCTTCTCGCTGTTTGCGAAGCATATCATATGCACGGCTTCTACTACAACTAACGAGATAAGCAGCGAGTTCGTGACAGTTTTCTCGATGAATTTTAGAAAAATTTTTTGCAACGTACAAAAATACCTCTTGTAGCACATCCTCTGCCAGATACGAATCATCCATGATTTTGTAAGCGGTATGGTAAACCAGCCGTTTGTATGTATTGTACACCTCGGTAAACTCTTCTTCAAAGTTTCGATCATCAAGCACACTTAGATATAACGCAAGCAACGCAATCACCTCTATCTACATTGATTGTGTGTAGTGTACCACGAACCAATAAAAATGTCGAATACCACTAATGTTGTAAAGGAGCGTGATACCATGACTCAACCCAAAGCCAACCTCGCCTATCTCCGCAGCGAGAAAGCCAAAGCGGAGCAGCAGCTTCGCTACTACAAGCACCGTGAGAAAATTTTGGAACACCAGATACCGGAGCTGACCCGCAAAGCCCGTGTGCATCGACTGTGTACCCGTGCCGGAATGCTGGAAAGTTTTCTGATTGCGCCGGAAGATTTCACCAACGACCAGGTGATGGAACTGCTGAAAATCGCATTCCGTCAACCAGAAGTTGCGCTGGCTCTTGCAAAGATGATTCACGACCTGCACAAAAGCCGCAGCGTTCCGAACCCCTTAGAATAAAGGGCGCAATTATACACCGTTCCGGTGAAATTGCGATCTTGCAGACGGCTCGATGAAATCGAAGCTGGCGTTTGTGTGCCAGCCCGATTCCATCCCAAGGAAAACTGCATTTTCCTTGCGCTGCTTTGCAGCTATCCTTTTGCGGCTCCCGCCTGAGACCGAAGCGCACAGCACTCCGCTCCAAGGCGGCGAGTACAACCGAATACGATTCCAGACCGTTCATCAAGAGCAATCTTGCTGGGCGGTCTTTTTGTTTGGGGGTGATGCCTATTCCGTGTCCGCATTTCAAAATCACCATCGTCAAGCGCAGCCAAGGGCAGTCCGCTGTTGCCGGGGCCGCTTATCAGAGCGGCGAACGGCTGTTCAGCGAGTACGACCAGAAAACAAAATTCTACAACAAGAAGAAAGAGCTTGTCCACGCCGAGATCATGCTGCCGTCCCATGCGCCGCCCGGATATGCAGACAGGGCAACGCTCTGGAACGCCGTAGAAGCTGTGGAGAACCAGTGGAACTCCCAGCTTGCCCGCCGCATCGTGCTGGCATTCCCGGTGGAGGTGCCGAAAGAGCAGTATCTGTCCATGATAAAAGAGTTTTGTCAGGAGCAGTTTGTTTCCAAGGGCATGATTGCCGATTTTGCCATCCACGACAAGGGAGATGGAAATCCACACGCCCACATTCTGCTGACGCTCCGGGCAATGGACGAACACGGCAAGTGGCTTCCAAAAGCCCGCAAGGTCTACGACCTTGACGAGAACGGTGAGCGCATCCAACTTCCTTCTGGCAACTGGAAGTGCCATAAGGAAAACACGGTGGACTGGAACGACCAGAAGTATGCAGAGGTCTGGCGGCATGGTTGGGAAACCATCACCAACCGCTATCTGGAAGCAGCTGGCAGACCGGAACGTGTTGACTTGCGCTCCTTTGAACGACAGGGCATCCAGCAGATACCGACCGTGCATCTCGGCCCTGCTGCGCACCAGATGGAAAAGCGTGGAGTGGAAACCTTTCTCGGAAACCTGAACCGGGACATTCGTGCAGCCAACAGCCTGATGCAGTCCATCCGCAGCGCCATCCGTGGGCTGCAACGCTGGATTGCAGACCTGAATGAAAAGAAGCAGCTTCTTCTGGACGCTCTGGAAAAGGCGAAGGAGCCCACACTGTCCGATCTGCTGGTGGACTACTTCAATCTCCGCAGCGAACAGCGCAGCGATTGGTCTGGCAAGGCAAAACTGAAATGCACTGTCCGAGACTTTG
>OGRS01001325.1_pt1 | contig 15464 bp, 16 predicted proteins | sample 1553561 | NCBI WGS metagenome assembly OGRS01 (sample SAMEA2580103, study PRJEB22360) | human gut metagenome | biome: human gut; feature: human-associated habitat; material: faeces | place: Denmark | collected 2008/2010
GAGGTAAATCCTCTGCTCGCCCAGGGCTCGCATTTTGCTCCGCAAAACAAGGAGGATTATAAGGAGGATTTGATGTTTAGGGTGTTGGTTGTTGATGATGATCTTGAAATGCTGGCTCTGGTGCGCGCTGCCCTGGAGAAGGACGGGCATCGGGTGGATATTGAGCCGGATGCGGCGGCGGTGCGGGCCGAGCGGTGTCAGGCGTATGATTTGCTGCTGCTTGATGTGATGATGCCCGGCGAGGATGGCTTTTCCCTTTGCGGCCGTATCCGTGATGAGGTGGATTGCCCCATCCTGTTCTTAACAGCCAGGACGGAAGATGCTGCCCTTGTGCAGGGCTTTGGCCTGGGCGCCGATGATTATATTAAGAAGCCTTTCAGTATCGCGGAACTGCGCGCTCGGGTAAACGCCCATCTGCGGCGCGAGGCGCGCAGTCCGGTCCGTACCATGAACCGGGGCGGCGTACGTTTTGACATGCAGGCAAAAGAGGCTTTTGCCGGAGAACGCACACTGCCCCTTACCAGGGGCGAATATGCGATCTGTGAACACCTTGCCCTGCACGCGGGACAGGTTTTTACCAAAGAACAATTATATGATGCAGTTTTCGGCTTTGACGCCGGGGGCGATCCGTCGGCTATTGCGGAGCATGTCAAAAATATCCGCGCCAAACTGAAGGCCGAAGGATTAAGCCCTGTTGAGACAGTCTGGGGGGTGGGGTATAAATGGCAAAAAAACAGCGTTCTGTAAGTCTTACCTTCGTTCTTCTGCGCTTTGCCGTCGTTATGCTCGGCTGCATGCTGCTGTGCGGCCTGGTATGGATGCTTTGCTTTACGCAGCTTCGAAACGCCGGTATTATTTACCAGGGCTACGTCTCCAATCAACAGACGGAGCGGATTCTGACAGAAGATACCAAAAACTTTATTTCCCCGGGTGAGGATTTTCTGCCCGAATACGCTTTGTTTGCCCCGGACGGTAACGTGTTGGAAAGCAATGTGGAAGGAAAGAAGCTGGAGACTCTGAGAGAATTTTTTCTGCAGGCTCCTGATGACGTCCATGTTTCGCGTCGCACCTACGCGGACGGGAGTACCGTTATTATTCAATGGTATTTCAGGTCGGAATTTGTAAATCCGATCCTGCGCAATCTGCTTCCTCCTTTTGAATACCTTTGGCGCGGGGTGGGTGTTCTGCCTGATTTTTAATACCCTGCGGCTCCGCCGGCGCCTTGCCGCCAGGCTCAGGCTGTTCGGTGAAGTGAGTGATAGGGTAGGCGCACAGGAGCTGGATTTTACAGTCCCTCATGCGGGCATACGGGAATATGATCAGGCGCTGGACGCCATGGAACATATGCGGGAAGCATTATACAGCTCCCTGTCCTCCCAATGGGCGGCCCAACAGGAACGTGAGGCGGAAATAGCCGCACTCGCGCACGATCTGAAAACTCCGCTCACACTGATAGGGGGAAACGCGGAGCTTCTGCTGGATGAAAATTTGCCTGAAAACTGCCAGAGAATGGTGAAAACCATCGTATCAAACAGCGACCGTGCAAAACGTTATGTTGCCAGCCTTCTGGAAACCTCATCCGGTACGGACGAAACGTTTGAAAATACCGCCCTGCCTGCCATGTTTGACGAGCTTTGCCTGAGCACAAATGCCCTTGCACAAGCCAGCGGGATTTTTCTGCACAGCCAAAACAGCCTGGAGGGTTCCGCCCGAATACAAAAAGACCATTTGCTTCGCGCTCTCGGCAATGTGGTGCAGAATGCCATCGAGCATACGCCGGAAGGCGGCAGCGTATATCTGGAAGGATGCATGCTGGCAAACGGCTGGCAAATTACCGTGCGTGACGAAGGTCCCGGCTTCAGCAGGGCCGCGCTGCACCATGCGACAGAACGCCTGTGGCGTGATGATACGGCGCGGAGTTCTGACGGACACAATGGACTCGGGCTTTGGTTCGCAGCGCAGGTGGTTACAACGCACAGTGGACAGCTGGAACTGAAAAACTGCGAATCCGGCGGCATGGCTGTCATTAAGTTCCGCAGGAATTTATAAAAATCCAATACCCCGCAGCACAACATCGTTCCCCATTGTATTTGGCGTTTCTTCCCTGAACTTTTCCAGGGTACCTGAGGACTGATAACCAGGAATGATTATGGAAAAATAACAGGAAATGTCAGGAAAAGACGCCCTGGTCTTAACATCCTGAGCGCCCCCGGAACTGAAAAAGTACCTATATATACCGCCTTACCCTTTTCATATACTGCCTGTAGGCATCCCCGAATCTGCCAATGCACCACCGTTCTTCTGAAAGAATAATCCAGTGGGAAGACAGCTGGAATATGATAACGATTCCGCCAAGCAGCACAGAATGCGTGAGCAGGGCACAGCCCATAAACAGTAAAAAATATGATAAATACATGGGATTACGCGATAACCGGTAAAGTCCGTTTTGGTTCAGGCCTACGCCGGATGGGGCTGCAAAATCTATCACTGATGCAGTGCACAGAACCAATCCCAAAAGATAGAACAGCGTCCCCGACCAAAATTGCCAGGAAAAATCAATTGGCACTTTAAGAAAAAACAGAACGATAAAAATTGCGGCATTGGAAAGCTGGTATATCCAATATGCCGCAATTTCCTTTCCGGCCATCGGTGCGAAAAAAGCCGCGCGTTTTACCGCAGCTCTGTCCAAATGTGAAAGGACGCCAAACCTTATCAGTAAAAAAGGGATTAGCAGCAGAAATCCATTCATAAATATTTCCTCTCCTTTTATCTGGGTAACTTCACAGTTCGGGATAAGACCTTTGGTTCAATGGAAACACCGTTCCATGTCCTGCCTATTTCCGCATCTTCCGGGGTAATTGTGTGATAATGGCCATCCATTCCCGTTATACGCGCCTCTTTATCACTTATTTCAATGAACGCATGCAGCGGCTCCTGATATAAAATCATATTCTTGAGAGAAGGGTATTTTTCATGCGTCTTTGCATCGTAGGCGTACAGTTCCTTCATACCGTGCCAGATATACGACATGGAGTTGAGTGTAATATATGGAATTCCATTTATTATAGTGCAGCCATCCCCATGATCATGGCCGTTCATGCAGAAAAGAACCTTTCGGTTTTCAAGCAGCGCCCTGACTGCTTCTCTGTTTGCGATTCCCCTGTCTCTAAAATCATTTGCCAGGCTGTGGTGGGAAAACACAACATAAAAGCAGTCTTCCGATTCCAGTTCCTGCAAAAGCCAGTCTGCTTCCACCTGCGGAAGCCAGGGATAAGCCTGTTTTGTCTTATCATAATTACGCTTCAGGAAGGGAACGCATTTTTGCCCATCCCGGATATAGCAGGTATTGAGGACGATAAATTTAACGTCGTCAATAAGGAAGGAATAATAGGATGACTCTATTTTCAGAAAATCCATCACTTCTTCAAGCGAATACTGATCCGTATCATGATTGCCGATTGTATGATACACCGGTACGCCGGATTGTTCCAGGGCGTCAATAACTTTTCTGTTTTCAGCGGCCGGATAACACAAATCACCCAGCGACAGGATAAAATCAGGATTTTTCAGCCTGACTGCGTCCAGAAACTCCTTTATTCTTCTGTCTCCGTCCGGAATGTGGTCATAGTGCAGGTCAGTAAAAACAGCAAATCGAATCATTTTCCTTCCTCCTGGGATTCAAAAACAAAATTGCGGCAAACTCTCTTTTTTGTGCAGGAATTGAGAGGATTGACACAGTAAAGGTCATTAAACTGGTAGCAGTACCCACAGCACCCCATACCAAAAAGGAGTATTCAAAATGGCCGATAATCAATTTCCCGCATTCCTTGAAACCATAGATAACAACAGCAAACCTCTCGCTTCCGAAATCAACGATTTTCTTCTGGCGCAGGGCTGCAAATGTGAAATCAAAACAGCAAAAAGCGGCTTTACTGTTTCCTATATCCTGCCGCAGACAAAGAAAACTCTGGCAACCTTCGTATGCCGCAAAACAGGCGTAAAAATGAGGATTTTTCCCCAGGGCTTAAATGTATATGAGAATTTTCTGGAAACTCTCCCGGAAAAGATGAAAAAAGATATCAGAAAAGCATCTCCCTGCAAGCGTCTCATAAATCCGGACGACTGCAACCCAAAATGTATGATGGGCTATGATTTCCATATGGAGGACACCCATTACCAGAAATGCCGGTTTATGGCGTTTATGCCTTCATTAAATGAGGAAAACTATCCTTTTATCAAAGAGTTTCTTGAGAATGAAATCAAGGTTCAAAACCGGGCCCAGGACTAAAGATTTTTTCTCCCACTATCCCCTGCTGACTATCCCTGACAGCTCCGCGATATCTGTAATATGCCAGTCCGCCTCCTTCATAAGCTCCCGGCGCCGTTCCTCCGGTTTGCGTTCCAGATATTCAGTAAAAACCGTTTTCATCCCTGCATTTTCAGCCCCTCGCAATTCATCGGAACCGCCGTCACCGATGAAAATGCTCTGTTCCGGGGTACAATTCATATATTGCATTGCCCTTTGATAGATTCTGACATCCGGCTTCAAAAGCCTTTCGTGGCAGGAAAAAAGCGCCTTATCAAAACAGGAAAACAGCGGGGATTCTTTCCAGTACATACAATCTATCACATCTGCATTGCTGATAAGACAAAGCTTCCAGCCTGACAGCTTCAGCCGCTCCAGCATTTCCAGGATTCTTCCGTCCACATTCATAAGCGCATGCCGCATTCTCGCTTTCCTCTGACGCAGCAGCTCTTTTTTCTGAAAAGGATTAACCTGCATGGGGAGAAGCATTGTAATATCTTCTATGATTTTGCTTTCCTCCGTGACAAATCCGCCGGCCCGTTCAAGGTACAGCGCTTTATCCTCTGCATAGGATTCCCATTCCTCAATGCTCAAACCCAGCACCTCGTTCTCACTCATATCAGGACAGTATTCCGGTTTAATTAATGTAAAGAATAAGTCAAAAAAACAGCAGCCTGCAGTTTCCATACAATTCACCTGTAGTAATACTCACTTTTTTTACCGTTCTTCCAGAAAAGGCAGAATCAGCTTCAGCCATTCCTCCGGCAGATATACGGATAAATATCCGTGATTATATCCTTTTGCTTCATATATCCTGCAGTGGGGCACCAACTCCCCAAACATCCGGGCCGATTCCCGGACACATTTCATTTCCTTTTCTCCGTACAGGTACATTACCTCCGCATTTGTGCTGCGGACGCTTTCCTTCAGCGTATACTGCATCATATATGTACGGTATACCGCATACAGCGTTTCTTTACGAAGACGCGGCATGTCCTGCAGGTAATATCCTGCTATTTCCTTCGGATAACGCATGGATGAGGGAAAAAAACGATTCATTGCCGCAAGCTGGAACCTGCATGCCGTCTTCCCGAACATCAGCCTCCCACATAAACGGACCGTTGCTATGCAGTAACGTGCCATAGCAGGCTGTGGATAACAGATACTGCCGTCAATCACCGCCTTTTGGACCAAATCCTTTTTCCGGGACAACAGCTCCATTACGATCTGTCCTCCCAAAGACACTCCTCCCAGTGCAAAAAGATGGCCGCCACACTTCTTTTCTATATATTCCATCAGCTTATCCGCCGTATCCTCCGTAGAAATATATTCGGTCAGATACTCTTCCCCATGCCCGTCCAGCGTCGGCAGAATGACATGGTATTTCTCAGACAGGACACGGGCCTGCCTTAAATAATTCCACCAGGAATTTCCACCTCCATGAATCAGCATGATGTGCGGATTCCCGCAGTTTCCAAACTCATGAAATTTCATTTTTGCTCCAATCTGTGTGTTACAGGCGCTTCCCCATGCAGCAAAAACCTATGCGGCCCGTATTTCTTTTTTTCCAGATACACCATCGATCCTATATGTTTTCCGGTAATATTATAACTCTGCGTTACTCTGAAATATTGCAGGCATTCCATTAATGCGCCTTATAATAAATCCTTCTCCACTGCTTTATAAGTCTCAGAAAATCCTTTTCTATTTCCTCCGCATCAACATCCTGCATACGGTATCTCCGGCACAGATAACCTTCCGTCGTCCACAAAATTTCCTGATACATCAGCTCCAAATCCACATCCTTCCGAAATACAGAAAGGTCTATCCGTTCAAAAATATGTTTTTCCCCCATCCGTTTTAACTGGGAATATTCCGGCTGAATACATTTTCTGATTTCTTCCTCCTGCTCATAATAGGCGTTTAAACAAAAGGCACCAATATAAGGATACACTCTCGTCAATGAACATTTTACCCGCAGGTTTTTCTCCAGTATTTCAAAAAAATCTGTCGTATCCATGACTCCGAATTCCCGGACAGCATTTCCGGTCAGCTCTTCTGCCTGCTTCCACAGGAAAAGATACAGTTCCTTTTTATTTTCAAAATAGTGAAACAGCAGCGCTTTGGATATTCCGCATTCGTCAGCTATTTCAGACATCGGCGCCTTCTTATAGGAATTCCCGGCAAATACCTTGTAGGCGGCGTTGATAATCTGCTGTTGTTTTTCTTCAGGTAACTGAAAAAATTTGGGATTCATTGAAATTCCTTTCCTTATATGCCATCAATCCGGCCTTGTGGACATCGGTCCGTTTGCAGCCTGTAAACAGCTAATACGGCTATCTACAGAAACTATGCCGCTGTTAAATGTGTGGAATCCATTAACCGATCTGGTTAATGCGATTATATAGTCGTTGACCGTTTTTGAGAAGACCTTTTCCATAATTTATTTCTATTAAAAGCCAGATCAATTAAAAATTCATACAAGCATCTATGTAATTCGTTGCAATATTCTTTAACAGCATGGATACGGCCCTGAAAGTATAGTATAATTATTTGATTGAAACAAGAATCCCATTATATCTATCCCGAATACAGAAACAGCGGCACGTCAGACTCTCCCGACATACCGCTGTTATCTTATTAGTTTTATTTTATCTCCGGCCGTTTTCCGCCTCAGTTTTCCACCGCCTTTTTCAGCCCTCTGCTCTCCGCCAGTTCTTCCCGGAACTGCTGTACTGCAGCCTTTCCTTCCTCCGTAACCGGCTTAACCCATTTACCGGTCCTGGTATAATAAACCTCAAATACCAGCCGGATCAATTCATCCGTATACAGGAAAGCGAACACTGCCAGGAAAGGCAGATGCAGCACCATGCCGGCAATCCATGTCGCAGGAACACTGATGGTAAAAAGACATACGATTTCCAGCACGGTTCCAAAAATGGATTCCCCGCCCGCGCGGTAGCAGCTGTTCATAATATAATTGCAGGTACGGATGGTTCCCGCCGCCAGATAAATCATAATCATGTATTTTCCATAAAACATGGCTTCCGCCCCCAGGCCGAAAAGACGAAGCAGGGGCGCATTAAAGGTCAGGCCGATGGCACAGATACAGAAGGTAATGGCCGGGCAGAGAAGCGCAAAGCCCTTAACATACTGATAGCCTTTCATATGATGCCCTGCGCCGACCTCCTTGCCCACCACCACGGAGCTGGCATCCGCCAGGCCTCCGAAAAAGGCAAATACAAAGCCCTCCAGCACACGGAAGGCCGCCATGGCGGCAATGGCCGATTCATTCTGTCTTCCGATAACAACATTTATCAGCATCTGTCCGATTCCGTAGAAAAGCTCATTGCAAATGATCGGAAAGCATTTGTTCAGATATATTTTCAGGAATCCATCTCCCCATGCAAACATCTCCCTGAGCTTAAGAACCAACGTATTCTTATCCCTCAGCAGGAAGGTAAGCAGTACAATCAGATTCACGATTCCGGAAACAAGAGTTCCCACCGCTGCACCGGCCGCTCCCATCTTCGGCATGCCGAAACGGCCATAAATGAGGATCCAATTCAAAATAAAGTTGGTAATAAGCGCCAGAATCGAGCTGATTAAAGGGGCTTTTACCCTTTCCGTGGAACGCATCAGGAAGCTTATCAGAACCGCAAATACCTGCAACGGATAAGCAAAACCAACGATCCTTATGTAAGGAATCCCCACCTGGATAATATTCTGCTTATCCGTATAAACCCCCAGTAAAAACCCGGGGCTTGTAGTCGCCGTCACCGCGAAGATAAGCGCCACCGCCAGCATGCAGGTCATGGAAATTCCAAAGGTCTTATTAATCCCCTTATGATTCCCTGCGCCCCAATATTGAGAAAAAAACAGCAGTGAACCGCCCGCAAATCCGAAATAACAGGAGAAAAACAGTGACGAAATCTGAGAACAGATTCCCACCGCCGCCACCGACAGCTCTCCCTGACTGCCTATCATAATCGTATCCACCATACTTGCCGTTGTAGACAGGAAATTCTGCAGGGCAATGGGCAGGGCAATCGTCACCACCGCCTTGAAAAAAACGCTCCAGTCAACCTGATTCTTTTTTAATGCTTTTCCCCTCATTCTTACAATACCTCTCAATCCAAATTACCAAGTATTTTCCATTATATCGCTCTTTTGCCATATTACAATAGGGGAAATGAAAAAAACAGGTTACATATCTACAAGATTTTACAATTTAAAATCCTGGTAGAATCTTATAAAAATTTCAGTCCGTTCCGGCTTCAAAGTGGAGGCGCATCCTTTATCACTGCAGAGGTGGAACGAATTACGCTCCAGAGTGGCATTATGGCCAATGGGAAGGCATTCCGCGCAATTCCTATTACCTACCTTTGGAACAAACGTGGAAAAGGAAAACGAATATGTGGCTGCATCTGCAACAAAAGATATTGCAGGGAAAAAGAAAGAAAAGGCGTCTGCTACTCATGGGATCAGATATTTTTGACCCCGAAGCAGATCTTACCAATTGGGAAAACCATGTTTACAGACGGTATCAATAGCGGATTTCAGAATATATGTGGTATAATTCATCTATCGAACACGATACCAATATTTAAACAGGAGGAAAAATATATGCTTCACATTGCAAGCAATCCCAGCCTGAAAGGACTCTCCGTCCTCTCTCCTAAAATCGTCTATTCCACCCATACCGGCAAGGACATCACGCTGGATCTGCTCATGCCGCAGATACCGGAGGATGCGTGCGAAAAACGGTATCCGCTGATTGTTTTCATCCAGGGAAGCGCCTGGCATTTCCCGGATACCAACTATGAAATCCCGCAGCTGGCCCACTTTGCCGATGATGGTTTTGTGGTCGCATCCGTTACCCACCGGAACATAGAGGAAGGCCATCCGGCGCCGGCATTTCTCCAGGATGTAAAGACAGCGATCCGTTTTCTGCGTGCCAATGCAGAGCAATATCATATCGATCCGGATAAGGTTCTTGCCTTCGGCACCTCCTCTGGAGGAAATACCGCTCTCCTTCTCGGCCTGACAGGGGATATGCCGGAATTTAAAACCGATGAATATCCGGAATTTTCAGACAGCGTATGCGCTGTGATTGACTGCTTCGGCCCCACGGATCTGACCGCTTTTCTTGAATCCCCCCAGCCTGAGGTACGTTCGGAGGCCGCCGCTTTGTTCACACTCTTCTGCGGAGGCACTCTCGATAAAGAGTTATTGAAAAAAATGAGCCCCATAAACTATGTGCAGGAGGGGAAAAGCTATGTGCCTTTTATGATCGCCCACGGAAGCGCCGATCCCACTGTCACCTTTTCCCAACGCCAGCAGCTGGTGAAGCGTCTGGAGGAATGCGGAGCCCAGGTCAGCTTTATCTGTGTGGACGGCGCAGTCCATGAGGGGAATTTCTGGAGCCGGGAGCTTTGGGATATTTTCAGAGGTTTTATGAATACGCAGGCCGGCTTTAATCACCCCGCCCCGTAATAAAAACTGAGCATCGGGGAAATGCCGAACATATAGCCTGTATATAATGCGCTCATCAGCCCAAATAAATAAGGTAACAGTGCTTGCGGCCACTCCATTCTCACCTGCATAATACATCATCCAGCCGTTAAAAAGCAGCATGACAACTCCTGTTCCCCCAGTATATTGGAAATAAAAATCCCATCATCATGGAACAGGAGGGCTGGATGACCGTCATGAGGATGGCGGGCGCCACCACTGCAGGAATCCGCAGTAACGTAACCGGCTTCTGATAGAGTAATGTGTCATCCATTGCAGAGCCCCTCTTTCCCCTTCTTAAACGCAGACCGTTTCTTCCCTATCCCGGAAAACATCAGCCCTGGCATCATATTCATACAGAAAAAACTGCATCTCATTATCCACAGCAAGCGGGACCTTATAACTTTTCTGTCCACAGCGCCGCATTCCCTGATGTTCATAGAAGCCATAATTGCAGCTGTTGTCCGTATACAGATAAAAACGGGGAATTTTCTGTTGTTCCATATAATCAAGCAAAACCCGGAACAGCTTCTTCCCGATTCCCAGGCCGCGGTATCTTTCGTCCAGTGCAAAGAAGGAAAGCTCTCCCGGATATTCCTTTTTACTCTCCTTAAGCAGTTCTTTGTCCACCTGGTTAATCCCCGAAAAAGCCCGGGCAACTTCCCTTCCCTCCTTTCCTGACAGCAGCGCCAGCGCTGCCGCCGTCTGCCGCAGCAGGCCGGTTACGGAAGGCTTCCACGCCCCGCAGTCCTTTCCCATAATCACGCCTGCCGGCCTTCCTCCCACCTCCGCTACCTTCATAAAAGTCTGATTCGCCATACACCCTGCCAGATAAAGGCGTGACAGCCTTTTTGCTGTTCCAGGGGAACAGAACCTGTCATACTGCCAGGTTTTTCTTATGATATCCTGCAGAAACGGCGCATCCTTTCTTTCATAATCACGAAGTACTGTTTTTTCTTCCATTTCTGAAACCTCTTTTCCCTGTTTTCTTTTTATGTTATAGTCATCCTAAAGGATACAGTAACTGTAAGGTCAAGAAATTTTTACAATACCTTTACAATAAAAACAGAACGCGCCGTAAAAATGGCAGTGCCGCGGCAGCATGGAGGTATTTATGCCCACAAAATCCCTGCTTTTTACCACAGGACAATTCGCAAGGCTTCACCATCTGAATAAAAGAACATTGCACTATTATGATGAAATCGGGCTTTTCTCCCCTGCCTTCAAGGGAGAAAACGATTACCGGTACTATACCTGGCAGCAAAGCGCGGATTTGGAAAACATCCTGGCGCTGCGTGAGCTCCATATGTCCATCGACGAAATCAGGTCTTATCTTCATTCGCCCAATGCACAAAGCTTTCTCGCCCTTTCGGAGAGGAAAATCGGTGAAATTGACGAGACAATCCGGCACCTTACTAAGCTTCGTGCCATCATGCAGAAAAAACAGGAAATGCTGCATCTTAGTATGCAAATAAAGGACGGTCAGATTGACACCGTCCAATGTGAAGAGGAATATCTTTTTATCACGCCGCTTCCCCCTTCGGAACCGCTCCCGGAGCAGAAGCAAATGCAGATGGACACCCTTCTTTCCCACCTGCAGACCGCATGGGATCTGTCTGAATACAAGACCGGCTGCGGAAGCCTGCTTTCCCTGGAAAAAATCAGGCAGCACCGTTTTGACGAGTACGACGGCCTGTTCACCAGCCTGGAGCAGCCTGCACAAATCAGTGGTATTTACAGAAAACCTGCCGGGCTTTACCTGCGCGCTTTCTGTGTGGGCAGCTGGGACAGGCTTCCCGCACTCTATGGCCGGATGCTGGCCTTTGCCCGGAAAAAAGGCTGTGAGCTTCAGGGGTATTCCTATGAAATCAGCCTGAATGAATTTGCCATTTCCGACAGTGAGGAATATGTAACCCAGGTTACCATCCTTGTTTCCTGATCCATTTATCGGCCTCTTCTGCCGCTTCTTCCGGCGTCAGGTTTGTGTTATCCAGCAGCGTAATCTGCGGCTGCGTTTTTGACGCATTTTCCCTCAGCCACAGGTTGAAGGAAACGGAGCTGCGAATCCAGTCTTCTTCTTGGATACCCCGCCCCTCCCGCATTCTTTTTTCCAGGATTGGCGTTTCACAGACCACGGCCAGATAGTGAATCTGCGTAAAATATTCCCTTGCGTCGCATATTTCAAACTGCTCCGGAATCCCACAGCCGCACAGAACCACAGGCATGCCGATTTGGGAAACATTGGCGCACATGGTCATCCATACTTCCCTGAAATTCCGGTAATTATCCTGGGGCGTATTAAAAACCTCCTGCCAGAGAATATCGCTTTCAAGCACAATATAATCCGTTTCTTTTTTAAACAGGATTTCACACATCGTGCTCTTTCCCACACCGCTGGCTCCTGATACAATAAATAACGGGAATTTTTTATCCGGTTTCATTGGTTTTCCTCCCTTTTTCGTGATTATCCCGGCGCTAATTTCACTGACATCAATTTCCCCGGTATTGATTTCCCAGGTATTGATATTCCGGGTATTGATTGATTTTTCCGACATTGATTTGACGCGGCGCAGGGCCTGAGGTATACTATTGAAAATTTGCAGCAAAACCACAGGGAAAAAAACAATGCCAAAGGCCGTTTCCTATATTTTTCCCCTGCATCTGCCCCATATTTCCCAGGCTGCAATAAAACTGTTTATGGAGGCGTCCATGAATCACATCCGTTATGTAGAATATAATGCCGTACACGACGGCAGCTTCGTATTTGATGTGCCGGAAGGCCACGACTGCTGGCTATTGGTGCTCACGCATACCCCCGCCCTTTTCCGGGTGGACGGCAGCCTGCAGGAATACCCGGCCAAATCCGCAATCCTTTTCCCGCCTTTTTCCCCTATTTATTACTGCGCCTGCGGGGACAGATATGAAAATGACTGGCTGCGTTTCGATTCGGATGAAGAATATGTTTCCTCTCTCCCGGTTCAGGGAATTCCCTTCTCCCTGCCGGATGCGGATTACTGCCACAACCTGTTCCAGCTGCTCACCTGGAAAAATGCATTTCCCGGCGCACATAATGAGCGGATAACAGGCCAGCTCCTGCAGCTTCTTTTTTCCGAGCTGCAGGAAGCCTCCCTGAAAATTCCGGGTTCGCTGTCTTCCCATTACCATGAACTGGTGAACCTGCGCAAATCCATCTACAACAGCCCCCAGCTACCCTGGAGCGTACCGGACATGGCGCGGCAGCTCCACCTGAGCGAGGGCTATATGCAGGTTGTCTATAAAAACACCTTCGGTATTTCCTGTATGGATGACTGTATTAATGCCCGCATACGGCTGGCAAAGGATCAGCTGCGCTACACCGGAAAAACAATTGCGGCCATCTCAGAATTCTGCGGCTACCACAATGTGGAGCATTTCTGCCGCCAGTTTAAACGGATTACGGGAGAAAGCCCGCGTTCGTTCCGGGCATCCGCAGAAAAACGCAACCCGGACAGGCTTCCGTAAAGGAAAGGCCAACCTGTTATTTCACCACAACCTCCATGGAAACCTCCGTCAGCTCCGGCGCCAGATCCTTTTCCTCCGTCATTTCCAGGATCGGATAGCCATCGGCACCAAAATGCACACGGCGCAGTCCTGAGCTTCTCGGCCCATCAACACCCGGCTTGCCGTGGTAGGCATTCCATACCAGCCCGTCCTCATCCGTTACGTAGGAATTATGGCCTGTTCCATATTCCCCTTCCTTGCTCCTGGAGGACATCAGCGGATAATTTTCCTTCACCCAGTTTTCCGGGTTGAGCAGATCCGCATCAGGATCTGCGCTGAGCAGGCCCACCACATAGGTGCTGTCCACAGCTGCGCTGGAAAAGGTAAGGAATATTTTTTTATCCGTTATCAGGGCAAAGGGCCCCTCATCCACAAAGGTATGATTATTTGCCCAGCCATATTCCGGCACGGAAAGCAGGACAGGATCGGATATCAGCTTCCACGGCTCCTCAGGATCCAATTCCGCGATATACAGCCACGCGCCCTGATCCACCGGATGGAACTGGCGCTGGGACCATGCCGCATAAACCCTTCCGCTTACCTCAAACTCCGTCATATCAAGCGTGATTCCCTGTTCCCCGTACAGATAGCTTCCGTCTTTTTTCACTACCCGCACCGGCATCTCCCAGTCGGAGGCCTTCATGGGATTTCCGTTCTCTTTCAGCGCCATCACATGGCACTGCTCCTTCTCAAACTCCTGCGGCGTCCCCGCATGGAAAATATACAGCCTGTCCCGTATAATATGGAACTCAGGCGCCCAGAGCAGATTCCCCAGATGGGGGTACATGGAGGTATTCAGAATACAGATTTCCTGGGCCGTAACAAGCTCCGGAATCGTATCCGCTTCCCTGATATACAGGGAATGGTTGTTGTCATAATCATTGGTGGCAATAAAATAATATTTTCCCTTCCATTTGCCGATGCAGGGGTCGGCACGATGCCATGCAACAGGAAATTCATAATGATTCTGATGCACCCTGCCCGTCACCCGGTAAGTTCCCGGATGGGCAAAATCCACCTCCCCGGTGTACCAGTCCACTCTTTTTTCCACACAGGTGCCATCGCTATATTTAGCGTTCGCCCTGACCTTCTTCACATCCTCCGGCGATGCCGCGCATATCCGCTCCGGCACCTCATTTGCCACATTCACCGGCACCAGGAATTTACACCGCAGCCTCTCTGCCGTTTCCTCCCCTATGGAAATGATATTGCGAAGCCTTGCCCCTTCCGGAGCTTCTCCCGAATCCGGCAGGACTGCCATCTCCGCAAGCGCTGCGCCGTCCTCCAGCCTCTGAGGCTGCGCCGCTTTCACCGCCTCCCCGGACAGCTCCGGCAGATTGTATGCAAAGCAGCCGCCCTGCGCATCCTTCCACTTCAGGCAATAGCATCCCTTGTCCGCATCATACCTGCATACCGCATCTTCTACGTACACTCCTGTATTCAGGTCAAGCAGCTCTTCCTCATGATACCGCACCAGATCCTTTGAGATAAAAAGCAGCAGCTTTCCCCTGGACTCTTCATCCTCACTGCCGTCCGCTTCCGTCCTGACCGCAAGGATCCCGAAAGCGCCGTCCGCCATCTGAAAAAGCCACGGGTTTTTCAGGCTCTTCGCATGCAGCGTTCCGTCCTCCCGCTGTGTTGCCTTTGCGTACAGTATGCCTGCGTTGTGATTCAGCGGGACAAAGCCTTCTCCCTCCCTGCGCAGCGCCAGGTGCATGCTGTATGCCAGCTTCTCCGAATAGATGCTGTCCTCCCCAGGCTGCCTGGTGTAGCACAGTAATTCGTAATTATTTTTTCCATTATTTCTGTTTTCCATTGGTTCCCTCCTGTTATCCAACATAAAACTGCTATAACTATTTTTTCACAAGACAGGGAGTAAAACAATGATTTTTTCTCAGATAAACTTGATTTATTCTTATACGGGAAGTTTAGGGATAATTTAAAAGCAGCTTAAAGGGTGGCATAATGCAATACATAACATTTTCTCTTATTTCTGTTGTGGCTGGTGGGGTTTGCTATTATATCGGCAAATGGCCAGATAGAAAATAAAAACTAAGAAAACAGAAGCCAAACTGGGTTCTCCTGCCCTGATTAAGGAAAAAAG
>OGRS01001335.1_pt1 | contig 15370 bp, 14 predicted proteins | sample 1553561 | NCBI WGS metagenome assembly OGRS01 (sample SAMEA2580103, study PRJEB22360) | human gut metagenome | biome: human gut; feature: human-associated habitat; material: faeces | place: Denmark | collected 2008/2010
CTATCAGTTCATTATGAAAGTCTTAGATTTTTGTCTTGACAATTGAACCACTATATCCCAGCATGTGACGAAGTGGCATGGCATAGTGAATTTTTGATTGATTTTCAATTCCTAGAATTACGAAATCAACACCATAAGCAGATTTTTTGACGACATCGACAATTCTTTTTACGGTTTCAGCATAACCGTGGAATTGTAATAAGGACGAAACATCAGTGTCAACTTCTGTGAGATCATCCGGATTTAATTTTGGATTTCCGTCAAAGAAGCAGGCATTAAAAAGATCAGCAAAACGTTTGTTATCTTTCCAGAAATTTTTAAGGATAGTATCGGGTGTTATTTTGTTTTTTACTTTTGTCATATGAATATTAGACCTCCTTTGGAGTGTAGAAATGGACAGGTATGGATCTGATTATACAGAAATGGTAATTGAGAAATGTAAGATAGAAGATACATGTCCAACAATAGTTTCATCGTGATAATATTAGCAAAAACAAGAATAAATGTCAATATATGTAAAATAAGATAAACATAAATAAAATGATAAATGTAATGAAAAAGAGCTAGGAATAAAAACCTAACTCTTTTGTTATCACCAGTATAAAATTATGAATGATTTGGATGGGAGCTATCGGCCGCTTCAATCTTTCCATAATGATTCCAACCTTTGACTCTGAGGCCATAGTTTCTGGTTGTGTGCCAATAAACAGTTGTTCCAGGTTTCAGAGGACCGCTTGCCCAGTCAAATCCACCAGCCATCCAGCCGTTACCACCATTTGCACCGCCACCGTGTTCACTTTTTTCTTCTACAGATTTTAAAGTCCCATCACTGTTAACAAGAATTCGGTTTAAATTAGAGTTTAGACATCCACTTCCCCTATAACCTTGGTGAGCATTTTGGTTAGAGTTATATGAAGGGTTCTCCCAGTGTTCCTTACCCAGAGGCGGATTCGGATTTGAGTGGATTGCACATGCAATTTTATAACATGCTGTCGTGCAATAATTCTCAGCTGCGAACACTTCTTCAAACGCCATAGGCTTTTCGTATTTTCTTTTCATAGAAATTTCCCCTTTATTTAATTTATACTCATTATAAAAAATCCCTCTAATGATATTTACACACAGATATTATAGCTGTAACATTGGTAGAATGCAAGAAAAAAGTTGCAGTTGAGAAAGTTTATATAAAAATAAAGTTGTCACTGAAATGATAGATTTTGGCGATTGATATAAAAGTTTGAAACTGGAGGACTCCAAAAGAGACAGAAAAATATGGAAGAATCAGTATAGCAGAAAAATCAATCTTGTAAGACAAGCTGTAGATCAGGCAATGCTATTTCTATAAAAGAGTAAGACTAATCATTGATAGATGTTATAGGTAAGTAGCGAAAGTCTTTTCGTTTTCAACTGTCGAAAACAGGATTATATAAGGAAAAACTGCTTGAAGCAAGTATTTTTATGAAAAATTCAATGATTGATAGGTAAATATTATGATATGCGAAGAGATTACATGTGAACTTAAGATTATTTACTGGTAGATTACGAAAAAATAAGTATTTTTTTACAAATGATTGCAAAATCCAGGATTTCAGACTATAATAAGGTTAAAATATTAAATCAAAAGATGAAGGTTTGTTGAAATATAAGATAATGAAAGGGGAAGTTGTTATGAAGAGAATGTATGAAAAGCCAATGGCTTATGAAGAAGTATTCAAGGCAAACGAATACATAGCTGCTTGTATTACAGGTGTGATTCAGTGTGCATATCCGGGAAATGGATGGACAAATGGAAAGACTGACAAATTTGATGATTATAATAATAAAGAAAGTGGTTATTATCGTGATTCTAACGGTATGTTGCATGGATTATGCGGTAATAATGCGAAGATTACATTTGATGGATCAACAGGAAGTGGTTATGAATACAATAATGGTAAAATTCAAAGAAATCGTCCGATCTATAATATAAAAGGTTATGAACAAAAAGTTGGAACATATTTTGATGTAACTTGGAATAGTGATGATGGAGATAACTATTCTGGAACTTATAGTCATATAGGGCGATTAGAGATTAAAAATATTGATAATAATCATCCGAATCATTCATAAGATTGATAGTTAAGATTAAAGCTGTGAAACTTGTACATGTTGTGAGTTTCACAGCTTTTATTGTTTTATATGGATTGTATCTACATAGATTTAATTGCAAATACAACGAAGTTAAGAGTCATTCATGATTATGTATATTAAATAGCCGATTACGAAAAAAAGATGCCTTTTACAGATGGTTTATTGTGTGAAATGGGAGATTCTAGTATAATATAGTCATGAGAAAAGATGTTGCAGAATGTGCAATATAAGATGAAGATAGAATTTGTATAGAAGGAAAGGGGAAAAGATTATGAGAAAAAGATATGAAAGACCAAGTGCTTATATAGAAGAATTTACACCGAATGAGTATGTGGCGGCTTGTGGAGATAGTGGAACTATTTATAAGTTTAACTGTAATGCAGGAACAAGAAAGGAAAATTCACGATATCATTATAAAGTAACAGATGCGAATGGCAAGCTTATAACAGATGGTTATGAACCATGTGGAAAAACACATCAGGCTAGTGCAGAAGATGAATTTATCATAGGATATATGGATGATAAGGATACATGGTGGAAGGATGAGCATATAAAAGTATATATATGGAGACCATGGGAACGCGATCCGTATACAGGAAGGTTGTGGAAAAATACACATTGTACCTTAGATTTAGATAAAAATAATTGGGAAACAAATAAATCATAAAAAGCAAAAAAAAGAACCGGCCAATCGGTTCTTTTTTAATACAAGGAGAATAATTATGGACCTATTCGACACAAACACAACCTTCGAACGCCAACTCTTTGCAAAAGCAGCCCAAAAACATATTCCACTCTACGGAGTATTAGAATTACTCCCACTCTGCAACCTAAATTGCGACATGTGCTACGTCCATTTATCCAAACAAGAAATGCAATCTCAAGGCAGATTGCGAAGTTTGGATGAATGGATTTCCCTTGCAAAGCAAATGAAGGATGCGGGAACGTTATTCTTGTTATTAACAGGCGGAGAACCTTTATTATTTCCGCAGTTTAAAGAACTATACAGCACATTGAAAGATATGGGAATGATTCTGACGATCAATACCAATGGAACACTGATCAATGAGGAATGGGCGGAATTTTTTGCGAAGAATAAGCCAAGAAGGATAAATATAACTTTATATGGATCAAAGAATGAGACATACGAGAATCTATGCCATATGAAGGATGGATTTGACAAAACGATCAGAGGGATTGAATTATTAAAAAAATATGAGATTGATGTCAAGATCAATGGAAGTCTTGTGAAGAAGAATTTTCATGACAGGATGGAGATCATAGATATCGGAGAAAAGTATGATATCCCAGTTCGGATCGATACTTATATGTATCCATCCGTGCGTGAGCGGAAAACTCCTTTTAATTTTCAGGAGAGATTAAACCCAGAGGATGCTGCAAAGGCAAGGGTTGAAATCTTACACCGGGAAATGGGGGATGAACTTTTTGAGCAATATGCGAAGCAGACCATTTATCTGGCAGAACATACGGAAGAAGGAGATGCCTGTCCTGGGCATATGACATGCCGGGCTGGGCAGAGTTCGTTTGTCGTTAATTGGCAAGGCATGATACGTTCATGTATTGTGTTAGATCAGCCAAGTTATGATGCCTTTGATACAACAGATGATTTTATGACATTATGGAATAAGATCGTGAGAGAAACAGAAGAGATTAAAACAAGTGTGGAATGCAATCAATGTAAATTAAGACATGTATGTAATACATGTGCAGCGGCAGCAGTTGCAGAATGTGGAGATTCTGAGGACGTTTCAAAATATTTATGTGAATATACGAAGGAAACAGTTAGGAATTTAAAAGAGTTTTATTAAGAAACAAAATATGGAGAAAGAAGTTGCATAAAGGACTTCCTTCTCCATATTTCATACATAATAAGTTATTCAATATTCTCAAGATACTTCTGAACCATTTCATCCTCGCCCAAATCTATATGCTTCAATACAAAATCATACAAAGGCTGCACAACATCCGCATCTTCTTCCAATTCATCTACAATTTGTTCAAAAGATTTATTTTTATGAACCTTTTTTAGGATTAATTTAAGTTTAGTGAACATTTGTCCTTGTAATCTACCTTCCTGGCGACCTCTTTCCTCTAATTCTTCAAGTGCCTTGCACATATTCACGCTACCTCCTTTTTCTTCAGATTCTACAGCATCATTAATCAGTTTTTTAGATTCCGTAATACATCCGATGATCATAGCCAGTTCAGGGGATATATTTTTTTCCTTATATATGTCAGTAATTTTATCATATTTCTTATCGAAAATAAACCTACTGATATTGAATATTTTATCAACATCATCATTATGAAACTTCAAATGTTCACTCTTCCTAAGTTCAATCAAGTTAAATTTATAATCGGAAATCAGAGGCTTAAAAGCATCAGGAATTTCTAACATATCAATTAAGGAACGAGGACCATCCCACGGAGTTTCACCATAATAAATACAAATGGTAAGTACGCTATGTAATCGGTCAGTTTTCTTCATTTTAGATAGAAATTCGTCTGGTGTTCCATGAGGTTTTTCATCTTTATATTTTTTTGCAATTTCATTATATTCTTTGAGATATGAAAAAGCATCTCCAAGCATATGTCGAAGTGGCATTGCATAGTGGATCTTTGCTTGATTTTCAATTCCAAGGATTACAAAATCAACGCCATAAGCAGATTTTTTGACAACATCAACAATCTTTTTTACAGTCTCAGCATAACCATGAAATTGTAATAAAGAAGAAATGTCAGTATCGACTTCTGTAAGATCATCTGGATTCAATTTTGGATTTCCATCAAAGAAACATGCATTGAAAAGATCTGCAAAGCGATTATTATCTTTCCAGAAGTTTTTCAGAATGGTATCGGGTGTTATTTTGCTCTTTATTTTTGTCATATGTGTATTGTGCCTCCTTTAAGTGATATAAATGGACAGGCATTGATCTGATCATGCGGAAATGAAAAATTAGAATTGCAATATAGAATATACATGTCCAATGATAGATAGTTTGTAAAATGATATTAACAAAAACGGTCTACAATGTCAATATATGGAAATAAAAACGTAAATAAAAACTTTCTTTTTCTGCCATCTCATCATATAATAAAACAGAATGTACAAGAAAGAAGGGGAGCCATATGAGAGACCTAGATGCAATGGATTCCATGGAAAAGATGCTGGTCCAGAAAGCATATCAAAGACAAGCTCCAGTAAATGGCAGTCTGGAATTATTACCACTTTGCAATATGAACTGCGATATGTGTTATGTTCGTTTATCCAAGGCAGAGATGGAACAAAAAGGTCGTTTAAGAACCAAAGAAGAATGGATCAGACTGGCTCATCAGATGAAGGATGCAGGAACGTTATTTCTGTTATTAACAGGAGGAGAGCCGTTATTATTTCCGGGATTTAAGGAACTATATATCGAACTGCAGAATATGGGAATGATTCTTACGATTAATACAAATGGTACACTGATCAATGAAGAATGGGCAGATTTCTTTCAGAAATATAAGCCAAGAAGAATGAATATTACTTTGTATGGAGCAGATGACCAGGCGTATGAGCAGTTATGTCATTATCCAGGTGGATTTCAGAAGACGGTCAATGCAGTCAGGCTGCTAAGGGACAGGGAGATTGATGTAAAGATTAATGGAAGCATCACTTCAAAGAATGAAGAGGATATCAGGAAGATTTTAGATATTGCAGATGATCTGGATGCAGCCGTGAACCTTGATACCTATATGTATCCGGCAAGCAGAGAAAGAAATAAACCATTTGATGAACAAAGCCGCATGAATCCAAAGGATGCAGCGATGGCGAAGAAGTTGATCTTTCAACATCAATGGGGAGAAGAAGCTCTTAGAGAATATCAAGATCATGTGATCAGCATGGTCGAAGATCATCCGCAAAATATGCAATACAGCAGGCACATTTCATGCCTTGCAGGCAATTGTTCGTTTACGATCAATTGGCAGGGAATGATGCGTCCATGTGTGATGCAAAGCCAACCAGAAGTGAATGTATTTGCAGAAGGTTTTCAAAGAAGCTGGGAAATGATATCAGCACAGACAAAAGAAATCTTGATCAATGAAAAGTGTATAGAATGCAAATATCGTCCAATCTGTAACACCTGTGCGGCGGCAGCTTTATTAGAAACAGGAGATTATGAGGGGATTCCTGAATATATCTGTGAGTATACAAAAGAATTTTACCAAATTATGAAAGAAAGAAGGTGATCATCACATGATGGACAACGAAAATCAAAATCAACCCAATCAGAAGATATCGTTTGAGTCATTAGATATTCTGATCGGGAAATGGAGAGATGGAACATTTTCAGAGATCATTGACGACTGGAAATGGATCTTTTCCTACAGCAAACGATATAAAGGAGCGATCGCTTTCTATACGATTCTTGGTATATTTAGTACATCCATGGGATTGGTTGGAAGTGTGGCAAGTAAATATATGATCGATATCATCACAGGATATCAGATGAGTAAGTTGTGGATCATGATCGTGATCACACTTGGAAGTGCATTTTTCAGTCTGACGATCGGAAATGTGATCGGACGTATTTCTACAAAGTTGAGTATCTATATCAATAATGATATTCAGGCGGATATTTTTGATAAGATCATCGATGCTGACTGGATGGAGATCAATCAATATAGTAATGGAGATGTTTTGAATCGTTTTAACAGTGATGTCAATACGATCAGTGGAAATGCAATCAGCTGGCTGCCGACGATCATTATAGCAGTTTACGACTTTGTCGCAACATTTGCGGTTATCTGGCATTACGATAAGATCATGTCATTGCTGGCATTTGCAAGTGCACCGTTTATGCTTTTGATGTCGAAGTTTCTTATTTCCAAGCAGAGAGAATACGGGAAGAAAGTGCGGGAAATGAGTAGTGAGATGATGACATTTGAAGTCGAGACATTCTATAATTTTGATACGATCAAGTCCTTTGGGATTTCTTCTTTATATGGAAAGAAGATGAGAAACTGGCAGGAGAAGTTTAAAGATATCAGTTTAAAGTATAACATGTTTACGATCAAGACGAATATCGTTATGTCGATCATAGGAATGGTTGTTCAGTATGCAGCATTTGGATATTGTCTGTTCCGGCTTTGGACAAGAGATATTTCTTATGGAACGATGACTTTATTTTTACAACAGAGAAGTAACTTAAATGGGGCATTTAACAATCTGGTATCGATCATACCAAACTTTTTGAACAGTTCGATCTCTGCACATCGTATCAGAGAGCTTGCACAGCTTAAGAAAGAAGTTCATATTCCAGAAAGCTCTGAGATGGATGCTTATGTGGAAGATGGGTTCGAGGTGAAGATGCGGGATGTGGATTTTTCTTATATCGAAGGAAACCGTGTTATTACAGATTCTGCATTTATGGCTAATCCGGGCGAGATCGTTGCGTTGGTTGGTCCTTCTGGAGAGGGAAAGACAACGATGATCCGTTTGATCTTAGGTTTGATCCATCCAGAAAAAGGAGAAGCATATTTAAGGGCTTCAAATGGGAAGCAGGTGGAGATGAATGCAGATACCAGACATTTATTTGCTTATGTACCACAGGGAAATACAATTCTTTCTGGTACGATTGCAGAAAATTTAAAAATGGTGAAACAGGATGCAACAGAAGAAGAGATGATCGAGGCATTGAAGATTTCCTGTGCATGGGATTTTGTAAAGAATATGGAAGAAACGATCTATACCAAGATCGGAGAGCGAGGACGAGGATTTTCGGAAGGACAGGCACAAAGAATTGCAATTGCAAGGGCTGTTTTAAGAGATGCACCGATCTTATTGTTAGATGAAGCAACATCGGCACTTGATGTAACAACGGAACGTAAAGTTTTAAGAAATATCATAAAACAACGCCCGAATAAAACATGTATCGTGACAACCCATCGTCCGAGTGTTTTAAATATGTGTCAGAGAGTTTACCGTGTTATGGAAACACAGGTTACAGAATTGTCAGAAGAAGAATCAAGCAAAATGGCGATGGATTTTTAGGGCACAGGTTGTCCGAAGATGCAGGATTCATTGACCGCAGATAGAAAAAAAGATATAATAAGACAAGAATAACGGCATAAGGGGGAAGCTGAATGAAGAAGAGTGGATGGAAGATCATTCTTGGAGTTGCAGTACTAGTCTGTGTGATCTGTCTTGGAAGATTCGGATGGGTCAAGTATCAGGACTATAAGACAGAACAGGCAAGAAAAGCAACATTAAAAGAGATCGCAAGCACAGAATTTACTGGTGAGAATGAAGGGAAAGAGCCGGAGAAAGTTCCAGCTGGAGTCAAACATGGACAGAAGATCAACTTTAAGAAGCTGATCAAGATCAACAGTGATATCTATGCATGGATCTACGTTCCAGGAACAAGAATTGATTATCCGGTAGCACAAAGTCAGGAATCAGACGATCATTATTTAAAATATAACTTTAAAAATGAGCCAGAGTTTGCAGGATGTATTTATACAGAGAAAGCGAATAAGAAGGATTTTTCAGATCCAAACACAGTATTTTATGGACATAATATGAGAAATGGATCTATGTTCCAGAATCTTCACAAGTTTGAAGATGAAGCATTTTTTAAGAAACACAAAGAAGTATATGTCTACACACCAAAGAAAACATACACATACACGATCTTTGCGGCATATAAGTTTGACGACAGGCATTTACTTAAGACATTTAATTTTAAGAATAAGAAGAAGTTTGAGAATTATTTAAGAAATGTCAAGAACATAAGAGACATGGGAAGTCATGTAAGGAAAGATCAGGAAGTTACAAGCAACGATAAGATTATCACGCTGAGCACTTGCGTAGGAGGACAGCCAAATAATCGTTATTTAGTACAGGCGGTGTTGACGGATGAAAGAAGTACAAAATAAGAACCATACGGATGAGGCTAAGAGATTAAATGAAGAATTGGATCAGAATCTGAAGGATCTCCAGCCAGAATCCAAGGAAGCATTTCAAGGCTTTGAAGTAAAAGAAGAAAAGAACGAGAAAAAGAAGAAAGCAAAGAAGAAAAAGACACCAAAACAGATCATAAAAAGAGTTATAATCGTATTAGCGGTGATCATTTTGCTTCCATGTGCAGCCATTGCTGGAATGTGGGCACTTGGAAAAGGCTCATTATTTGGAGGCAAGATGAAGATGTCAAAGAACGTAGATGGCGTAAAAGTCCAGAATCAGGGAGATTTGGTTATTTACAATGGACATAAATATCAGTATAATAAAGATATAACGAGTATCTTATTTATGGGTGTTGACCGAGATAAGATCAATACAGATGAAGAATACTTAAAGAAACACGGAGCAGGACAGTCAGATACCTTGTTTCTGGCAGCTGTGAATACTTCTACAGGGAAGATTTCACTGATCAATGTTCCTCGAGATATCATGGCGTACGTTAAGACATATGATGAGAATGGAAAGTATTCAGGAAGGAAACTTCGACAGTTATGTTTAGCCTTTGCCTATGGGGATGGGAAAGCCAAGAGCTGTAAGAATGCTGTGGATGCAGTTTCCAAAGTGTTATATGGAATTCCTATCGATTCATATATGTCGATCAACCTCTCTGCGATCAGTGTACTGAATGATGCAGTAGGTGGAGTGAACGTTCAAGTGATCGGGGATCTGACAAGCGTTGATCCAACTCTGAAGGAAGGTGCGAATGTGACATTGCTGGGTGGTCAGGCAGAGACTTATGTAAGATCCAGAGAATTTGATCCACTGGATGCGAATATGGCACGTATGCAGAGACAACAGCAGTATATTACAGCATTTGCCCAGAAAGCATTACAGGAGATGAAGGGCGATCTTACATTGCCATTAGATCTTCTGAATCTTGTATCAGAGAATTCAGTAACGAATCTTTCAGCACCGAAGATCACATATCTTGCAACGAAAGTTTCAGGAAGCAGTTTTTCATCTGACAATATCTACAGCATTGACTGTGACATCAAAGAAGGTGAGACAGGATATGCAGAATATTATCCGGATGAGACAAAATTATTTGAGATGATATTGAAGGTATTTTATACACAAATCAGTTAGAATCCAGTAAGGGGGGATTTAGCATGAAAAAGTTGATTATGATGGCAGCAACATTGATTATGTGTTTTGCTTTTTCACTAAGTGTTATGGCAGCACCAAGTCCTGAAGATGAGTATGATAGAGAGTCTCCAGAACAGACTAATGTGGATAAGAAAACCCAGATTGATGATGATGAATTCGACAAGGATGAAAAACCAGCTAAGACGAACACAACAACGACATCAACATCATCAACATCTGCATCACCAAAGACTAGTGATCAGGGAGCGCCAGTTACATTAGTATATGTATCACTCGCTGCAGCAGCATTAGCTGTATATGCAGCAAAACACGTCAAAGAACAGTATTAATCAAAAAACAAGGTGGATTCCTCCAGTCTTGATGGACTGGAGGAATTCTTTTTGCATATGGGATTTCTGAAAGGAAAATAAAATAGATGATCGATATACATACGCATATTTTGCCAGGATTAGATGATGGAGCGAGAGATATGGAAGATTCTCTATCTATGGCAGCATTGGCATTGAAAAGTGGTGTTCATACATTAGTTGCAACATCGCATGCCAATACAGGGGGATTTTTCAAAGAATATTCGATCGAAGAATATCTGCAAAGATTAGAAGCGTTTAGAAAAGCACTGGATGAAGTAAAGCTGCCATTAAGAGTATTCTCTGGAATGGAAATTTATATGACAAGAGAAGTTCCTCGGATGATCCGTGAAGGCAGATTGCTTTCATTGAATCAGACGGGATATTTTTTGACTGAATTTTCGTTTGGAATCGAGCAGGAAGAGATGGATGAGATGCTTCATGATCTGATGGAACTTGGAGTTACGCCAGTGATCGCACACCCAGAGAGATACCGGTGTGTACAGGAATCAGAAAGCGGTATCGCAAAGTGGAAAAACAGGGGATGTTTGTTGCAGGTAAACAGAGGGAGCATCTTTGGCAGATTTGGATCAGGAGCAAAACAATGTGTAGATCGTCTGCTGGATCAACATATGGTAACTTGTATCGCAAGTGATGCACACAAACCATATGAGCGGACAACCTATATGGCAGATATCAAAGAATATATGGAACAAGAATATTCTTTTGAATATTCAAAGAAATTGTTATATGATAATCCTAAGAGAATTCTTGAAGGAGAAAAGGTGGTACAATGAAGAAATTAAAATTGGTAAGTTTTGTGATATTTTGTATATCACTGGCAGCAAGTCTGATCTTCTGGTTTACACAGGTCAGAAAAGGAGACCGGATCGGACCGGTCATTACAATGGATCAGCAGGAATTGACAGTAGGGCTCAATGCTACCGATGAAGATTTTTTGCAAGGAGTAAAAGCAGTTGATGAGAATGATGGGGATGTTACGGATTCTCTTGTAGTAGAAAGTGTTTCAAACTTTCTGGGAGGTGGACGGCGTCTGGTTGTATATGCAGCAGTGGACAGACATAATAACGTCAGTCGTGCAAATCGTATTGTACAGTATGAGGGTTATACATCACCAAAGTTTTATTTGAAGGAACCATTATGTTTTGAATCTGGAGGAGCTTCCAAGAATGAAGAATTATTAAAGAATCTTACGGTGAAAGATAAGATTGATGGTGATTTATCAAATCAGATAAAGATTTTGACAAACTCAGTAGTTGATCTGTATACACCAGGAGAATATCCGGTCAAACTTCAGGTAAGCAATAGTGCAGGAGACACGGTATCATTTCAGGCAACGATACAGGTTTATGATGCAACGGACAGATCAGAGATTCCTTTTATTCATTTGAAGAAGTATCTGGTTTATACGAAGAAAGGTGACAAACTAGATGCAGCATCTTACATATCTAAAGTGTGCATGGGAGGAGATTATGACTCGGATGTACCAGGAGATATTAATAAGAGCAAAGTGAAGATCAAAGATGAAGTAGATTACGATACCCCAGGTTCTTATGAGATCACTTATTCAGTAAAAAGTGGAAAGAGCCGTACAGGAACGGTAAGACTGATCGTGATCGTTACAGAATAGGAGGCCGGCAAATGAGCAGTGATAAACGAAATATATCAGTCAACGATTATGAAATGAATATTGATTTGTATAGTATCTTAAGAGATATCTGGAAATATGCACTAGTGATCCTGCTTCTGGCAGCATCTATGAGCTTGCTCTCTTATGTTTATGTCGGACGAAACTATCACAAACAGTATGAATCAACAAGTACATTTATCGTAAGCAGCAAAGGAAGCAACAATAGTGTCTATTCGGATCTGAGTGCAACATCTGAGATGGCGACAAAGTTTTCTGAGATTCTAAACAGTTCGATCTTACAAAAGAAAGTCGCAAAAGAGATGGATATGGATTATTTTCCAGGAAGTGCATCTGCAGAGGTAGTAAATGAAACCAATCTTTTAGTTTTGAAAGTTCAGGCAGATTCCCCAGAGATGGCGTTTCGTTTGAATAAGGCAATCATGAATAATTATTCTGTTGTGACAGATCAGCTGATCGGAAATGTTGTGCTGGATGTATTGCAGAAACCAACAGTGCCAAGTGGTCCGGTAAATAAATTTCAGCCAACAGCACTTATGAAGAAAACATTTTTTACGACGATCGTTGCGTTATGTGGATTGATCGCAATTTTGTCATTCTTAAAGGATACAGTGAGAAAACCAAAAGAAGTTTCAAGGAAACTTGATGCAAAGCTTTTGCAGACATTATATCATGAGAAAATCTATAAGACATGGAAAGCAAGGATCCACCGCAAAAAGAGTCCGGTATTGTTGACAAATCCAGGAACGAGCTTTCAATATGTGGAAGATATGAAGAAACTTGCCCGCAAAGTCAGTAGTAAGATGAAAGAGAAGAATGCGAAAACACTTCTGGTTGCAAGTGTGGAAGAAAATGAAGGAAAATCAACAGTTGCAGCCAATTTAGCATTGGCACTTGCGGAAGAATCAGAGAAAGTATTGTTGATCGATGCGGATCTTCGCAAACCTTCACAATACAAGATTTTTGGGCTGGATCAGGAAGAGATGCAGCAGTTTGGAGAAGTGCTGAATGGAAATGAGCAGATAGACAATCTTGTGATGAATCTTCCAAAATCAGAATTGTTATTGATCGCAGGTTCTATGATCTATCCAAATTCTACAGAGATGATCGCATCACCGATCTTCCAGAAGATCGTAGAGTTCTTTAAGACAAAGCTGGATTACATTATTATTGATACACCGCCAATGTCACAGGCGGCCGATGCAGAAGAGTTAGTAGAACTTGCGGATGCATCAATTCTTGTTGTAAGACAGCATACAGCATTGGTAAAAGATATCAATGAGACGATCGGTATCCTGAATTCAGCAGAAGGAACGATGCTTGGATGCGTTTATAATGATGTATTCCATGGAGTAGCCCAGACAGCAAGAAATTATGGATACAAATATGCATATGGAAGCGGTTATGGTTACGGAAGTAAATACGGTTATGGAAACCATGGATATGGTTACGGCTACGGCTATGGCTATGGTTATGGTTATGGAAGCAGAACGAAAAAGGGCAACGAAGATAAAACACAGGAATCAAAAACAGAACGGCAGGTGAAGAAAGATCATGAGTAAAGAATATGAATCAAAAACAGAACATAAAGAGAATCTGATCGATATTGCTGGATTGTTTGATGACTTGATCAAGGGCATCATTCAAATGAAATGGAGATTTTTGATCATTCTTGTGATTTGTGGTGCAGTGTTCTGTGGATACAAGAGACTTACCTATTCCCCATACTATGTAGCATCTTCCACATTTACGATCAATTCCAGTATTACATCAGAGAATTCCAATTCATATATTGAGAATGCAACAGCCAACCAAATGGCAAAATCTTTTCCATATATTTTGAAAAGTGGAGCATTTAAAGAAGTATTGGCACAGGATCTTGGCCTTCAGTCTGTTCCGGGAACGATCGAAGCAGAAGTCATGGAGAATACAAACCTGTTTACGTTGAAAGTGACTGCAAATAATCCGAAGATGGCTGAGAAGATTTTAAAAGCAGTCGTTAAAAATTACCCATCGGTAGCAGAGTTTGTCATTGGAAGCTCACAGCTGACACTCATGGATGAAAGCGGGGTTCCGACTACACCTGCCAATCCATTTAGTTATAGACATGAGATACAGATCGGCGTTTTGATAGGAATTTTACTATGTATCTTGCTCGATGTCCTGTTAGCACTTGGTAAGAATACAGTTAAGAAAGAAGAAGATTTCAAACGACTCTTCCATGCAAAAAGTCTTGGAATCATGCCTCATGCCAAATTCCATAAGAAACGTACGCAAACACAGGAATTGATCGTGCTAGATAATCCAAGAATTCCAAGAAGCTTCCTGGAAGCAGCAAGAACGGTACGACGAAGGATCGAGCGTGCACAAAAAGAGACAGGCATGAAATCTTTTCTTGTAACAAGTGCTATGCCAGGAGAAGGAAAATCAACAGTTTCAGCCAACATTGCAATATCACTTGCGATGAAAGGGTATAAAGTAATTCTGGTAGATGCGGATTTAAGAAACCCATCCACCGCCAAAGTACTTGGAATGAATGAACAAGAATTAGGAACTCTGGAAGTAATGAAAGGCGAAGTTAACATAGACGATGCAGTACAGCAGTACAAAAATACAAGCGTTAAAGTACTTGCAGGTTCTACACCGATCCAGGATACATCTACCGTTTTAAGTGGTAAGAATATGAGACAGTTTATAAAAGAACTGGAGGCAGAAGCCGATTTCGTGATCATAGATACACCACCAAGTGGACTATTATCAGATGCAGCGATTGTCGCCCAGTATGTAGACGGAGCGGTATTTGTGATCCGTCAGGACTATACAGATGTAGATCGAATTCTGGAAGGTATGGAAATTCTTTCAGGGTCAGGAGCTGAAATTACAGGATGCATCTTAAATGATGTGAATGTACGAACTAGTGAATCACAGCACTATATGAACAGCTATCGTACAAAAGGAGAGACACTGTAGAATCTGATTTGAAGGTAGCTTGCATGTATGTGAGAGAAATAAAAGAAAAACAAATATTTAAAAGAATCAGGTGGCAACTCCGCATTTTTGAGAGCGTTTTTTACAAATCGCTGATTCGTGCCT
>OGRS01001338.1_pt1 | contig 15332 bp, 14 predicted proteins | sample 1553561 | NCBI WGS metagenome assembly OGRS01 (sample SAMEA2580103, study PRJEB22360) | human gut metagenome | biome: human gut; feature: human-associated habitat; material: faeces | place: Denmark | collected 2008/2010
TATTGCAGTCTTTTTAAAGTCCTGCGACAATACGACCAGCCTTTCATAAATGGAACTGTCGCCGTGCGGGTGATACTTACCCATTGTGTCACCGACAATACGTGCCGACTTTCTGTGTGGTTTATCATAATTTAAGCCCAACTGATCCATTGCATACAAAACACGCCGCTGTACCGGCTTTAATCCGTCTCTGGCATCAGGAAGCGCTCTGGCTGTGATGACACTCATGGAATAGTCGATATAGGACTTCTGCATGACCTCGGAATACTCGGTCTTTACTATCTGCTCTGCCATTTTATTCTCCTCTTGATTTTTCAGTTCTTATTATCTCTGCATTTGAAAATCAGTTTTTATTATCTTTTCATTTCAAAAAACAATGAACTGAATTTATTAAATTCTGCTGATTATATTTATTAAATCATATCGTTTTATTTACTATACCCAAAATGCTCTACGCATCAATTTCCGCCTCGTCTGCATGTGCATAGATAAACTGCTTACGCGGCGGTACTTCACTGCCCATTAACATCGAAGTTACCTCTGTTGCCAGTCTGGCATCTTCGATTTCAACCTGTTTTAAAATACGCGTTTCAGGATTCAGCGTAGTTTCCCAAAGCTGTTCCGGATCCATTTCTCCCAGACCTTTGTAACGCTGTAATGAAAATGAGCCGCTTGGATGCTTCTTTCTGTACTTTTCAAGTGCCTTGTCATCATACAGGTATTCGACTGTTCCCGCCTTTGCGCCTTTTTCCTTTTTCTTTAACTCGGCACGGTAAAGCGGCGGCGTTGCAAGGTATACGTGTCCCTGCTGAATCAGCTCCGGCATAAAGCGGTAGAAAAATGTCAACAGCAGTGTATCAATATGTGCACCGTCCACATCGGCATCGGTCATAATAATAATCTTGTGGTATCTTAATTTGCTGATATCAAAATCTTCATGAATGCCTGTACCGAATGCCGTAATCATAGCCTTGATTTCTTCGTTGCCTAAAATTCTGTCGAGTCTTGCTTTTTCAACATTTAAAATCTTGCCGCGCAGCGGAAGAATTGCCTGTGTTGCACGGCTTCTTGCCGTCTTTGCAGAACCGCCGGCAGAATCACCCTCAACGATATAGATTTCACAGTTTTTCGGGTCCCTGTCAGAGCAGTCCGCAAGTTTACCCGGAAGACTTGTATTTTCAAGCGCAGTCTTTCTTCTTGTCAGATCTCTTGCCTTTCTTGCCGCCTCTCTTGCGCGCTGTGCAAGAATGGATTTTTCACAGATAACCTTTGCAACTGCCGGATTCTGCTCTAAGAAAATCTCAAGCTGTTCACTGACAATGCTGTCAACGGCACTTCGTGCAACGGTGTTGCCAAGCTTCTGCTTTGTCTGTCCCTCAAACTGCGGGTCTTCAATCTTGACACTGACAATCGCTGTCAGACCTTCACGGATGTCATCGCCGGAAAGGCTCTGCTCACTGTCTTTTATCAGTTTATTTTTCTTTGCATAATCATTAAATGTCTTTGTCAAGGCATTTTTAAAACCGGTCAGATGCGTTCCGCCTTCCGGTGTCTTGATGTTGTTGACAAAGGAATCCACAACTTCGTTGTAACCGTCATTGTGCTGGAATGCCACTTCAACCTGCACACCGTCTTTTAGACCCTCGCAGTAAATAATCTTATCATAAAGCGCATCCTTGCTCTTGTTTAAATATTCAACAAATTCCTTGATACCGCCCTCATAGTGGAATACTCTTTCCTGTTCAATGCCTTCTCTTGCATCCTTTAACACAATTTTGATGCCTTTTGTAAGAAAAGCCATTTCACGCAGACGGCTCTTTAAAATGTTATATTCATAAACAGTTGTTTCCTGAAAAATCTCTTTATCCGGTAAGAATGTAACCTTTGTACCGGTTTCTTCCAATGGGCAGTCCCCCACAACTTTTAACGGATAACATACATTACCGCGTTCATAACGCTGGTTGTAGATGTGTCCGTCACGCTTTACATAGACTTCCATCCACTCAGATAAGGCATTTACAACGGATGCACCTACACCGTGCAGACCACCGGATACTTTATATCCCCCGCCGCCAAACTTACCGCCTGCGTGTAACATTGTATACACAACTTCAACTGCCGGTTTGCCGGTTTCGTGATTGACATCAACTGGAACGCCTCGTCCGTTATCAATAACCGTAATGGAATTATCCTGATTAATTGTGACTTCAATTGTATTGCAATATCCTGCCAAAGCCTCATCTACTGCATTATCGACAATTTCATAAACAAGGTGATGAAGCCCCCTTGATGATGTACTGCCGATATACATACCCGGTCTTTTCCGGACGGCTTCAAGACCTTTGAGAATCTGAATCTGGTCGCCACCATAATTATTCTCTGACACTGTGCATTCCTCCTTCAATGTTTTTCAGAAAACTAAATGTTATTTTCATGAATCACGGTACCGTTCTGAATCTGAAATGTTTTATGAACGGCAAACTGACTGTTTACAAATTCATCCAGCCCCGTACAGGTAATCACTGTCTGAATCTGCCCGATACTATTTAATAAAAACTGCTGCCGGTTACTGTCTAACTCTGACAGCACATCATCCAAAAGCAGCACCGGCGTATCCTTCACTACTTTTTTTACAAGTTCGATTTCCGCAAGTTTTAAAGACAGGGCGGCTGTACGCTGCTGTCCCTGCGAACCGTACTTTTTTACTTCGCTGCCGTTGATAAAAAAGATTAAATCGTCCTTATGTGGTCCAAAGCAGGTCGATTTCATCCGCAGATCCCGCTCCCGCATCTTTGTCACGGTATCTAAAAATGTTGTTTCTTCCACACAGGGCTGATACTCAATCGTTAGTTTCTCTGTTCCGCCGGATAACTTTTCATGCAGTCCGCCGATAATTTCATTTAACTCCTGTACAAAACCGACACGCCTTTTCATGACTTCCGTTCCGTACTTCACAAGCTGCAAATCCCAGATATCCAGCGTTTCAAGCTTTTCTTCTGACGACTTAAATGACAGCTCTTTTAAAAGCTTGTTGCGCTGATTGACCACTTTATTGTAATTAATCAGATTGCTTAGGTAGATTTTATCAAGCTGGCTCAGCTCCATATCCATAAACCGGCGGCGCTCCGCCGGTCCGTTTTTAATAATACTTAAATCCTCCGGTGAAAAACAGACAATATTTAAAATTCCAAACAGCTCTACCGCCCGTTTAATCGGAATACCGTTTACGGCAATTCCCTTGCTTTTATTTTTTTTCAGATGCATATCAATCCGGTACGGCAGCCCGTTTTTTTTCACATTCAGCTTGATATGTGCTTCATCACTGCCCATCCGTATCATTTCACGGTCTTTGCTTCCTTTGTGGGAACGCGATGTTGCGCAGACATAAAGCGCCTCTAAAATATTGGTCTTTCCCTGCGCATTATCACCGTAAATAATATTAATCTGCGGGTTAAAATTCATATTTAAAATTTTATAATTTCTGTAATCTTTTAAATCTACGGACTCAATTATCACGGTTACACCTGCAAATTACTTTTCTATTCTGATTTCCTGACCGTTATAGGAAATGACTTCCCCGCCTGTCAGTTTTTTGCCGCGCTGAAGCTCAGGCCTGCCATTGACAAGAACTTCTCCGTTCTGAATGACAATCTTTGCTTCTACACCGGATTCCACAAGACCTGCTGCCTTTAATGCCTGTCCCAGTTTAATAAACTCATCTCTGATTTTTATTGTTTCCATTGTTTCTCCATTCTTACTATTCAGCCGTAAAGTTTACCGGAAGAATCAGATAAATATAACTTTCCTCTTTGTCCTTAATAAAACATGGTGCTTTCGGATTTACCAGATAAATATAAATCTGTTCATCATCTATTACCTTTAATGCATCAATTAAGAACTTCGGATTAAAGCCAATCATGATATCCTTACCGTCTTTGTTAATATCAATATCTTCGTTTAACGAACCCATGGAAGAATTGACATGAACTTCCAGTGAACCATCGGTAATGCTTAAAATAATCGGTTTCTTTTCACTTTCTTTGATTAAAAGGGTTGCTCTATCAATAGAATCTAAAAATTCTTTTTTGTTAATGGTTACTTTGGTTTCATAATCACTGGAAAGCATCTGGTTAATTCTGAAATACTCTCCTTCAATAAGACGGGATACAACGGTGGTATTGTCAAATTCAAATAAAATGTGATTATTTGTAAAGTATATTGTAACGGCATCTTCTGCATTTGTCGATAAAATTTTACTGATTTCAGAAAGTGTCTTTCCAGGAACAACAACTTTTACATCATCTGCATGACTGGTCAATTCAATATTGCGGATTGCAATACGGTGTCCGTCAAGACCTACAACCTTTAAAATACCGTTTGCAACTTCAAAAAGTTCACCGGTCATCATTTTATTGTTGTCATTCATTGCGATAGAAAACAGTGTCTGGTTAATGGTTTCTCTTAATGTAAACTGTGATAAAGTAATAAATTTGTCTTTTTCAATAATCGGTAAATAAGAAAAATCGTCCCCTGATTTACCGGCAATATTAAATTTACTCTTTTCACAGGTAATTAAAGAGGTGTAATTACTGTCTGTTTCGATGCAGATTTCATTATCCGGCAGTTTTCTGACGATTTCTGAGAAAATCTTTGCATCAATGGCAACTTTACCTTTTTCGATAATCTCACCTTCAACGATGGTTTCGATACCAAGTTCCATATCATTGGCGGGAAATTTAATTTCATTTGTAGTCGCATCGATTAAGATACATTCTAAAATGTTCATTGTTGTTTTGGCAGGAACTGCTTTCATAACAATGCCAACTGCTTTGGCAAGATTCGTTTTTGAAAAAACTAACTTCATAATTGTGTAAAACTCCTTTCAGCGAAAAAACAAAAAAACAAAAATAAATATATATAAATAAAAATCCGTAGTAGTAGTAGTAGGGGCTGTGAATTTGTTGATATGTGGTGTAAGCCCTTGTATCATGCGGGTTTGCGGTATCTAAAATCCCGGTAGATAAATCCGTTTTTGCCTGTGAAAAAATTTGGGATAACCGCAGACACAAAAAAATTCCCAAATGGCCGTTGTGGACAAACAAAAAAATGTCAACATAAAATAAAGCATTTTTACACAGGTTTTCAACGGAAAAACCACAATAAATGTGGATAACTATTACGAAGGATCAATCTTCTTAATGAGAATATCCACAGTGTTCTTGGTTGTTTCATTGACGAGTACTTCTTTGGCAATCTTGTCCGCTCCGTGAATAATCGTCGTATGGTCCCTGTTTCCAAGGGCTTTGCCGATTCCCTGTAAGGCGACATTCGTCATCTGGCGGCACAGATACATCGTAATCTGTCGTGGATAAACAATGTCGGCGCTTCGTTTGGAAGAAAGAATATCCGCCGGTGAAATACCGAAGTGGTCCGCAACAATCTGGATAATCAGTTCCGGTGTGACTTCTTTTTTGGCATCCGGTGAAATCAGGTCTTTTAAAGTTTCTTCCGCAAACTCAACCGTAATCGGGCTGTGGGAAAGTGTTGCAAAAGCCGAAAGCTTGGTAAGTGCGCCTTCCAGCTCACGAATACTGGATTTAATATGGGTTGCAACATAATCCTGAACATCATCGGGAATGTTGTAGCCGCCAAGTTCGACTTTCTTCTTTAATATAGCACGTTTTGTTTCATACGTAGGAATCTGGATATCGACAGGCAGACCCATTTCAAAACGGGTACGCAGTCGTTCCGTCAGGGTTTCCATCTCTTTCGGCGGCCGGTCAGAAGAAATTACAATCTGCTTGCTGTCCTGATAGAGCGCATTAAAAGTATGGAAGAATTCTTCCTGCGTAGACTCTTTACCTATAATAAACTGAATATCGTCAATCAGTAACACATCAATATTGCGGTACTTTTTGCGGAATTCAGAGTTTTTCTGATTCTTTACCGAATCAATCAGTTCATTGGTGAATGTTTCGGAGGTTACGTATAAAACCTTGCGTGTCGGGTCATTGGTAATAATAAAATGGGCAATCGCCTGCATCAGATGCGTCTTTCCAAGTCCAACGCCTCCGTAGATGAAAAGCGGGTTATAGACTTGTCCCGGTGTTTCGGCAACTGCAAGGGAAGCAGCGTGTGCTAAGTTATTATTTGTACCGACAACGAAGGTGTCAAAAGTATAGTTCGGATTCAGGTTCTGAAGACCGGAATTCTTCGCAGCAGAGCCGGTTGCGGCCTTTTTAATTTCCGCTGCCTGCTTATCTTTGGCTGTAATTAAGCGGACATCATATTCGTGGTTCATAATCTCACAAATCGTAATGCGAAGCATCTCCAGATATTTTTTTTCCACATAGGAAACAGCCATGTCGGGGTTCATGGAGGTACTCGACATAATCAGTGTAATGGTATCGTTTTCCACTGTATAAACTTCAATTGGCTTAATCCAGCTGTTAAAGGAAATATCCTGAAGCTCATAGCGTTCTTTAAAGGTCTGTAATATCAAATCCCAGTTCTGTTTTAAATCTTCCATATTATATCAATGCCTTTCTGGCTTTCGTTAAAGTAAATGTATTCTAATATATAATATAACAAATGTGGATTTTTAGCAAGAAGCCCATGAAAAAATAGTGGATAACTCAGTTAAAAGTGGACAAATCACAGTGCTGTTGACAACTTATAAACACGAAATATGCCCATAAATGCGCTTTTTCGTGTTTTTTTACACAGGATGTTGTAAATTTATCCCCAACTTATCCCCAATTTGTGGATAAGTTGGGGATTACAGTGCATAGCTTGTGGGTATTTGTGGAAAAGACAAAGAATACAAAAAATATCGAAAAAACACTTGACTTATAGATGTTTTATTCTTATAATTAGAAGCGATGTTTTTAAATTTGATTAGAAAATTCCTGCCATATACAATCATGGTGTGAAAAGGAGGTGCGTATAAATGAAGATGACATTTCAGCCTAAGACAAGACAGAGAGCTAAGGTTCACGGCTTCAGAGCAAGAATGAGTTCAGCAGGTGGAAGAAAAGTTTTAGCAGCAAGAAGAGCAAAAGGAAGAAAAAGACTTTCAGCTTAAGAGTTGTTTCAAGAAGGCAGATGAGTGCGGAACAAGGCATTTATCTGCCTTTTTTTACTTTTAAGATATAGTATGGAGGAGTAGTGTGAAAAATCCTTAAATCGGAGATTTTTCACACAAAACTTTGTGCCGCAGGCGTCACAAAGTTTCCGTTATCACAGAACTGAATAAATTCAGTCCGTGTTTCCTCCGGCATTAAAATGCCTGCGGAATGGAGGAGTTATGAAATATCAGAATTTTGAAACATTAAAGAAAAATAGTGAGTTTAAGAGCGTCTATCAGGCGAAACACTCTTATGCAAACAAGTATATCATTATGTATATACTTCAGAATGGAACGGATACAAACAGACTCGGCGTATCTGTGAGTAAAAAAGTCGGGAACAGTATTGTCCGGCACAGGCTGGCAAGGCTTATACGCGAAGCATTCCGGTTAAATGTTACACAGGTAGCACCCGGATATGACGTTGTGGTAATAGCAAGAGCCGGTCTGAAAGGAAAAGGTTATAAAGAAACCGAAAGTGCGATGCTCCATCTTTTAAAGCTGCATCATATTTATAATAAGGAAGAAAAAGTCCATGAAGAAAGTGATCATTAAACTAATACACTTTTACCAGAGGGCAGTTTCACCGTATAAAGGACGCAGCATGTGCATTTATTATCCGACCTGTTCCCAGTATGCCCTGGAAGCGGTCGAACAGTATGGCGCATTAAAAGGTGGATGGATGGCATTTAAAAGAATATTAAGGTGCAATCCCTTTGCAAAGGGCGGATATGATCCGGTACCCATTGTGTACAAGCCTAAAAAGGGAAAGCACTAAAAAATGGAGGTATCAGTTTGGGTTCAATTTATAATGCAATTATCAACCCGATTGCGTGGGTATTCGGTAAAATACTGGATTTCCTGTTTATGGGACTGCACGCGATTGGATTGGGAAACATTGCAATTGCAATCATTGTATTTACATTTCTGGTAAAAATCCTTATGCTTCCGCTGACTGTAAAACAGTCCAAGATGATGAAATTAAACAATATCATCATGCCGGAGGTCCGTAAAATCCAGGATAAATACAAGGATAAGAGAAACGATCAGGAAGCCATGTTAAAAATGCAGGCAGAAACAAAGGCTGTCTATGAAAAATATGGTACATCACAGATGGGCGGCTGTATCCAGATGCTGATTCAGTTCCCAATCTTAATGGCAATGTACCGTGTTATCCAGTACATTCCAATGTACGTAGGACAGTTAAAAAATCTGTTTGTCAACATTTTGACAGGAACAGACGGCGGTATCATGAATGTTTCCGGCTATGCGGATATTATGGCGGAAAACTTCAAGATGACGGGCAGAATGACAAATGTGGACTGGGGTAATATTGATTCTGCGGTAACTGCAATGAATTCATTTTCAGCAGATCAGTGGGAAACATTAAAATCTTTATTCCCGGCATATGCAGGCGTGATTGCCGAAAATCAGACAAAGATTACGGAAATGAACACATTTTTAACAATTAATGTATCACAGAATCCGACCTTCGGATTGAGCATTGCCGTGTTAATTCCAATTCTTTCCGGTCTTTCACAGTACATCAGTGTAAAGGTGTCACAGGGGAATACCCAGATGGATCCAGACGATCCGACAGCGGCATCAATGAAGATGATGACACTGTTTATGCCGATTATGTCAGCGTTTATCGCATTTTCTGTACCGGCAGGTCTTGGTGTATACTGGATTGCGACAGCCGTTTTCCAGACAATTTTACAGGTGCTTGTAAACCGTCATTATGATAAGATGGGTGTGGATGCGATTGTTGCAAAGAATGTAGAACGCATGAACAAGAAGCGTGCCAAGAAAGGTCTTCCGCCGGAAAAGATTGCTAAAAATGCAGTAACCAACACAAAGAAGCTTGATTCTATCGAAAAGAGCAGACAGCGTGTAGAAACACTTCAGGCAAAGAAGGAAGCCAATGACAAGAAGATGAAGGAAATTCTTTCATCGACAGAATATTATAAGTCAGCCAAACCGGGAAGCCTTGCAGAAAAGGCGGGAATGGTTGCCAGATATAATGAAAAGAACAAAAAAAATACAAAGAAGTAATCAACCTGCTTAACGCAAAAGGAGGAAATTATGGATTATATTGAAATTTCAGGAAAAACAGTAGATGATGCCTTAACGGAAGCGCTTGTAAAGCTTGAAACAACAAGCGATAAAGTGGATGTGGAAGTTGTGGAAAAGGGCAGCTCCGGAATCTTAGGATTGTTTAACAAACCGGCAGTCATCCGTGTACGCAGAAAAAAGGATAAAGACATCTTAGAAGAAGATGTGGTTGCAGAAGTATTCCATGAGGAAGCAAAAAAGGAAGAACCTGCCGTGGCACCGGCAACGGAAAAGAAGCCGGAAATGACAAGAGAAGAAGTAGAATCAAGAATCAGAAACTTCCTCTCAGACCTTTTTAACGCAATGGATATGGAAGTTGCCGTAGAGATTACATTTAATGATAAGGAAGAATGTATCAATGTCGAATTAAAGGGCGGCAATATGGGCGTTTTAATCGGCAAGAGAGGTCAGACACTCGATTCTATCCAGTATCTTACAAGCCTTGTAGTTAATAAGGGAAGAGAAAAGTATGTAAGAATCAAGATGGATACAGAGGATTACAGAAACAGAAGAAAAGAAACGCTTGAATCCCTTGCAAAAAATATTGCATATAAAGTAAAGCGCAGCAGACGTCCTGTAGCTTTAGAACCGATGAATCCATATGAGAGAAGAATCATTCACTCTGCATTACAGAATGATAAATTTGTATCGACAAAGAGCGAAGGTGAAGAACCGTTCAGACATGTTGTGATTTATCTTGATAAAGAAAAAAGTGCAAACAAATAGTATGAATTTTAAAATGGCTGTGGTATGATATACTACAGCTATTTTTGATTAGAAATGGAGTGTAGTTATGGAGGATACGATTGCGGCGATTTCCACAAGCACAGTCAGCAGCGGTGGAATCAGCGTTGTAAGAATCAGCGGGGAAAATGCACTGTCAGTGGCACAACAGGTATTCCGCTCAAAAAAGAATAAAAACGTAGAGGACATGGAAAGCCACACGGTCCACTATGGCAATATTTATAACGGTGAAGAACTCATTGATGAAGTGCTGATGGTTGTCATGAAAGCACCGAATACGTATACAAGGGAAGATGTTGTGGAAATTGACTGTCACGGCGGTATTCTGGTGACGAAAAAGGTACTGGAAGCTGTGCTTTCTGCGGGAGCGCGCCTTGCAGAGCCGGGGGAATTTACAAAAAGAGCCTTTTTAAACGGAAGAATCGACTTATCGCAGGCAGAAGCGGTGATTGATGTCATTCAGTCCAAGAACGAATATGCCTTAAAATCCTCTGTCAGACAGCTCAGTGGAAAACTTTCCGAAAAAATCAAAGGACTCCGGGAGCTGGTTTTAAACAATGTTGCCTATATTGAGGCGGCATTAGACGATCCGGAACACATTTCGCTGGATAACTATGTGAATAAACTGTCAATCGATGTGGATAAGTGTGTGGATAATGTGGATAACTTGTTGAAAACATGTGATAACGGCAGGATTGCAAAGGAAGGTATCCGCACGGTGATTCTCGGTAAAACCAATGCAGGAAAGTCAAGTCTTCTTAATGCCCTTGCAAAGGAGGAGCGTGCTATTGTAACGGACATTGAGGGGACAACGAGGGATACGCTTGAAGAACAGATTACAATCGGCGGAATCCAGTTAAATCTTATTGATACGGCGGGTATCCGTGACACGGTGGATTTTGTGGAAAGTATCGGTGTGGAAAAAGCCAAGAAACTTGCCACGGAAGCAGATCTGGTTATTTTTGTCGTGGACAGCACGCGTACACTCGATGAAAATGATAAGGATATCATTTCACTGATACAGGACAAAAAAGTGATTACGCTGCTTAATAAATCGGATCTGACACCGGTTGTTACGCCGGAGGAAATGAAAAAGCGGCTGGACTGCTGTGTCATTCCGATTTCCGCAAAAGAAGAAACGGGACTGGATAAGCTTGAAGATGCTATAAAAGAGCTGTTCTTTTCGGGAAATCTTGAATTAAATGAGGATATTTATATTGCCAATCAGCGGCAGAAACAGTTACTCATTGAAGCAAAAGAAGCCTTTCTTTTGGTAAAAGACGGCATTGAGAGTGGCATGAGTGAGGATTTCTTAACGATTGACTTAATGACTGCTTATGAAAAATTAGGATATATTATTGGTGAAGAAGTAGAAGATGACCTTGCAGATAAGATTTTTAAAAGCTTCTGCATGGGTAAATAAAGTGAAAGTTGTGCAGTGTCTGCCGTTGCGCGGACAGGTTGGAGGAAAATTATGCCGAATATACGGGAAGAATATGATGTAATAGTAGTAGGTGCCGGACATGCAGGCTGTGAGGCGGCACTGGCAGCGGCAAGAATGGGATTAAATACCATTTGTTTTACCGTCAGCTGTGAGAGTATAGCCATGATGCCATGTAATCCGAATATCGGAGGTAGTTCAAAAGGACATCTTGTAAGGGAAATTGATGCGCTGGGCGGTGAAATGGGGAAAAATATTGATGCAACCTTTATTCAGACTAAAATGCTTAATAAATCCAAAGGTCCTGCGGTACATTCCCTTCGTGCGCAGGCGGATAAGTCGGATTACAGCCGCCGGATGAGAAAGGTTATGGAAAATACCGAAAATCTGTTTGTCAGACAGGCGGAGGTTACGGAAATTATGGTCAAAGATGGCGTGATTCAGGGTGTAAAGACACTCTCAGGCGCGCAGTATTTTGCAAAAGCCGTTGTACTTTGTACCGGTGTATATTTAAAGGCAAAATGTATCCACGGTGATGTCAGCTATGAAACCGGTCCAAACGGCTTACAGGCAGCCAATCATCTGACGGCATCTTTAATTGAAAACGGTATTGAAGTGCGCAGATTTAAGACGGGTACACCGGCAAGAGTGGACAAGCGTTCCATTGATTTTAGTAAGATGACAGAGCAGTTTGGTGACGAGCGCGTGGTGCCGTTTTCATTTACAACTGACCCGGAAACGGTACAAAAAGAACAGGTTTCCTGCTGGCTGACATATACAAATGAAGAAACACATCAGATTATCCGTGATAACCTGGATCGTTCCCCGCTGTATTCCGGTGTGATTCACGGTACAGGACCGAGATACTGTCCGTCTATTGAGGATAAGGTCGTTCGTTTTGCAGATAAAGACCGCCATCAGGTATTTATCGAGCCGGAAGGACTTTATACCAATGAAATGTATCTGGGCGGTATGTCCAGTTCCATGCCGGAGGACGTGCAGTATGCGATGTACCGCACCGTACCGGGGTTAGAGCATGTAAAGATTGTAAGAAATGCTTATGCGATTGAATATGACTGTATCAGTGCCGTACAGTTAAAGTCTTCGCTTGAATTTAAGAAAATCCGCGGTTTATTTGCAGGCGGACAGTTTAACGGAAGTTCAGGCTATGAAGAAGCGGCGGCACAGGGGATTGTTGCAGGTATTAATGCGGCGCAGTATGTCAAGGGCAAAGAACCGTTTATCTTAGACCGCTCTGAGGCTTATATCGGCGTTTTAATTGATGACCTTGTGACAAAGGAATCTACAGAGCCGTACCGTATGATGACATCCAGGGCAGAGTATCGTCTGCTGTTACGTCAGGATAATGCGGATTTACGTCTGACAAAGCGCGGATATGAGGTCGGATTAATCAGTAAGGAGCGTTATGAGGGCGTTCTTGAAAAGGAACGGCTGATTGCAGAGGAAATTGAGCGTGTAAAGTCCGTCAATATCGGAACGGGCGCACAGGTGCAGGAACTGATGCAGCAGTACGGCAGTACGGAATTAAAGACCGGTGCGACACTTGCAGAGCTGATTAAGCGTCCGGAGCTTTCTTATCAGGCACTGGCGCCGCTTGACTCACACAGACCGCAGCTGCGGGAAGATATTGCGGAACAGGTCAATATCAACCTGAAATACGAAGGCTATATTGAAAGACAGTTACGTCAGGTAGAACATTTTAAAAAGCTGGAAAAGAGAATTATCCCGGAAACGATGGACTATACGGCAATTAACGGACTGCGTGTGGAGGCAATGCAGAAGCTTGAAAAATTTCGTCCACATTCAATCGGACAGGCATCCAGAATTTCAGGCGTATCTCCGGCGGATATTTCGGTTCTTCTGGTTTATATGGAGCAGTTCAGAAGAAGAAAGTAATCATTTTTCCTCAGAAAATAAGGAGAATTATCAATATGAATTTTACAGAGCAGTTAAATGAAGTAGGCATTGTGTTAAATGATACGCAGAGAAGCCAGTTTGACAAATATTTTGAAATTTTGGTGGAATGGAATGGTTTTATGAATCTGACAGGCATTACGGAATATGAAGAAGTGCTTGTTAAGCATTTTTTAGACAGCCTTGCCGTCGGAAAATACCGTGAAAAGTTTGCGGGAAATCCTGAGCTTTCTATTATAGATGTAGGAACGGGCGCCGGATTTCCGGGACTTCCGTTAAAAATCGCTTATCCACAGGCAAAAGTGGTGCTTCTGGATTCGTTAAATAAGCGTGTAAAATTCTTAGATGAAGTGATTACGCAGCTGGGACTTACGGGTATTACGGCGGTACATGCGCGCGCAGAGGAAGGGGCAAGAAATGCAGCTTACCGGGAGCAGTTTGACATTAGTGTGTCGCGGGCTGTGGCTAACTTATCGACACTTGTGGAATACTGCCTGCCGTTTGTAAAAGCCGGTGGATATTTCATTGCGTATAAGTCCGGGGATATTGATGCGGAAGCAGAGGGCGCAAAAAGGGCGGTATCCCTGCTTGGCGGAAGAATTGAAAGCGTGGAAAAGATGACACTGCCGGGAACGGACATTGAGCGGTCGTTTGTCTTTGTAAAAAAGGAGAAGCCGACACCGAAGAAATATCCGAGAAAAGCAGGACTGCCCTCAAAAGAGCCGTTGGGGTAAACGTACAGAAAAAAGAAAATGCGCAATTATAAGTGTAGATAGAAGTATAAGGATAAGCTCACAGATAACGAATGAAACCAGCCGTGGCGTATGTAAAAGAACATATGCCACGGCTGGTTTTTAAGTGAATATAACGGTAAATGTCTGTAAGATGTATCTGTGCGGTACGATAACAGTGTTACCAATCTGTTTGGATTGCACAGGCAGTATACAGATTAAATCTGATTCGTGTAAATATTTAAGGTATTCACAAATTCCTCCGGCTGTTCAATCTGCGGAAGAACCTTTGCATTTGGAATCAGATAGGTTTCAATCGCAGGATTTAAGTCGGTATATTCTTTAATAACGGCACGCATGTCGGTGTTTTTATCGCCGGATATGATATAAATGCAGTTATCAAGCTGGCTGACAGCACGTGATATGGAGGCCGTTGTATAATGGCACTGTGTACTTGCAAAGCGGTATTTGGCAGAAGCGCCGCCCAAATGCGCTGTTTCATGGTAAGCCTTGCAGGTTTCACGCGGAATCATATTCTGATATGCAAACAGCTCGTTTGTAAATTTGCGGTTGATTTCGTGGCGGTTTACAAAAATATTGTAAAGCAGTGTGCCAAGAACCGGCGTATTTAAAAGCATTTTACGGATATTGCTGTGCTTGCCCGGATTAATCATGGCATGGCGGATGCCTTCGGGGCTTACAAGAACAATCTTATCAAAAAGATACGGATTGTTGTAAGCTGCCATAATGGTAAGCGGCGCAGACTGTCCGGTAGCAGCTACGCTTACACGGCGCGCAATTACATTTACAATAAAATCATTGAGCAGCTGGGTATACATATAGGCGGTGTAGGTAATATTCGGTTTGTCAGAATAGCCGCAGCCCAGCAGGTCAATGGTGTATACGGTGTGTTTTTTAGCGAGCGCTTTTACAACGCGCTTCCATTCATAAGACGAACTTTCCGGTTTTAAATCGTGGATTAAAAGGAGCGGTGAACCCTTACCGCAGACGGTATAGGCAACATTTCCCAATCTCCATTTGTATTTTAAAATTGACTTGTTTTCGGTAATCTTATCTGAAACAGCAGCCTGAAAAATGCACTGGTTTATAATATGTGCGGTTGTAAAAGCTGCGGTCCCCATTCCGGCAGCAAGACCTAATTTTTTCCATTTATTCATAGCTATCTCCATTCCGCTGCATAGCAGCAATCGTTATAAAATAACGGGTAACCCGTCCCAAT
>OGRS01001344.1_pt1 | contig 15263 bp, 14 predicted proteins | sample 1553561 | NCBI WGS metagenome assembly OGRS01 (sample SAMEA2580103, study PRJEB22360) | human gut metagenome | biome: human gut; feature: human-associated habitat; material: faeces | place: Denmark | collected 2008/2010
GTTGCTTATTTATTTTTTATCATATACTGAAAGACTACAGTTGGCCAACTTACAACTTAAAATTCATACTTCATCACGCGATATGAATATTTATCTGCTTCATATTCAAAGGACTTGATCAGTTTTCCATCTTTATCATACTCTCCAAATGTCTTACTCATTCCACTACTAAACGGAATATTCCCCCCTAAATGCTGCACGCTGCTTACAATTGCTGAATAAGGCAAACTAAATTGCTGTGCAAGTTTATAAGTCCTTGTCTTCTCGTCTACAAGAAATTTTGAGTAATAGGATGTTCCACTTTTAAAGTTTCCTACGTTAGGATACATACTCCAGTCAAAAGTTGGAATAGATGTTGCCCTTCCATAGTTATTATTAAACATATATAAATAATATTGTCCTTCTGGAAGGGAATCGTCATATTCTACAGTGATCATATGCTGTCCTGCATTTGCAACGAAGTCTCCTTCTCGCTTTAACTGATATTTGGCAATATCTGTTCCATTATAGATTGTTCCACGATGGATCACATAGTCTAATTCTGGTTTTGTGTAAATATTTTTAATCTTAAGGATTGAACTTTGTTCTCTGCTGCTTAAGACCAAACTATTACCATCATCAAGAAAATCAAAAGAATTAATGTGTATCCAGTCTAGTTCAGTTCCTCCATAGGTATTTCTACCGCCTTTTCTCTGGATCGCCAGTTTTCTCATTAACGGCAGAATTTTTTCACAGTCAAAGAGCATACTTATCTTTCCTGTCTTTACATCCACCTGTACGATCGTATCTTCAATCGTATCTTTGTCCAGATTATTTACCAGACAAATGATCTTATCGTGTTTCTTGTCATAACGGAAATCGTGATGAAATTGATAATTCCCAATATCAATGGTCCTTGTCACTTTTCCTATACAATTCGTAAATGCAATTTTATTATAGTCATAAGAATATACCAGCTGTCCTTTGATAAATAAAAAGCGGTCTGTACGATATTTGTTCAAAGGCATTCTTCCCCTGCTCACTCCATTATTATCATACAGATAGATGTTTGACACATCCGTTTTATCATGTCCAAACAGGCAAAACAGGCCATCGCTCATCTTTGCTTTGCTTGTCCCTGTATTCTTCTTAAGAATTGCAGGAATGACATCATCTTTCGGTGCTGTCACGTAGAAATGTGTTTTCCCGACAGCTCTTCCATCTTCATTAAAGAATTGCATTGTGATCTTATTCTTCGCTCCTGGAACAAGTCCTTTGATCTGATATTCATGTGTTGTCACATATTTCTTTCCAGATACAGATTTCAATGTACGTTTGTATGGACTCGCACCTGCTTCGTTGGCTTCTACAGTACATACTGCATAAGATGCACGGTCATTTTTTGCATAATAGTACAAAGATGTTGTGTATGTTCCATATGCATTCCAGACGATCAAGGGCTTATTGAAAGTATAATTTTTGCCTTTCTTTAATGCTTTCAACTGATCATCCGTTTCTTTTTGATAACTTTGTGTAAAGATATCTGTCTGTTTGTGCGTTATGCTTTTTGGAGTTACTTTGATTTCTTTTTCTTTCACACTCTTGAAGAATTCCTCTTCCTTGTAATTGTGATAAGCTTTGGTTCCAAAGAAAATTGCTGTTGCACATAAAGCGATCAATACGATCATAATCCCCACACGTCTTCTTCCCTTTTGACGTTCCCTCTTTACAATTTCCTTTACAGTTTTCATCATGTTGTCCTCCATAAAGTTATTTCTATGGTATTATGTCATATTTTTGTAATATTTGCAACTTTTTTGTTATATAACAAAAAATTTCCTGTATTTGTATGTTATCCAAACTTAGATTTTAAATACACCTACTGCGTTTTCCAAAAAGAAAAGAAGATCTTCCACGTCAAAAACTCTCACGTTCTTTACTGCATCTTTTGGTACTTTCATATATGTTTTTAATTCTTTTAATAACTGCTTTACATCCTCATAATCAACTTCTTTAATCCCAGGATTTGATATATTGGGATCAAGTGTTGTCGGAATCTGATAACGATTTATAAGATACGTATTCATCTTTGTATAGTCCCCATAGTAGTATTTCTCTGAGAAAAAATCCTGCTTTGATAATCTTTGACCTGTCCGTTTTAATAAGACATCTTTTACCATATCTCTTCTTTCTTCCTTCTCATCTTGTGCATTTCGAAACTCTACGATCCTTGGCATATATTCTTTGAAAAATTTTCGATCGATGTAGAGATGAAAGAGATATCCGACCACACTGCTGTTTGATAGAAGATGCTTATATTTCTTGACAAACCAGCTTGTTTCCGGGTATTCTATCATGCGGTCGTGATATTTTGGATCTCTGAAATGGGATCTTGCTTTGATCTTTGTTGTATCTGGCAGAAGATTTCCGATCAGAAAATCATTTTTATCTTGTTTGGTCTTTAAAAATTCCTGTCCTTTTTGTGTTTTTAAAAACATCTGGGCAGCAGTTAAATGTAAAATGTATCCTGGCATGATTGTTTCGTTTCTCCTTTGTTGTATCGGATTGTTTTCCATTCCATATTACAGATTGATTCACTTTGAATATTCCTAATTCTACCATTTGATATTGCAAATAACAAGGAATGCTGCATAAGAAAACACAGGACATCCCTGCTTTCACTGGAATGTCCTGTTCTACCATGTATCTTTACTTTATTGTTTCCTATTTTACTTTCACATTCACTTTATATGTTTTTCCTGTTGTACGAAGTTTAACTGTGATTGTTCCTTTTCCTTTCTTCAAGCCTTTGATCGTTCCTTTTGAGGATACTTTCACTACTTTTTTATTGGACGTTGTGAATTTTAAGATTTCTGGATCTAAGTATCCTTTTTTCAGTTTTTTGGAAATGTATACTCTAGTCTGTAGTTTTGTTGTCTTTCCTTTTTTGATCGTTACTTTGCTTGTTTTTGCTTTAATCTTTGTAATTCTGGATGCTTTGTATGTGACAGCTTTTTTACCAGATGCTTTAACTGTGGCTCTTGCTTCGTAATAAATAGCACCTGAGTCTCTTTTGAATTTCTTCAAATAAGATGTTTTACTTAATTTTATACTCTTGTCAATTACATCAATTTTTACAACAGATTCAGGGATTGTCAGCTGTTTAATTCCTGTTCTATAAAATACTCCTGCTCCAATACTTTGAAGACCTTCTGGCAGTTTGATTTCTTTTAATGCTTTACATTCAAAAAATGCATAATCATCAATAAATCTCAGACCTTTTGTAATTGTAACTTTATTTAATTTGTTGCAATTTTCAAAACTGCTTTCATCAATGCCACCTATCTGGCCCGGAATTGTTACAGATTCAATACTACTGTCATTACATCTTGGTGTTACTGATAAATTCTTTGATAATGTAAGATTTTTTAAATATTTAAGATTTGTTAGGGCATTGAATTCTTCTACTTTTTTTACAGAAGCAGGCATGTTATATGTTTCGGACTTTTTAGATTTTGGATAGCTGAACAATTGTTTCTTATCTTTGCTATATAAGACTCCATCTTGTGCCTGATAAGACAGATTATCTTTTGCTACACGAATCTCTTCCAATGTTTCAATTTCATTTAACACTTCCAAATCTCTGTGTGTTTCTTTTGCTGGTGCAATATTTTTTGATAATATAATACTTTTTATTTTCAGATTTTTTTCAAATCCCTGTGAAATTGCTTTTACTTGTAATCCATCCAGTTCTTCTGGAATGACAAGATTTGTCTCACTTCCTTTATAGCTTGTAAGCACTGCATAGGAAGTCTTTCCATTGCTTTCTTTCACATAAGTATAATCCCCGCTTGTTACCTCTTTGTCTGCTGCCTTTACATTGTGAGTCACTGGAACTGTTGTCAATACCGCTGCTGCCATCATTAAGCTCATGACTTTTGATACTATACGTTTCCTTAGCATCTTGCTACCTCCTTATAATTTTAAGTTATTAGTGTTTATATTATATATTTTAACATAGCCGGACTTAAATTAAAACGCACTTTTTGGAATAGAATAAATACAAGCTTTATCGCTACTTTGTTTATCACTAATCCCGAAATATACGTAATCTCCCTTTAATTGAATTCCTTCAGATTCCGCATCACCTCCAAAATTATTATGTGTAGCTGTAACAAGACAAGAATATTTATAACTTGATCCACTTCCTGTTAACTTTGCTATTCCCGGTTTTTGTCCGGCAGCACCACCAATAATATAAATAGAATCTCCATCAGAAAATTCTAATCCCTGACATGAATCATTAGGTAATACACGATTACTTCCAGATTATCTAAATGATCCATAACAAGCTGATTTTACTGCACTTGATGTACATGGAACAAATTTAGATTCTTCAGATTCTTTTTTATCCAATTCAGCATTTAATTTTTCCGCATTATAAAAACTATATTGAATTTCTCCTGTATTATCCATTACCCAGAAAAATACTTTTTTCCTATCACTAGACAATGCTGCATCTACACGTTTCACTTCTCCAATCGATGTCCCACTTTTGTTTGCATAACTCATATGAGAAAATCTTGGGATTTCTGTATAATCTACACTTCCTTTAGCTTTATATTGTATTCTTCCAATTTGAGTTCCCCATTTAAATTTATACGCTTCATTTGCTTTACATGTAACCCAGAAATATGCTTTAGAATTATGTTCAAACCATTCCAACGTCTGTCCATGACTAAAGTTTTTTAATGTCATATGATCTTGATATGTAGCTGTTGACCCATTAATCAAACATCTTGATAAACGTGAGTCTGAGCCAATTCTCTGAATCACATAAATATATGTAGATCCAATATATGTTTTTTGAATTGCAGCTGTATTTGTTAATCCTTTAATTTTATATCTTAAAGTGGCTGGCTGCTTTTACATTTTTATTCGCTGATACACGACTTTGCCGTGTCTGTACTTTTGGGTGTGTCTCTAAATATTTCTGATATTCTTCTAGTGTATCAAAATCATCTTGTTCCAAAATACCCACAACACCATCGTCATCATGTGTATCTAGTGCTACTGTACTTTCTGTTGCTTTCGTATCTGCCTTAACATTCACTGAAACTACAGTTGTTCCAATAATCATAGCACACATTGCAATACTTGCTGCTTTACATACAAATTGTTTTAATTTCATAAACTTTTTCCTTTCATTCTTTTGTTTTCCCTCATTTTCTGCTATCATTATTGTATCCATGTGATACAGCTATCTGTATATATTACAGATAGGCAGGTGGCAGCCATTCGTATTACATGGATTTTTTATTTCCTGAACTTTGAATTTTGATACTACTATTAATTTTTGATTTTACTGATTTATAATATTTCACTCCATCTGCATCCAAATATCCTACTTTAACACTTTGAGTCTCTGGTTTTATTTGTAAATTTATTTTTAACAAACTATCTTTCTTTTTATAAAATTGCTTTGATTCCTTTCTTACCCCATTTTTTACAGACCAATCTATTAGTATTTGATTTGAGAGTATTTCCATAAATTCTTGCTGTTCTTCCTCTTCTTCTACGATATTCTCCTTTGTATCCACTTTCTCTTCACAAACTACATCCATATTATCATCCGCATATATCTCTTTTACAGAACAACATAAAATAATCATACTAAATATTACTAACATTTCTACATACAATCTTTTCTTCATCTTCTCTCTCCTTTAAACAGATATATTAACTTCTATTCTAATTTCTCTAAAGCAATCATCGCGATAATCTCTACCTTGTCCTTATTTTCACTTTCAATAAATACGTTATATATTCCCTCTTTTTTTATTATAAATGCATGTATAACTTCTTCTACCTTATTGTCTTGTATATAGCGAATATTATTATTTTTATCAGAAATTCCAACTTTTATATTTTGGAATTTCTTATCTCCTGCAACCGAAATTTCTATTACTTGATTTTGCTTTGCATAGATTTTCTTATATCTTATCCTTTTCCCTGATTTTATTGATTCCTTTAAAGTTCTAACATCATTATTTTTCATGTTTATCTTCTTTATTTTCTCACCTATTTCATCTTTCAAAATTGCTCTTTTTTCTTCATATGATACCTCCTCTGTTTCTGCAATGTCTGCCTCCTCTTCAATTTCCGTTTCTTGTACCCATTTTGTATATACTTTTTGATATCCCTTACTTACAGCCAAAGTACTGATTACACTCATTCCACAAAATATCACGGTCATTGCAATCACCGCAACATATTTTATCTTCTTTTGTTTTCGATACATCATTGCATAGTAGATTCTTTGTTCTAAGCTATCTCGGCTTTCAAACAGACATGCTGCTCGATATGCTTTGATTCCCTGACTTTTCTGACTCATCTCAAAAATCATTGTAAAATAACGCTTCGCTAATCCTACATAACCAATTGCTGATAGATCACAAATCACCTCGCTCCATTCATCGTTCTTACGAAATACAGTTCTGATCCATGGGCAATACCAGTGAATACATACCATCAGACATGCTATATAATTCCAAAATATATCGTGCTTCTTATAATGTGTGAGTTCATGGTAGATACACATTTTTAATTGTTCTTCTTCCATATCTTCCACAGGTAAAAATACACATGGTTTTAATATTCCTGCTGTCATTGGAATCTGAATGCGATATCCTTGTAATACTTCTATTGATCTGCGAATTCCAAGCTCTTTTTTACAATCTTCAAATATCTTTTGCACATACATCTTACATGGAAAGCATCTTTCTTTTTCTCTTCTAATTCGAAAAGTTCGTTCTCCAAACTTCAGAACTGTTGCAATTGCTCCAGCCAGCCAGAACAACGATATAGCATAAAAAGCATTGATGATAGTACCTGTAAAATCAAATACATACCCATTATCAAAAAAAATATTTACCAACAGATATCCTGCCGGAACATAGTAAGCAATTAGAATGATCTTTAATATCAAATCATAGACTTTTGGACGAATCTTGTCTGCAAAAAACTTTCTTAGTACCATCCAGAAAACAAACATACAGCTTCCAGTGCACATGGATAAAAATATCGCACTAAATATCCTAACCAATATCTCTCTTATGTCTATCATATCTTCTCCTGTCAATCATCAATTTCTTCTAACAACTTTTTGAGTTTCTTTAGTTTCCCATCATTTAATTTTCCTTTATATAATGTCTTTACCAGATCAAATCCAGATTCTTTGTACCAGAAATTCTTTGTCTTTTCCAATTCCTGTTCTTTATAATCCTGCTCTTCGATCAGATAATTAATATAAGAATATTTCCCAATCTGATATGTTGTCACATATCCTTTCTCTTCTAAATGAAGGACAAATGTACGGATCGTTGTTCTTTTATAATCTTTTCCGTAATCTTGCTTTAGATTTTCAATCAACTGCTGTAATGGCATATCCTTTCCATAATCCCAGATACATTTCATCACAACCTGTTCTGCACTTGTTAATTCTTTTAATTCCATAGCTAAATCCCCTTTATCTTTGTTATTTATTCTATATTTATAGTCATATCACATTCGATAATACTTCTACTTTGATAGTTATATCATAGCAAAAATCTTCTTAAATGTAAATATCCTTTTCCTGCAATTTCGTATGATTTCTTGGAACTTAATTTGTTTGCTTTCATATAAGAAAAAATCGCAGCCAAGATATACCTTAACTACGATCCTTCATTCATTACCCAATTCCGCCTAACGCAATCCCAAGCACCAATACCAAAATACAGATCGGTACATAAATATATTTGCAGATTGGATAATACATCTTTGTAAATTTTGTTTCCCTTCCTTTGTTTATCTGTGTTTCTACATATTTCTTTCCGGCGATCCAGAAGAACATGATTCCTGCGAGTCCTGCGCCTAGTGGGCAGATGTAAATGGATAGGATATCCATCCAGTCAGATACGATACCTTGGATCAATAAGGATACGATCACGCCGATCACTGCGATGATCACGCAGGCGGTCTTTCTTCCTACGTGGAGTTTTTCCTGTACGGTTGCGATCGGTGCTTCGTAGAGATTGATCAGTGATGTCATTCCCGCAAAAAGCACTGCAACGAAAAAGATGATCGCGATGATCGTACTTCCTGGCATAGAGCTGATCAGGTTTGGAAGATAGATAAATAACAGCCCCGGTCCTCCTTGATCCAGTGTTGCTCCAGTTGTTGCCATAGCTGGGATGATCACGAGTGCTGCAAGCATCGCAGCAACCGTATCAAAAAATGCAACTCTTGCCGCAGATGATGGGATGTCTTCTTCATCGGATAAATACGATCCATAGATCAATGTTCCATTTCCTGCGACGGATAAGGAGAAGAAGGACTGTCCTAGTGCAAAGATCCATGTCTTTGGATCTAAGATGGCCGCCTTATCGACTCTGAAAATATATTGATATCCCGTTGCTGCCCCTGGCTGAAATGCCACGTAGATTCCAAGGATCACAAACAGCGCAAAGAAAATTGGCATTAAAATCTTATTGGCTTTCTCGATCCCTGCTCCTACACCAAAGATTAAAATACACATGCATAAGATCAAAGCTAAAATCTGCCAGATGTTATTTCCAAATGCAGATGCCATTGTTCCAAAACGTCCGCCAAATTCTTCGATCGTCTTTGGTGCAAGTGTTGCCCCTGTGAAAGTTCCAACAGCATATTTTAAGATCCACCCCATCACAACTGTATATCCGATTGCCATAGCAAGAGAACCAAGAACTGGTATCATTCCTAACCCTTCCCCGACTTTTCTCTTTCCTTTCTTCTCACAGACCATCCCAAATGCATCAATCGGTCCAGACCTTGCCACACGTCCAAAACTCATCTCTCCGATCACACCAGTGGATGCAATCACAACGACAAAGATAAAATACGGGATCAAAAAAGATCCTCCCCCATACAAAGATACCCTTGTCGGAAACATCCATATATTTCCCATACCAACTGCCGAACCAATGCAGGCGAGGATAAATCCCCACCTGCTGTTAAATGATTCTCTTTTATCTTTCATCTTTCAATTTTATCCTCCTGATTTTACTTTTTAAACTTCAAGTCTGTCGGTGTCAATACTCCATCATCTCCAAGCTGCTTCCATTTATATGTGAAATTCTTCTTTGCTGAATGTATCTTCTGTCTGTTGATCGTTTGACCTTTCATACCGATCAGCTGTTCATTTATAATAACATATGCTGTATCTTTTTGCATCTGGTATTGTTTTATTTTAGGTGAAATATAGGCTGTTTTTTTGATCTTGACATCATCTTTGTTCATTTCGATGATCTGAATCTTTTTGACTGCACGGTCTGCTTTAAAATCCACACGGTATGTCATCTTTCCTCCTTCTGTATCCACAGAAAAAGATTGGCTGATCCCAGACCCTCCTGTTTTACAAAAATCCTGCATAGAAGACCTTCCTGAAGGTTCCAGATAAAATGTACCATCTGCTCTTTTATATACACTTCCAATCTGCACTTTTGTGATTCCTTTTGTTTCCTGAACATAAATTGTTGCCTTACATGACTGGCCTGTCTTTTGCCATTTATCTTTTTGGATCTCGCCATCTTTCATATTAGAGCCGCCTGAAAAATGAGTCAACTGTGGATCACCATCCATGCTGATCGTATTTTCTTTCTGATCGTATTTATGAAAAAAGAAATATCCCTTGATCTTTTTAAAATGAACAAATCCTTTTTTATCTTTCTGCCCAACGGTTGTTCCTTCCATCTCTGGATCTGGAATGTCTGGATCATCCAGACTCTTTCCTACAACTGCATAAGCACCATACAATGTTTTCTTTACTGTTCCATCCTCGTCTTTTTTTGCAAGGCGGCATCCTGATAGAGTTGCCGCCAGCATCACAACCATTGCCAATACTCCTGTTTTTCTGATTCCCCTACTCATCTTCTTCCTCCAATCTCCCGTCAAATTTCAAGATATCTCCAACATCACACTCAAGATAATAGCAGATCTTATTGATCGTTGAGAAACGTACTCCTTTTGCCTTGCCGCTTCTTAAGATTGACAGGTTTGCTTCTGTAATATGGACTTTTTTACATAGTTCTTTGGATGTCATATTCCGTTCTTTTAAGATATCATCCAAATGTATTTTAATTGCCATAACTATCACACCTTCTATATAAACTGGTCATTTTCTTCTTTTAGCTGTTTTGTCCGCTTGAAGTATTCATGGAAGATCAATGCTCCAAATGCTATGATCAATGGTTCCATGGAGACATCTGGTGCAAACGTGACATTTACATTCTGTAAAGTCGCTCCAAGCAAAAACTGATAAAAATTCAGGATAAAATCTGATATGACTGTAACCACTGCGGTAACCTTTGCGACACCTGCAAGTCTTGCCACTGTCATCATCTGCTGCTCTTCCTTATGATCTTCGATTGCTTTTACTACATGAATGATGTTGATAAATAGCAGGATTGTCATAATGATTGGTAATAACTGTAATACCGATTTAAACCATTCTATCGAAGATATATTTTGTAGTTTATTTTCACTCTTATGAAGCAGTTCAAATGTCTTTGCATATGTGATCAAAAGCGTGTAATAACTGACTAGTGCAGCAATCAGTCCTTTCATTCCAAAATACAAACGGCTTTTCCAATTCTTCTGGCTGTCATCTCCAAGAAAACGAATCGCTTTCATAATTAACCACACGATCAGGACGCTGTAAATGATGAATGCGTAAATAATTTTCATTACAATCAGACTACTCTGGTCCATTGAAAAAATGTCTGGCATTTTCTGATACATGAGTCCTGGATTGATGAACATATACAGGGAATAAAATAATAACCCTGTGAATGCAACAAGTAATATGTCTTCTTTGTGTGTTCTTCCTCTTTTTCTCTGATAGATGATATAGATTGCTGGTATCATTGAAATGGCTACGTATATGATGATCGCGATGACATTTCCTATTGCTGAACTTAGGGATAGAAATCTTAGCCCTTTTCCTATGAGTTCAAATGGTAAGTACATAATCTGTAGTGCTGCTGTCATATGCAGGATTTTGCTTGCTATGAATGCAAAAAGGATTCCTGCGATGACTTCGATCAGGATTAGTTTATTTATGTTTGATTTCATCCTATCTACCTCCAATTATTGTTTTTCGATAATTTCAAGATTATTGTAGCATAAAAATTATTGAAAAACAATAATTTTTTCAACACCTTTACATATTGCTTCTTTCTGATAAACAAAAATCCCCTGACACTATTATCTGCCAGAGGATTTTAATTCTCACTTTATTTTGTTTTCGATCACAATTAAGCACGTAATTCAACGCCTAATTTCTTCAGTTCATCAAGAATCTTCTCAACGATCTTAGATACTTCTGCGTCCTCTAATGTACGGTCTTTTGCTCTGAATGTTAAGGAGTATGCTACGGATTTATATCCTTTTTCGATCTGGTCTCCTTCGTAGACATCGAATAATTCGTAGGATTCGAGAAGTTTTCCACCTTTATCTTTGAAGATCTTCTCAAGCTGTCCAACGAAGATGTCTTTCTTCATAACCATACTTAAGTCACGTTTCATTGCAGGGAATTTGGCTACTCCTTCGTATTTACGGTCAAAGGTTGCTTTTGGTACTAATGTTGGCATGTCGATGACTGCTACATAGACCTCACCTTTCATGTTATAGTTATCCATAACTTCTGGATGAATCTGTCCGATATAGGCGATCTTTTCTCCATCGATCGTCACATCTGCAGCTCTTCCTGGGTGTAAGAATGGATGTTCACCTGTTGGTGCATATTCAGATCTTCCACCTAATCCTAAGGAATCAAGCATATCTTCTACAACACCTTTTAATGTGAAGAAATCGCATTCTCCATACATTCCAAGTGTCATCTGCATTCTTTCATCTGGTAATTCTGTTAATGGTAATGATTTTGGAATGTAGATATTTCCAAATTCATATAATCTTACATTTTTATTTCTGTGTGCTAAGTTTGTAGACAGAGATGTTAACATTCCGTTTAAGGAAACGGTTCTCATGATACTGAAATCTTCTCCTAATGGGTTTGAAATCTCGATTGCCTGACGTTCTTTTGCATCTTCAGCTAATAATAATTTATCGAATACTTTTGGACTTTCGAAGGAATATGTCATTCCACCGCAGAATCCATTCTGTTCTGCTACATTTCTGCAGACATCTTCAACACGGATCTTGAATGGTTTCTTACCGGCTGTGGATTCTCCGTTTGGTAATGTAACTGGGATGTTATCATATCCGTAGAATCTTGCAACTTCTTCTGCAAGGTCTGCCATACGATGAAGATCCTGACGGAAGGATGGTACGATGACTTCATTTGTTGCTTCATCATATCCAAGATCGATTCTTCCAAAATATTCTAAGACTTCTTCTTTGGATACATTTGTTCCAAGAAGGGCGTTCATTTTATCTACTTCTAATGGAAGACAGATCTGTTTGACTGGATTTGGATAAACATCAACGGCTCCTCCAACAACTTCTCCTGCTCCTAATTCTTCGATCAGCTGGCATGCACGATCCATCGCTGCCATTGCATTTTCTGGATCTAATCCTTTTTCGAATTTACCAGATGCATCAGTTCTTAAACCGATTCTCTTAGAAGAAAGTCGGATGTTTGTTCCATCAAAGCATGCTGCTTCAAATAATAATGTCTTGATATCATCTGTTACCATAGAGTTTTCTCCACCCATGATACCTGCGATACCGATTTCTTTTTCTCCATCACAGATCATTAAGACATTTTCATCCATTGTTCTTTCTTCACCATCTAATGTAGTGAATTTATCTCCTGCTTTTGCACGACGGACAACGATCTCTTTGTTTGCAATTGTATCAAGATCGTATGCATGCATTGGCTGTCCGAATTCTTCCATCACGTAGTTTGTGATGTCAACCAGGTTGTTGATCGGACGGATTCCCATCGCAGCTAATCTTCTCTGCATCCATTCTGGTGATGGTGCTAATTTGATATTTTTCACAACTCTTGCTGTGTATCTTGGGCAAAGATCTTCGTCTTCGACTCTTACTTTGATGTAATCATTGACATCTTCATCATTTCCAGTCTTTGTGACAACTGGTGGGAAGAAGTCTTTCTTAAATGTAGCGGCTGCTTCTCTTGCCATACCGATCATGCTGAAGCAGTCTACACGGTTTGATGTGATCTCGAATTCAACAACTGCATCGCGAAGTCCTAAAGCTTCAACTGCATCATCTCCTGGTTTTACGTCTTTATTGAAAATGTAGATTCCATATTCTGGTGCTTCTGGGTACATATCTCTGGAACTTCCAAGTTCTTCAATAGAACACATCATACCAAAAGATTCTACTCCACGAAGTTTTCCTTTTTTGATCTTAATTCCGTCTTCTGGATTCTTTCCACCGTCATGTCCTCCGGCAACTCGTCCACCGTCTAAGACAACTGGTACTAAGTCTCCCTCTGATACATTCGGTGCTCCTGTTACGATCTGAACTGTTTCATCTCCAACATTCACCTGACAGATGATCAGTTTGTCTGCGTCTGGATGTTTTTCGATCTTCTCGATCTTTCCGACTACGATCTTTTCTAAGTTTTTATCTAAATATGTGACACTTTCCATGTTGGAACCAGATAATGTCATTTTATCTGCATATTCCTGTGGTGTGCAATCAAGATCAGGCACATAAGCTTTGATCCATGAAATTGGTGTATCCATTACTTTTATTCTCCTTTATTCTATCTTCTCTATTCGAAATATTCTTATCGTTTTTCTTAGAACTGTGATAAGAATCTTTTATCGTTTTCGTATAACAGACGCATATCGTCGATCTCGTATTTTAATAATGCGACACGCTCTAAACCGATTCCGAATGCAAATCCTGAATATACTTCTGGGTCGATTCCGCACATTTCAAGAACGTGTGGGTGAACCATTCCACATCCTAAGATCTCGATCCATCCGCTTCCTTTACACATACGGCATCCTTTTCCACCGCATTTGAAACATGTAACGTCTACTTCCGCACTTGGCTCTGTAAATGGGAAATGATGTGGACGGAATTTTACTTTTGTATCTGGTCCGAAGAATTCTTTTGCAAACTGCTCTAATGTTCCTTTTAAGTCTGCAAATGTGATTCCTTTATCTACAACTAATCCTTCTACCTGATGGAAAGATGGAGAATGTGTTGCGTCAACTTCATCAGAACGGAATACACGTCCAGGTGCGATCATACGGATTGGCATCTGTCCTTTTTCCATGATACGAGCCTGTACAGGAGATGTCTGTGTTCTTAACACGATATCTTTGTTGATATAGAATGTATCCTGTTCATCTTTTGCAGGATGGTTTGCAGGGATATTTAACATTTCAAAGTTGTATTTATCGTATTCTACTTCTGGTCCTTCGACAACTTCGTATCCCATACCGATAAATACTCTCTCTAAATCTTCCAGCGCGATCTGGTTTGGATGACGATGTCCTTTTTCATGAGTTTTCCCAGGTAATGTAACGTCGATAACTTCACGTTTCATCTTCTCTTCACGAACTTTTTTCTTTAATAAAGTCATCTCTTTTTCTAATGCTTCTTCGATGACTGCTCTGGTATCATTGACCATCTGTCCAACGATCGGACGTTCTTCTTTGGCTACGTCCTTCATTCCTTTTAATACCTGAGTTAATTCACCTTTTTTACCCAGTACAGACACACGGATATCATTTAAACTATCCATTGCATCTGCTTGTTCGATTTTCTCCAAGGCAGCTTTCTTGATTGCCTCTAATCTCTCTTTCATCTGCTTAGTTCTCCTTTATTGATCTTTTCTATATTCTCGGATCAGGTTACTTTTTCTTCTGTATTCAGGCAAAAGAAAAAGAACCCGTCCGCAAAGGGACGAGTTCTTAATATATACTCGCGGTACCACCCTAATTCCTATGGTATCGTTAAACTTCTTCTTAATTACCATAAGCACTTAAGTCTCTGCGTAACGGGCAGACTCCGTTATCTCCTACTGATGCTTAAATGACATTGCATCGCATTCAGAGATACAGCTACGGTGTGAAATTCGGAAACGCTTGTTTCTTACTGTGCACCATCAATGCCTTTAACGTTATTATTCTATAACATTCTTATGGCATTTGTCAATTGTGATTTGTAGTTTGAAGACGGAAATTATTGGTGGAATATTATAAACAGAGATCATGTGTCTGCAACCCACTCGCGTTCGGACTCCCACGTAGCTGTACTAA
>OGRS01001347.1_pt1 | contig 15231 bp, 9 predicted proteins | sample 1553561 | NCBI WGS metagenome assembly OGRS01 (sample SAMEA2580103, study PRJEB22360) | human gut metagenome | biome: human gut; feature: human-associated habitat; material: faeces | place: Denmark | collected 2008/2010
TCGGCGCAGGTCTTGGCGTGTGGGGTGTCGTAAACCTTCTGGAAGGATATGGAAACGACAATCGTGCGACACGTTCGTAAGTGAAAAGCTTGCGCACAAAGTCGAAGGGCAATTGTAGCCCGAAACTTTGGAGAACTGATATTCCGATGGGTGAAATGAGGGGGTAACGTCCCGAAGCGCCACCCTAATACTCCGAATGGCGGGGAGCATGCAACGGCTCTCTCCAAAAGTTTATAGAGCTCGGTGAAGTCGGCAGAGAGCAACCGTAAGACTGGTTTTCAGACCAGACACGAAAGCTGTCCAGAGGTGGATGGTGTTGCCTATATGCCGGGGGTCGGATATCCATGGTGAGAATGTATGAAAATACTGACGAAATTCTGAATGTACGAGTCTAAACGTTGATGCTGTCGAAAGGCAGTACACCATTCATGGTGGTATCTGTGGGCGAGTAAAATTGGTTGTTATGAAAGTCCATGCATCGTTACAGGCGGTGCGGTTATGCATGACCAGATACAGGCTTAGAGGAAGAACCTAAAGATATCCAATGATAGGAATATCGGAACGTGGAAAGCTGGGAACACGGAGGCGGTTGCAAGCCAGTGATGTGGTGGATGGGAATACCTTCGCGAGAGGGCAATAACCATTCTTTATTCCAGTGAGAGAAGTGGCACAGTACCTGTGAAGCCGTGAATAAGTAAGCGGTGGAGGGATAGCCACAAGTCGAATTCAGCAAAGAAAATGAAAACACAACAAACACAGCTTCGAGTATGACAAAGAAAATCCAAACCGAAGGGAGAGGATGCCTGTGTTGACTTCGGGGCAGCAAGAAAGGAAAAGTAAACAGAGAAAAATCCGCAACTCAGAGTATTACGACATGGAAGGTACTTTTGACAGGCTGTATGCAGAAAGTAAGAAAGATAAAACATTCAACCATCTGATGGAAATCATCGAGAGTGAAGAAAATATCAAGCTTGCATACAGAACAATAAAGAAGAATACAGGAAGTGATACTTCGGGAGTGGATAAAAGGACGATAGCCGACCTTGCAAAGTTAAGCGAGGAAGAATACGTCCGTCTCATACGGAAACAATTCAGTAATTATCATCCACGACCCGTAAGGCGAGTGGAGATACCAAAGCCCAATGGAAAGACCAGACCTCTGGGAATTCCAACTATCGTGGATCGGATCGTACAGCAATGTATTTTGCAGGTCATGGAGCCGATATGTGAAGCAAAATTCAGTGAGAACTCCAACGGGTTCCGCCCGAACCGTTCCGCTGAGACTGCTATTGCGCAATGCATGAGGCTGATACAGGTACAGCATCTGTACCATGTGGTTGACCTCGATATTAAAGGCTTCTTTGATAATATCAGCCATACAAAGCTGATTCGTCAGATATGGGCATTGGGAATCCGGGACAAAAAGCTGTTATGCATTATAAAAGAGATGCTGAAAGCACCTGTTGTTCTGCCAAATGGGGAGAAAACATATCCCGCACGGGGTACCCCGCAAGGCGGTATTTTGTCGCCATTGCTTGCAAACATCGTATTGAATGAACTGGATTGGTGGATTGCTTCCCAGTGGGAGCAGATGCCAACAAAGACAAAATTCAAAACAAGGAGCAATGCGCAGGGAACAGAGATTAAGAGCCACACCTACAGGGCTCTGCGCCGGAGCAGACTAAAAGAGATGCATGCAGTTCGGTACGCAGATGATTTTAAAATTTTCTGCGCAACACATGAGGATGCTGTCAGAGCATACAAGGCAACAGAGTTATGGCTAAAGGACAGGCTGGGGCTGGAAATCAGCCCTGACAAATCCAAAGTAGTTAATCTCAAAAGACAGTATTCTGATTTTCTCGGGTTCAAACTGAAAGTCCGTAAAAAGGGTAAGAAATATGTAGTTCGGTCTCATATGAGCGATAAAGCATACAAAAAGGCTCATGAAAAAGTCTCGGAAGAAGTAAAGAAACTGGCTCATTCGTCAGATGATAATGCTCAGTTCATGCAGCTTCAGAAATACAACTCTGTAGTTGCCGGACTTCATGAATACTATTGTATTTCTACAGAAGTATCTCATGACTTCAGCAGACTTGCCTTCAGTATCAACAAACAGCTCAGAAACAGACTGAAAGGCGACTTATCCAAAAAGGGACAACTCAGAAATGGGTTCATCAAAGAAAAATATGGAGCAAGCAGACAGATGAGGTTCCTTCATGGACGTCCGGTGGTTCCACTGGGATATGTCCAGTCAAAGAATGCCCAGCATAAAAGGAAATCCATCAATAAATATACGGTCAAAGGTCGGGAACAGATTCATAAGAATCTTGCAATCGACACAGCGACAATGTTATGGCTGATGAGAAATCCTGTAAAGGGCAGAACCATTGAATATGCGGATAACCGTATTTCTTTGTATGCGGCACAGTATGGTAAATGTGCAGTGACAGGAATTCCGATGAATTCCCACGATATTCACTGCCACCATAAAGTGCCGGTTAGCAATGGCGGTTCGGATGAATACGGAAATCTTATTCTTGTCAGCAAAGCGGTTCATATCCTTATCCATGCTTCTTCAGAACCTACGATTGAGAAGTACCTGAAATCCTTAAATCTTGACAATAAACAAATAGAAAAGCTTAACAAACTCCGTACTATGGCAGAAATGCCACCTATTATTCTTTGAATTTAATGCTGTAACGAAGTGTGTAAGTTGTGTTTAAAAGCCCTGGACGGCTGAATTCGATGGAGCGCCGTGTGCGGTGAAAGTCGCATGCACGGTGTGGAGCGGGGGAAAATCCGGAGATAACTTCAAAGGATTACCTATCGCTATCCGGTGCCAATGCTCATGTACGGTAAAGTATCACAAGAAAATTATGTCGAATTGACAGCCGCCTCCGCTATACCGAATAAGGAAATAAAGAGTCCTCAAATTTTGCGCTACTAAATGAAGACGAGCGGAAGTAATCTCCCGCTCGTCAGTAAACTTAACTATGCCATATCAATCCCGCTTCTTTCCCGCCACCGGCACTAAGAACAGCGCGGGCAACAGCAGGAAAGCGGTACAGACCAGCCCCCAGGGTATGGACACCTGCTGGGCTACCAGCCCCACAATAGGCCCGCCGATGATCTGCCCGAAAGAGTCCAGCTGTCCGCTGGTGGAAAAGACTGTGGCGCGCATTTTCTCATCCACATGGTCGTTCATCCAGGCGGCCAGCACAGGCTCCTTGATGGTGCGCATAAGCCCCGCCAGCAGGAACACCAACAACATGAACCAAAAGCTCCGCCCCACCGCGAAGAGAACCAGGCACAGGATATACCCGGCGCTGGTGGACATGACCACACTGGTTCGGCTGACAGTCCCTTTTTTCTCCATGCGGGCGATGAGCAACTGAGAAGCCAGAATACCTAAGCCGCTGCCGATAAGACTGATAACACCGAACCAAGTGACGCTGTTCAGCGGCCCGATAACGGGTATTACCGTGTCATCCAGAAAATGAGCGGTGGAGAGCCGGTCAAAGCCTTCACTGGCAAGTCCCCCGCATAGTGTGATTGCTAAGAGCGCCAGCAACACAGGTGCGCCTTTCACAAAGCCCAGGTTGAGCTTGAACAGGCAGACAAAGTCTTTAAGCAAGCCCTGCCGTTCCTCAATAGCAGGGGAGAAGTTGGTTTCTGGCATGATGCGAACCAACACCAGCCCCAACAACAAGCACAAACTGCCCCCCAAGATGACAGGCATTTGCAGGTTTATGTTTCCCAGCAGTGTGCCCAGCACCACGCCCAGAACGCCGCCGATTTGCCCCATTTGACTGCCCCGCAGGAACACCTTGTCTATGGGTTTGTCCTCTTCCTCCGAGGCAATCCACGCCTCCAGAGCGCCGGTGATGAAGGTATCACCGCAACCCCAGACAACCTGGGCCAGCAGAACCGGCGCGAACCACGGTAGCGCACCCTCCATCAGAAAGCCCAGGCCGTAGAGGAACATTCCAATCAGCACCGAGCGCCGACGGCTATACAAATCCGCCACCACACCGGTGGGTATCTCGAACAGAAAGCAGGAGGTCTCCAGAACCGTCCCTACCAGGACAAGCTGGAAAGCATCCAGCTGCACCACCTCCAGGTGGTACACGATGGAAAGCACTGTGGACATAGAAACCGCCAGGGAAAAGACAAATCGGAACAGCAGGTAGACAGAATATGCCTTTGAATTTTTAGCAAACATGAAGTTACATTCTCCTGTTACTATATATTTGTCCCATGTTCGTGACAGCCAGTCACAGGCGAGGGACATCTCATTGCCTAAGCTGTACAATGGAAGGGCAATGGTCTGGCAAGATTCTCCAAGAGCTTTGCGCTCGTTAGAAAGTCAGTCAGCCAGCCTTCCATTGGCAGCGTTCGATTTGTGCAGGTGGAGAACCTCAAATAGTCACGGGGACACTCGCGTCAGCAAACAGATGGAATCGGCAATGGGGAAAGGTGGTTCATCCATTGCAGTTCACAACGGGAGGAATCCATATGTTTGCAGTTGGGATCGACGTATCAAACGGCAGGAGCACGGTCGCGGTTCTCCAATCCAAGACGAAAGTGACTCTGAAGCCGTTTGAAGTTGCGCATACCGCAGAGAGCCTGAACCGTCTGGCCGGGACGCTGAACGGTCTGGGAGACGGTGTGCGCGTTGTCATGGAACACACAGGACGTTATTACGAATCTGTAGCGCAGTTTCTGCACGGAGCCGGTTTCTTCGTCTCTGCGCTCAATCCGCTGCTCATCAAGGAGTACGGAGATGGAAAGCTGCGCGGGGGCAAGACGGATAAGTCCGACGCTGTGAAGATCGCCAGATTCGCTCTTGACAACTGGGACGAATTGCGTCAATATACCCCTATGGACGCGATTCGTTATCAGCTCAAGACCCTGAACCGCCAGTATCAGCTGGCCAGCAAGAACCGCACGGCCTGCGCCAACAACCTCATCGCGCTGCTGGAGCAGAGCTTTCCGGGCATTCGTTCGCTGTTTGACAGCCCTGTGCGCAGCGACGGCAGCCAGAAGTGGGTGGATTTTGTCGATACCTTCTGGCATCTGGACTGTGTTGCCAGGCTCAGTCTGAATGCCTTCAACGAGCGCTACCTCAAATGGTGCAGCCGGCACGGCTATAACTTCAGCGAAGCAAAGGCCGCTCAGATCCACGCCCACGCCCGCCAGCGTATTGCACTGGTCCCCAAATCAGACACCGCAAAGCTCCTGGTCAGAGAAGCCGTTGCACAGCTCAACGTTGTTTCCCACACTGTCGAAGTCTACCGTGACGAGATGAACCGGCTGGCCTCTCAGTTGCCGGAATACGAGACGGTCATGGCCATGTTCGGCGTCGGCAAGTCTGTAGGTCCGCAGCTCATGGCTGAGATCGGCGACCTTCGCCGGTTCACCCACCAGAAGTCGCTGGTGGCGTTTGCGGGTACTGATCCCGGAAAGAACCAGTCCGGTGACAAGGACGCCCGAAGCAACCGCACCAGCAAACGTGGCTCGCCGTATCTGCGCAAGACGCTGTTCGTCATTATGACGATTCTGATTCAGCGCCAGCCTGCAGATGACCCGGTTTACCAGTTCCTGAACAAGAAACGGGCAGAGGGCAAGCCCTACTACGTTTACATGACGGCTGGCGGTACCAAGTTTCTGCGCATCTACTATGGACGGGTTCGCGACTGTCTGAAGGCGAAAGGGCTTTGGGATCAGCCCACACTGGAATCGGGCAGCTCTGACTGACAGGGCTTGCCACGCAAGCTCTTGACCTCCGCGAAGCTCAGACGGCGCGGTTTGTCAAGGATGCCGCAGGCACGGCGCAGCCGCTTGTCCTTGACGAAACGTGACGGCTGTGCTACTTCTCTTCTTTGACCGGCGCTTTGGCGGTGGTTTGTTTTGTGTACGCATTTTTCTGCCCTCTATATTCCTGCCTTTTTTCTCTCAAGTCTCATTTGGGACTTGACTTTTTATTTGCAGGCTTTACGAATCAGTGGGTTGTTTTGTGAAACAAGCCCGACTGCCGCGCAGGAAGGGCAAACTTCTCAGCCCTTTCTAACAGTGATTTTAGAAAAGGCCTCCTAAAGTGCCCAAAGCGCCGTTAAAAGACTTGTTTCTGTTTTTGCAGTTTGCCATATGAATACCTCCGATACTGAAATTAGAACAACATGGCTGTTCTTCTTCGCGATATTATAGCAAATGGGCTTTGTGTTGTCAATGTAAAGAGAAGCGAGAGCGAGAGCAAGTATCGACCCGTGGCCCAAATTTCGCTCCGCTCATTTGTTCCCCTGGTCTGCTACTTGTTGGGGAGTGCCTTCCCCAAACCCTGCTGACCGGCGCTCCGCGCCGGTGTTGTGGCGCAGCCGCGCCACAAAAATCCGTCAGCCCCGCCTGTTGCGTTCTCGCCTGACCAGGCGGAAATCGGAAGCCGTTTCCGCAATCGCCGCAGAGCGGCGCACCCGCCGGAATAGTACACCCGCTTTGCGTCTGTACTGTTCCATCGGGCCAATTCGACAAAACTAGACCTCAAAACGCATTGACAATACTTTACATTCGCTCTATAATAGTCTTAACGATGAGCGATATAAAAAGTGAATATCAGTAAAATTCTCTGCACCCAGATGGTCTTGACCACCTGGGTGCATTGTGTTTTTCCAAAGCCTGATGTTCCCTTTTCCATCGCGTAACACATCGCCCATGACAACTGAATATGGAAAACTTGAAAGGTGTATAATGGGCGAACTATACCCTAAAGGGAATTTCAAAACAGGAGGTAAAAGTTTATTGTCCAAACGCTACAACACGCCCCACCGCACCCACATCATCAAGACCCGTGTGACCGAAGAAGAACACGCCGACTTCATGGAGCGCCTGACCGCCTACGGCATGAGCCAGTCCGAATTTATCCGGCAGGCCATCACCGGCGCGACCGTCAAGCCCATCATCATCGTGTCCCCCGTCAATGACGAGCTGCTTGCCGCCGTGGGCAGGCTGACCGGGGAGTATGGGAAAATCGGCGGCAACCTCAATCAGATTGCCCGGTATCTGAACGAGTACGGAGCACCGTACAACACCCTCGCCGCCGAGGTTCGGGCGGAGCTGTCCGACCTCGCTGCCCTCAAGTTCCAGGTGCTTCGAGAGGTAGGTGAAGCCATTGGCAACACTGAAACATTTAAGCTCTAAAAATGCCGACTACGGCGTGGCGGAGCAGTACCTCACCTTTGAGCATGACGAGTTCACCGGCAAGCCCATCCTGGACGAGAACGGGCGGCTTGTCCCCCGTCAGGACTACCGCATTTCTTCTTTGAATTGCGGCGAGGAGGACTTCGCCGTAGCCTGTATGCGGGCCAATCTCCGCTATGGAAAAAACCAGCAGAGGGAGGACGTGAAAAGCCATCACTACATCCTGTCCTTTGACCCCAGGGACGGCCCCGACCACGGCCTGACAATGGACAAGGCCCAGGCGCTGGGGGAGCGGTTCTGTGCCGAGCAGTTCCCCGGACACCAGGCCCTGGTCTGCACCCACCCGGACGGTCACAACCACAGCGGCAACTCCAAAAGGAAAGACATTACAGCTGTTTGGTCAGAAGGATACGGAAGGAATCTATAGACCTTTTCATATCTATTCCATGAGACAGGCAATAGAGGAGCATTTCATCTTGGATGTTTTGCAGAACTATATGACCTACAAAATGTATTACAAGATTGCCAAGATTATTGAGGATAATCCGGAATTTGATACAACAGCAGGTTCAAAGGCTATTGTAAATTATGAGACACTGCATCCACATAATATCTCTCAGAAGACCGCCATTATGCTGGAACATTTTATGAATGTCACAAGACATAAGATAGGTGGCAGAGCGAAGGCTATGGTTGTTACACCATCCAGACTTCATGCAGTACGATATGTGCAGGAATTTAAGAGACAGATAAAAGAAAAAGGACTGAATGACCTTGAAGTGTTAGTCGCTTTTTCCGGTGAAGTGAAAGATAACGATGATGTGTTTACTGAAGAGGGAATGAACAAGGATAAAGAAGGCAAGACAATCAAAGAAAAGGCTTTACCGGAAACATTCCATACAGATGATTATGGAATCCTTGTTGTTGCGGAAAAATATCAGACAGGCTTTGATGAACCATTGCTTCACACCATGTTTGTGGATAAGAAATTGTCCGGTGTAAAGGCAGTACAGACTTTATCAAGATTGAATCGTACTACAAGAGGAAAAGTAGATACCTTTGTACTTGATTTTGTGAATTCAGCAGAGGATATCAAAGCATCTTTTGAGCCATTCTATGAGGAAACTGTGCTCTTGGAGGAAACAGATCCTAATGTTGTATATGACATGAAGAACACCTTGGATGATTTCAGGGTATATCAAAAATCAGAAGTGGATAAATTTGCAGATATTTTCTATCAGAGTGAGAATCAATCAGCTGGTGATCTTGGAAAACTCCAGGGACAGTTAAGACCAGCGGTAGACAGATATGAAGTACTTGAAGTTGAAAAACAGGATATATTCAAGTCTACATTGGCAAGCTTTAATCGTGTGTATGCCTATATTACACAGGTATGCAGGTTATTTGACAAGGATATTCACAGATTCAGTATTTATTCAAAGTTTTTATACACGATGCTTCCAAAAGGACATGGTGGAGAGAAGATAAATATTGATGACAAAGTTCTTCTTGAATACTATAAGCTGGAAAAAGACTTTGAAGGTCCGATAGAACTTGAAAGCACAGAAGGCGGATATACACCTATCTCCGGTGATTCCGGTCATAGAGAGCCTAAGAAAGATCCGCTGACAGTAATTATTGATAAGATAAATGAAAAGTATGGAACACATTTTACAGAAATGGATAAAGTACTTGTTCAGATGGAAAATGATTATGCCAATCAGGAGAAGTGGCAGAGCTACGCAAAGAACAATGACAGGGCAACCTTTATGTTGTTGTTTGAAAAGGATTTTCCGAATATGGCAGCAGACAGATATGAGCAGAATGACCAGTTTTTCAGAAAACTATTTGATGATCCGGATATGATGAAACAGGTAATGGAAACGGTAGGTTCTGTACTGTATGAGAGATTGAAGAAGAAATATATCTTTGATCCAAAGTCTGGCGTAATTGAAGAGGCGACACCAGAGACTTATGTGGAAGATACATATTTGACGAAGAAATAAGGAAGTGAAAACATGCAGTTAGGATGGATAGATTTTTCAAAAGAAGACCGGCAGAAGGCATTAGATGTGATCAACCTTCTGAGTGAACAGGGAGCAGTCGATGAACTTGGAATCGGCATTATTCGTGATGCTTTTGCCAATTATTTCTTTCCGGGGACTTCTACCATCCAGACCAGGGCAAAGTATTTTCTAATTGTTCCATATGTGCTTCGAGAAGCTGTCGATGGTAGATATGGGAAAGATGTTAACAGAGTTCTTAGGGCGATTGATTCTGCTGAAAAAGATTGTGGAATCAGGCTGTTAGAAGCAGATCCAAAGGCAGAAGGAGTCATTGGAACCCGTGTTCTGCCAAATGGCTGGGTGGCGAGAAAACCTTCAGATATTTACTGGAATGGAATTCGTACCTTTGGAATATTCTGTGATTATGGTCTGTCTATACCAGAGTATGTTTCATTGGCGGTAAAGCTAAAAGAACAGAAGTCTGTCAGCCGGTTAGGAAACAGAAATGATGATGCAGAGGAAAATGATAAGGATGATTCGGATGCAGGAGATATCGGCAATATTAGATTCTGGAATCTTCCGATTTATCATGATGATTGGAGAGACAACCTTACAATAGAGCTGACGCAGGAGGAAGCTTTCTATCTGGATAAGCAGATTCAGAAGTCAACGAAAGGGTCTCTTTTGGAATATGTGTTGAAAAATCATATTGATTTGAATGAATATGATGATTTTGCTTCTTTAACGGCTGAACTATCAGAAAAAGTAAGTGAAAAGCTAGCATATATGATGAAGCTTGCCTGCGATTTTAATAATCTGGTGTATATGGCAAGAGTAAGATACAATGTCATGCTTTCAGAAGGCGAGAATACATACGCAAATGATGAATGGAGCAGGTTGCTTCCGGATATAAGGCATAATGCGACAGTCGATCTGGATGCAGTGTTTGGAGAATTGCAGTTGATAAATCCAAGGGCAAAGAGCTTCCTGTGTGGGATACAAGCAGCATTTATGGCATCTGATACCCACATGGCGGATGAACTGATTCGTAAGAGGGAACGGAGCCTGAAAGGAGCAGCCAGAGCGAAGTTAAGCAGAACAAAGGAATTTGATCATTCAAAATGGGTAGGCGGTGGAATGCTTGATTACAGATTCTCAAATGCTAGAAGAATTGTGAATGACATCTATTCCGGGGAGGTGAGTGCTGATGTTTAGACCGGATTCAAACCGAGATAGAACGGATTACAGCGGTATTTTGATGCCTCCGGACGGATATAGACTAGACAGAGCAGTAGGCACTACATATTCACTTGACCTGGAAGCACTCACAGCTGTGGCGATATGCCTTGGATTATCTGAAGAAACAGATAGTAAGCTTATGCAGAATCCAATTGGTATGCTGAATGCATTGCAGAAGGTGTCAGATAAAATTGTGCTGTTTTGTGAAGCAGGACAGATTAAAGTGCCAACAAAACCGACTGCACTATCTATTTTATTAGAGAAAATGGTAGTAGAGGTCGCACTTCCAAAAGATAGACAGCTTGGTCGATATCCGTCATTTCATCCGAAAACATGGGTATTAGCATATGTAAACGCTGATGGAGATAAAAAATATCGTTTTGTGGTAATGAGCAGAAATCTGACTTTTGACAGGAGCTGGGATATCAGCTTTGCAATGGATAGCAGTAAAAATGTCAGACAGAAGAAAAAGACTCAGCCTATCTGTGATTTTCTGGATTATCTTGTAACGAATGTGCATAATACCAGCAATAATGCCGGAAAGAAAAGAAATCTGATTCGTGGATTATGTTCAGACATTAAGGATGTATCCTTTTCACTTGATAGTAAAATATTTGGAGAGAATTTTGAAGTGCTTCCACTTGGTATTGGAAAAAATGCTTACCGGATGCAGGAGGATATTCTATTCTGCAAGGAAAGAGGAAATGCCAATTCGACATTTAATGAGCTTGTAGTGATGTCTCCGTTTTTATCAGAAAGTGTGATTGCAGATTTTAACCTGACAGACAGGGCATTGTCGGACTGTAAGAGAACACTTGTTACGAGACGTTCTGAGCTTGGAAAACTCAAAGCATCAGATGTAGATAATTTTACCATCTATGCATTAAAGGATGAGATTATAGATGGTGAGGAAGAAATTTCAGATGAACTCGCAGATAAAAAGAAACAGGATATTCATGCAAAAATCTATCTGAGAAGGAAATATTCAGATGTTGACCTGTATCTTGGTTCCATGAATGCTTCCTATTCTGCAATTAATAAAAATGTTGAAATGATGCTGTGGCTTGGTACAAAGAATATGTATCTGAATGGGGATAAATTCTTAGAGGATATATTCTGTGGACCGGTAGGAGATGCAAAGAATCCATTTGAGCAGGTTACAGTAGCGGATGCTGTTTTGGAAACAGAAAGTGACAATAGAAATCTGCTGGAGCAGAAAATTAAGGACTTGTGCCGAGTGAAAAGGCAGGCTGTAATTTCAGAAGATAATGAGAATGCTGGAAAGTACAAGATAGAGGTTGAGTTCAGTGGTATTGAATCTGATAGTGAGGTTACAGTATCACCATTTAATTCAAAGCAGGAGCAGACATTGTCAGAACATATAGAGTTTTTAGAGCTTGAGATCTTGCAGTTATCTGAGTTCTATGAGATTACTGCAAGATCAGGTGATGATACAATCCGCAGAATTATTATGATCCCTACAAGTGGTTTCCCGGATGACAGAGAAAGTGCTGCAGTAAACAGTGTGGTAAAAGATAGGGCATCATTTGTTGAGTACATAGCGTTTGTACTTGGAGATGATTATGTAGCATCTATGCTTGAAGGAAAGCAGATGGGAGAATCCGGCTTTTTTGCCAATTCGAGTGATGCAATGCCGGCACTCTATGAAAAGATGTTAAAGACATCTGTAGAAGAGCCGGAAAGAATAAAAGACATTGGATATGTGCTTAAGATGGTTACAGATAAGGATATTATACCGGATGAATTCCGTGAACTGTATGAGACTTTTTGTAATACTTTGAAAATCAGAAGATAACGAGGTGATGTCATGTCACAATTTAATATAGATGAAATTGAAAAGCGTACCCTTTCCGGTCTGAAGGATTTTCAAAGAGCGACTGTGGAGAGAGTGGATTATCTGTTCCGGCATAATCAGAATCGTGTGCTTGTAGCAGATGAAGTGGGTATGGGAAAAACTCTTATTGCCAGAGGAGCAATTGTAAAGACAGCAAGACTTAGAATCGAAGAGAAAGATGATCTGTTTAAGGTAATTTATATCTGCTCTAATCAGAACATAGCAAATCAGAATATCAGAAAACTTGATGTAACAGGAAAGAATGCCATCGGCTCAGTATCAGATACCAGACTGTCTATGCAGCATTTAAAGATTACTGAGCAGGAAAATGATCCGCAGATAAAGGAAGGTTTTATACAGCTTATCCCACTTACACCGGAAACATCTTTCCGCATGACCACCGGAGGTGGAAGTGTGCAGGAAAGAGCACTTATGTATGCCATTTTAAGGAGAATGCCGGACTTTAAAGGACATGCAGCTTCTCTTGAAAAATTTATGATAATGGATGCTGTAAAAGCATGGGATGGATGGGCAAAATGGAACTTTGAAAATCGTGTGGCAGAATGCGAAAAGATGACGAAGGGTGTCTATCCACAAAATGTGATAGAAAAAATCCTTAATTATCAGGAGTATGAAAGTATAAGGGACATGCTGCTTAATCATTTGCATGAAAGAAGATACAATAAACAGCTTACATATTCCAATTACTATGTGATGAATAAGCTTCGTGTGATGTTTGCGAGAATCAGTGTATCTATGCTTGAGCCGGATCTGGTAATCATGGATGAGTTTCAGAGATTTAAGTTTCTTTTGTCATCCGATGACAGTGAGCTTGGTATTCTTGCACACAGTTTCCTTAGTGGACATGATACAAGGGTACTTCTGTTGTCGGCTACACCATATAAATTGTATTCTACCCTTGAAGAGATAGATGAAAATCAGATTGATGAGCATTATGCAGAGTTTTTTCAGGTTATGAACTTTCTTTTTGATGATGAAGTCAAAGACATTAAATTCAAGGAAGTGTGGAAGAATTATTCCCATGCTCTAAGTGAGTTGAAGGCAGGGGACAGTGCAATTATCCGTATGAAGGAGCTGGCAGAAAATGCTATGTATCAGGGAGTCAGCAGGACAGAGCGTATATCTGTCATGGATTCCGGTGATTATACGGATGACAGCAGCGTGAAGCATCATTTGCAGATAGATGAAAATGACATAAACTCCTATATACAGATGTCACGATTGCTGTCAAAAACGGATTCAAATCATTCTTTACCGGTAGATTATGCAAAGAGCTGTCCGTATCTTATGTCCTTTATGAAGAAATATAAGATTAAAGAGCAGATTGAAAAATATTATATAAAACATCCTGATGAATTTGGAAGTGAAAGAGAACAAAGTCTCTTGTGGCTGAATCGCAATAAAATCAATAAATATGATGAACTGCCGAAAACCAATGCAAGGCTTGAGGCACTGAAAGAAAAAGCATTTACCGGCGGTGCAGAAAAATATCTGTGGATTCCTCCATCACTGCCATATTATGAGATGCAGGGAGCATATAAAAACAGCAAAGGCTTTTCAAAAATACTTGTATTTTCTGCATGGGAGATGGTTCCACGAATGATAGGTGCGCTTGTTTCCTATGAGGCGGAAAGACTTACAGTTGGAAAACTGGTACATCAGATAAAGAATCAGGATAAGAAGAATACGGGGTATTTTGCGGAAGGTTCGAGACGATACCCGGTGGCAAGGCTCAGGTTTAATGTTTCAAATGGAGAAGTAAGAGGCATGAGCCTGTTTGCACTGCTTTATCCTTCAAAGACACTTTCTGATATGTATTTACCGATTGAGTCATTGAATAATCATGAATCATTAGAAGTAATAGAGAAATCTGTACGGCTGAAACTGAAAGAGAAGCTTGCGATAATCGAAGAAAAGTATGGTGATTCTGGTAACAATAAGGAAGATGCCAGGTGGTATTATCTTGCACCGATGCTCATGGATGGAGTCATCTATGCAAAGCATTGGATAGAGGATATTGTGTGGGAAATGAATACAGACGAAGAGGATACAACATTTGAGGTCAGAAGCAGTTCAAAGGATAAGAGAAATAAGGGCTTTATTGCTCATATTGATAAGCTAAGAAATTATTTGGATGCCCCGGAGGAGATTCATCTTGGAAGAAAGCCGGAGGATCTTCTGGAAACATTGGTAAATATGGTACTGGGTTCGCCAGCAATATGCATTTATCGTTCTAATGGAAGAAGCACAGCCAGAGCAACATCGCTTGCAAAGGTATTTGTCAATAATTTCAATTTGCCGGAGTCAACAGCTATCATTGATCTTGCTTATGGCAGATGCAGGGATGATAATTCCCACTGGCAGAATGTACTTAAATACTGTAAAGATGGCTGTTTTCAGGCAATGATTGATGAATATATCCATATGCTGAAAGAAACAGCAGGTTTTCAGTCGGATGGAAATCAGTATCAGATCGTGCATGACATGATGATGGATTCATTGAAAATACATACAGCCACCTATATCGCTGATACTTATCCTGATTTCAAAAAGCGTATTAATGGAGCTGACAGGAAGAGTGATGGATGTCGAATAAGGTCGAGTTATGCAGTTGGATTTACAAAGGATGCAGGTGATAATTCCAAGGTAGTCATGCGTAAAGAAAATATCAGAAATGCCTTTAACTCACCAATGCGTCCATTTGTGCTTGCCACAACATCAATCGGACAGGAAGGACTGGATTTTCATAATTACTGCCGAGTGATTATGCACTGGAATCTTCCAAGTAATCCCATAGATGTAGGACGGATTTTGCGGACATTCAAAATAAAAAAGAATGTGGAGGTAACAGACAATGGCAAAATCATTATTTGAGGAACTGGGCGGCAAATACGAAAGGCAAGGGGATTATTTGAT
>OGRS01001350.1_pt1 | contig 15194 bp, 11 predicted proteins | sample 1553561 | NCBI WGS metagenome assembly OGRS01 (sample SAMEA2580103, study PRJEB22360) | human gut metagenome | biome: human gut; feature: human-associated habitat; material: faeces | place: Denmark | collected 2008/2010
ACGGGAATCTTGCGGATTTTAACAGGGTATTCCTTGGTGGTTGCCATGAGTTCTGCTCCAAAGTTAGTGTACATATTATACAATAGACACTAACTTGATGCAAGCGAAAAGCCCCTGTTTCCAGGGGCTTTTCAACATTTCGAGCTTTGCTTGACCGACCTAGTGAGGTTTTCCTTGTTTTTAGGATGGAATGGATGAAGGAAGCCGTCGACTACGTGATCTTCGGCATTCTCGGCCTCATGGGCTTCGTCGCGCTCTGGCTCACGATCGAGCGCATGCTCTTCCTCAAGCGCTACAGGCCCGGGGACTATGCTTCCGAGGAGGAGCGCGGCATTGCGCTCACGAAGAACTTCACGACGCTCTACATCATCTATTCGAACGCCCCCTACGTCGGGCTGCTCGGCACGGTGATCGGCATCATGCTCACGTTCTACGACATGGGCAGCACGGGCGCGATCGACGCGGGCCGTATCATGACGGGGCTCTCCCTTGCGCTCAAGGCCACGGCGCTCGGTCTGGCCGTCGCGATTCCGACGCTCATCTCCTACAACGGCCTGCAGCGCGCGATGAACGTCGCCTCAAGGCGCAGGGCCTGACGGAGGAGAGCTCATGGCGATCGAAATTCCGAAGAAGGAGCCCCTCAACATCGTTCCCTTCATCGACATCATGCTCGTGCTCCTTGCAATGGTGCTCTCGGTCTCGACTTTCATCGCAAAGGGCGAGATTCCGATTGCGCTGCCCGAGTCGAGAAGCGCGCAGGCTCCTCTCAAGAATTCGAACGAGGTCCTCATCCAGGTGACGGGCGAGGGAACCCTGCACTGGAACGGCGATACATGGTCAGCTCCCCGTTTGCAAGTGTTCGGGGGATTTTTTGGGTACAGCTCCCCCTGGAGGGCGCGTCCATGCGCGTCCTCCATTCAATACGTGGCGAAGCCACACCACTAAATTTGGCCTTTCGCGGATTCGTGTGGGTAATTCCTGCGCGGAATCGAATCGTCAAACTGTCGTGGAATAGCGCAGGCCGTTAGGCCGAGCATATGCCGCGAAAGCAGATTGACGAGGCGATTCCGCGCAAATAGCCTGTGGTTCGGGGAAAGTAAGGGCGTTAACGCCCGCCTTTCCCCCGAGCCACGTGGCGGCGAACGCCAGGGTGTCGGGGGCGGAGCCCCTGACGGCATGATTCCACTTAGCCATGCACTTACCCACTCAAAGCCGCGAAGAGCCCTAAATTTGTAAAGTCAGATTACGGAATCGAGAAGGCTTTCATATGACAGGCAGCTGCCTACCAGGGTTGGGTTCCCCATTCTCTTCGTCAGCGGAGCGCTCAGTAAGTCGCTCGAAAGATCTCGTCGACTTGCGCACAACAAGCTTTCATCAAGCTCTATTTCCTTCCTTTTTGAGCGCGCACTGCGCGCCTGTAACTCATTCAGACTTCTACCAGAAGAAACCTGCTGCAACTCATTCGAAGTTGAAGAAAGGGCTTCACTGAAATACATCCGCGGTCAGGAGGTATCCATTCCTAAACCTCCGCCGACATAGTGAGATTCGGGTCAATAGGGGTGCTTTATTAAGAGGGCGTGATTAACGCTAACTACGCGATATCACATTACCGTTCGCAGCATCACTCTATTGCGTTGAGCACGATTCGTCACTAGTAGTTGCCTTCGTAGTCCTTGGCGGGAATTGGCCGATGATCGCTCTGTGCGATATGCACCTTTAACAGCTTAGTACAGGTGTGTAATCGACCTTGTCTTTCATCAGACGATAAATGATTCGAGCTAACTTGGCTGCGATGGCGCAGACAATGACGCCATGTTTCTTTCCGCTGTCTCGCATTTTTCGCACCCAGTCACCGAAATTCCCCTTCCACTTTTCCGCGTACATGAGGACGAGTTGCGCGCACTGCACGAGATTGGAGCGAAGCCTCTTGGGCCCACATTTGGTGATGTGGTTGAGCGTGTTGTTGCCGCCGGTGCTGTTCTGCTTTGGTACAAGCCCGAGGGAGGCCGCAAACTGCCTGCTGTTCTTGAAGCGCCCGAAGTCGACGCCAACATGAACCAGCAGTCCTACTGCCGTCTGAGGTCCAACGCAGGGAACCGTCATGATGCGCTTTGCATTGGCATCCGTTGCAGCCACCTGTTCCAGCCGCCTCTTGGCTTCCTCCTCTTGCTGAAGAAGATTGAGCCAAATCTCACGCCTGCGCTTAAACGAAGCCATCACGTCCTCAGGAATAAGCTCGGCATGCTTTTCAAGATGTGCCACCATGCGGGTCTTAATGAACTTCGAAGATTTTCGGACGGGACATCCGAACTCTTCGAGTCCCGCGTGGATCTGATTGCCTGCTTGAATGCGCAACTCCTGAAGGCTCTTATACTCGTTCTGCAGAAACTGCAGGGACTGCTGCTGTTGACTTTTAATGTAGACGTACTTGATACCCGGTACGAAGTAAAGGTTGGCGATATAGGCGGCGTCACGCAGGTCATTCTTATGATTGACATTGCGAAGTGCCTTTACGTCGGTGCCTTTGACAAGGCGCACCTCGTGCCCGAGATCGGCGATGCTCCGAGCATGGAACATACTACCCTTGCATGCCTCCATCAGGACAACAGCCTGAGGCAGATTGGACAGAATCTCCCGAAGCTTTGCATAGGAGCATCCATCCAGCCTTAAGCAAATTTTTCCGTTCTCATCGTAGCCGATGACATCGCAGTGATCTTTCGCGAGGTCAACGCCGATGACTTTCACGATTTTGCTTTTAGTCGAATTTTGTGTAGTATTCATGTCGAAGCACTCCTCTTGTCGTATGAGTATCAGGACTCAATGGCACTTTGATGCCGGTGTACTCGCATGGGCCCCGAGCCCGCTAGCGAGAGAAAAGAGAGAGTGCTTCTTTTTTTGCCCGTTTGTCAAGTTCTGCATGGATGGTCTCCGGTGTTCGATGCCCCTTGGGAGCTGACCATCTAATTAAGAGGTCTGCCGCGCACACTTTGTACGGACGGTGACGTTCAGGCGGCTTTGCCCCCTGAAAGAGCTGTCTGACGGTCAAAGTGAATCCTCTGTCTTCAGACAGGGGAGCTTCAAAGGCATTGAACTGCAGGGCGAAGGACCTCCAACAGCGGTGCGGCGCCCGACACTCTCCTTGAGACCGTGCCGATTTGGCTAGAATGGGCTGACGGGGTCGCCCCATGAATTCAATAGATACTTTCCTGCTTTCGGAGTCCTTCATGCCCTCACTGACACTTGAGGACGTCGTCCGCTTCTCGCCCTTTGTCGCACGGTCGTTGTCGGCCATGCATCCCGGAGAGGACGCTCGGGCGTGCCTCGCGCATTTTGAGAGGATCGTCGAGGAGACGTTCCCGCGGGAGGCCATGGAGGCCGAGGCGGCGGCCGCGGCCGACAGCCAGACGCTGCGCATGAAGCTCAGGGAGATGAGGCGCCGCCTCATCGTGAACATCATCGGGAGAAACGCGACGGGTCGCATCGACTACTTCGAAGTCGTGAGGCTCATGAGCGACTTCGCCGAGACGGCCGTCACGGCGACGGTGAAGGTCAACGCCAGAGAGCTGGCCGAGCGTTGCGGCGTGCCGTACGGCATGTCTGGACGTCCCCAGGACCTGATGGTCGTGGGCATGGGCAAGCTCGGCGGCCGAGAGCTCAACGTCTCCTCCGACATCGACCTCATCTTCCTCTTCGACGAGGAAGGCGAGACGCGGGCGACGCCCGAATTTCCGAACGCCCGCCGCACGCTCACCGTGCAGGAGTTCTATGAAAGGCTGGCAAGGCGCGTGATTCCCGCCCTGAACGACATCGAGGGGCCCGGCTTCGTCTTCCGAGTCGACATGCGCCTGCGTCCGAACGGCGAGTCGGGTCCGATCGTGTGCTCGACGGACATGCTCGAGGAGTATCTCTACACGCAGGGCCGCGACTGGGAGCGCTTCGCCTGGCTCAAGGGCCGCATCATCAACGAGCCCGTCTTCTCGGCGCCTGAGGACTTCGAGCAGCAGAAGCGGAACGTCTCGTCCCTCGTGCGTCCGTTCGTTTTCAGAAAGTATCTGGATTTCAACGCTATTTCGTCGCTCACGCGCCTGCACGAGATGATCCGCGCCGAGACGGCCAGACGCGAGCTCGCCCGCGGCGGCACGTGCATCAACGTCAAGCTCGGACGCGGCGGCATCCGCGAGATCGAGTTCCTCACGCAGACGCTTCAGGTCATCCGCGGCGGACGTGATCCGCTTCTTCGCGGGCGCGAGACGCTCGCGATGCTCGAGGTGCTCTCGGGCGACGGCGGCATTTCCGCCGAAATGGCCGCGAGGCTTTCCGAGCACTACGTCTTCCTGCGCAACGTCGAGCATGCCATTCAGTATGTCAACGACGAGCAGACGCAGCGCCTCCCGAAGGAAGGCGAGGGACTCACGGCCGTGGCGGGCCTCCTGGGCATGCCCGCCGACGAACTCTGGAGCCGTCTTGAGGGCGTGCGCGAGTATGTCGCCGCCGCCTTCGACAGCGTCTTTCAGGTCCATGAGCCCGCCGCAGACACGGCCGACTGGCCCACGGGCTGGGAGACGGGCACGTCGAGCGCGAGCGAGGCGCTCACAGGAAAGCTCAGATCTCTGGGCTACGGCGATGACGTCGACGAGCTTGTCTCGCGCATCATGCGTCTTGCCTCGGCCCGTGCGGGCCGAAGCCTCTCCGACGAGGTGAGGAAGCGCCTTCAGAGCCTGATTCCCGTCGTGGCCGAAGGATGCCCGGAGTGGCTTCCCAAGGACGGCCCGCGCGTGGTGCCGGCGGTCGAGGTGTTCTCCCGCTATCTGAAGCTGCTTGAGGCGATCGCGGGCCGCTCGACCTACGTGGCGCTCCTCTCGCAGTATCCGAAGGCCGCCGAGCGCGTCGGACGCGTGCTGGCGGCGAGCCGCTGGACGGCCGACTACATCGTGCGCCATCCGATCATCCTTGACGAGCTCGTCGACGGACGCATCCACGAGATGGACGACTTCACGCCCGTCGACTGGAGCGAGTGGGCGGACAGGCTGCATCGTGCGCTCGTCGAGGCCGATGGCGATCAGGAGCGCCAGATGAACGCGCTTCGCGACGCCCATCACTCCGCCGTTTTCAGGCTGCTGATCGCTGACCTTGACGGCCGCTTCACGGTCGAGCGCCTGGCGGACCATCTCTCGGCGTTGGCCGACGCCGTGCTCGAGGAGGTGCTCGATCTGGCCTGGGTCAGCATGACGAAGAAGCACTGCGACCGTCCGAAGTTCGCCGTGATCGGCTACGGCAAGCTGGGCGGCAAGGAACTCGGCTACGACAGCGACCTCGATCTGGTCTTCATCTATGACGATCCCGATCTGGAGGCCGACCTCACGTACAGCCGCCTCGTGCGCCGCATGATGAGCTGGCTGACGATTCAGACGTCGTCGGGCAAGCTCTTCGACGTGGACCTGAGGCTGCGTCCGAACGGCGACAGCGGCCTCATCGTGTCGTCCTTTGACATGTTCAGCCGCTATCAGAGGAACGCCGACGGCAACGGCGCCTGGTTCTGGGAGCATCAGGCTCTCACGCGCGCCCGCTTCGTGGCGGGCGATGCGGACGTGGGCAAGCGCTTCGAGGACGAGAGGCGCGAGATCCTGATGATGCCGAGAACGCAGGACGAGGCCCGCGCGAGCGTGCTCGAGATGCGCAGGAAGATGCTCGACGGGCATCCCAACCGCACGGCGCTCTTCGACATCAAGCACGACCGAGGCGGCATGGTCGACGTGGAGTTCATCGTGCAGCTTCTCGTGCTCACGCACTCCGCGGAGCATCCCGAGCTGGTTAACAACTTCGGCAACATCCTGCTTCTTGAAAAGGCGGCCGACCTCGGCCTGACGGATCCCGCCGTTTCGGCGCCCGCCGTGAGGGCGTATCGACGCTACCGCGCCCTGCAACACGAGATCAGGCTCAATGCGGGCGAAGGTGTGCCCGTGCGCGTTCCTGCGGACATGATCGAGGCCGAACGCGAGGCCGTGCTCAAGCTCTGGAGAACGGTGTTTGAGACCGATGCGCCTCTGAGAGAGGGCGATACGTCCGATCGGTCCGAAACGCGCTAGACTGTCGGACGATCGATTTTCCATCAACCGGAGCATGTGATGCCCATTGTCGTTCCTGATTACAAAGCCCCGTCCTGGTGTCCCGGCGGTCATCTTCAGACCGTCATTCCCGCCAAGTTCATGCCGAGGCCCGCGATCGAGTACAGGCGCGAGAAGGTTGAGCTTCCCGACGGCGACTTCATGCTCTGGGACTGGGCCGTGCCCGAGCCCGCCGATCCGTCGGCGCCCGTACTTGTGCACTTCCACGGGCTCGAGGGCTCGAGCCGCAGCCACTATGCCGAAGCGCTGATGGCGGCCTGCACCGAGCGCGGCTGGCGCGGCGTCGTCGCACACTTCAGAAGCTGCGGCGGCGAGATGAACAGGCTTCCGCGCGCCTACTTCGCGGGCGACAGCGACGACTGCGAATGGGTGCTCAGGACCGTGCACGAACGCTTCCCCGACGCGGAGCTCAGGGCCGTGGGCGTGAGCCTCGGCGGCAACCAGCTCGCCAAGTACCTCGGGGACCGCGGAACCGACGCGGGCTTCCTGACGGCGGCTGTTTCGGTGGGCGCACCGCTCGACCTCGTGGCGGGCAGCGAGCGCATCAGCAAGGGAGTCAACACTTTTTATGCCGACATGTTCCTTCACACGCTCCGCCAGAAGCTCGAGCTCAAGGCGAAGCAGTTTCCCGACGTGATCCGCGAGGAGGACGTGAGGGCCTGCCGCACGATGTTCGACTTCGACAACACGTACACGGGGCCGATCCACGGGTTCCGCTCGGCGATGGAGTACTGGCAGAAGTGCTCGGCCAAGACGGTGCTCCCCGACGTGCGCGTGCCGCTTCTGCTGCTCAATGCAAAGAACGATCCGTTCCTGCCGCCGTGGTGCCTTCCGACGGCGGGCGAGATGAGCGCCTTCGTCACGGGAGATTTTCCCGAAGAGGGAGGACACATCGGATTTCCACAAGGACGGGTTCCGGGCAACATCAATTATCTGCCGCAACGTATAATGCGCTTCTTCGACACCGGCAGCTGAACCGTCTGACCGGGTGTCAGCTTCTCGTCAATTCCTTCTTTTGGGCAAGCGCCGGCTTTCCGACCGGTAGCCCCTGGAGACCCGCAAGATGCCTTTCAGCATGTCCGGCCGCACCGTCGGCCTCATCAGCCTCATTCTCTTCATTCTCACCATTCCCGCAGGCAACTGGGTGGTGATGAACGTCGGCACCGTCTGTCCGCCCGACAGTCCCTGCCTCATTCCCGTCTGGCCCGGCATCATGTCGCCGTCCGCCGTGCTCTTCGCCGGTCTTGCGCTCATTCTGCGCGACGCGGTCCAGAGCCTGCTCGGCAAGCGCTGGACGCTGGTCGCGATTGCCGCAGGCGCCGCGCTCTCCGGCGTTCTCTCCGAGCCCGCGATCATTCTTGGCTCGACCTGCGCCTTCCTCTTCTCCGAGCTGGCCGACTTTGCCGTCTACACGCCGCTTCGCGAACGTCATCTGACGCTGGCCATCGTGCTCTCCGGCCTCGTGGGCTCGATCGTCGACTCCGTGATCTTCCTCTCGCTCGCCTTCGGCTCCCTTGACTTCATCGTGGGTCAGGTGATCGGCAAGTTCTGGATGAGCCTCATTGCGGGCGCCATGATCATCATGTGGCGCAGTACCCGCCGCGCACAGGCCGCCTGAAGAAGCACCTCAACCTGATTCCAGCAGCCGCCAGGGTACGCCCGAGGCGGCTGTTTTCGTTCATGACGACTGCGGACGGACTGCGGACGAGGCCCTTCGCGGCGCGGCGTGAAAAAGCGTTCCTTAAGAAAGGCGTCCCAGAATGGGGTACAACCACGAATCCGTTTCCAGACCTCACCGTTCCATGGCTAATTCGAACAAAATCGCGCTTCTTTTGATCAATACGGGGAGCCCCGACGCCCCGACCGAAGAGGCCGTCCGCCGCTATCTGGCCGAATTCCTCGGCGACAGGCGCATCGTCGAGCTTCCCCGATGGAAGTGGTGGCCGATTCTGCACGGCATCATTCTGCGCACGCGTCCGAAGAAGTCCGCCGAACGATACAGAGGCGTCTGGACCGACGAAGGCTCGCCGCTCATCGTGCACACGAGGCGCACGGCCGGGGCGCTTGAGGCTGAGCTCGGGATTCCGGTCTACTGGTCCATGCGCTACGGCAGCCCGTCGACGGCGTCCGTCCTCGACAGGATGAAGGCCGACGGCGTCGGCCGCGTCCTCGTCATGCCCATGTTCGCGCAGTATGCCTCCCAGACGACGGCGGCCTGTCTGGACGGCGTGAGCGAATACCAGCTTTCTCATGTCGATGCGCCTGCGGTGCGCACGATTCACGACTATCACGACGATCCCGCCTACATCGACGCGCTTGCCGCGCACGTGCGCGCCTACTGGGACGAGCACGGCTCGCCCGTGAGCACGGGCGGCCGCCTCGTCATGAGCTTCCACGGCATCCCACAGGCAAGCAGCAACCGCGGCGACGTCTACGAGGCGCAGTGCCTGCGCACTGCGTCGCTTCTCGCCGAAAGGCTCGGCCTTGAGGAGGGCGCGTGGAGCGTGTGCTTCCAGTCCCGCTTCGGCCGCGACGAGTGGCTTCGTCCGTATACCATCGACAGCGTCAGGGAGCTGGCCGAAGCCGGCGTGCCGCGCATCGACGTCGTGTGTCCGGGCTTCGCTGCCGACTGTCTGGAGACGATCGAGGAGATCGATGACGAGCTTCGCCGCGAGTATCTGGCCGCCTTCAGGGACGATGCAGGGGCGGAGTTCCACTACATTGCCGCACTCAACGACTCGCCCGAGGCCGTGAAGGCCTACGCCTCGATCGTGAGGCGCGAGGCTGCGGGCTGGATCTGACGCACGGACGGCGCATGAGCGGACTTGAAAAACGCCGCACCGTCCCCATATAAGAAGCAATCTATTGGGCCCACGGAGCGGACTCCCGGGCCGACCCAGTTTCCAGGCGTCTGGCGACGCTCATACGGAGTGACATATGACTGAAAATACTCAGAACCAGGAAGTGAAGGAAGAAGCCGGCTGCTGCTGCCAGGGCAAGTGCGCCGAAGAGGGCCAGGCCTGCGGTTGCGAGGGCAAGGAAGCCTGTACGGGTGAAGAGGCCAAGCAGCCCGAAACGCCCGAGCAGACGATCGAAACGCTTCAGACGGCTCTGAAACTCTCCGAAGCCAAGGTGATGGAGCACTACGACCTCTACGTGCGCGCCATGGCGGAGCTTGAAAACACCCGCCGCCGTTCCTCCGAGGAGGTTCAGAAGGCCCGAAAGTTCGGCATCGAGAAGTTTGCCGAAAACCTGCTGCCCGTCGTCGACAGCCTTGAAAAGGCCCTCGAGGTCACGAAGAATGAGGAGGAGAACCCCGTCCGTGAAGGCATGCTCGCCACGTACCGCCAGTTCATGCACGCCCTCGACGTCTCCGGCATGAAACCCGTTGATCCGAAGGGCGAGGCGTTCGATCCGCACCAGCATCAGGCCATCGCGATGGTGCCCGCTCCCGAAGGCGTCGCCTCCGGCACCGTGGTCGAAGTCTTCCAGCGCGGCTGGGTGATCGCCGACCGTGTTCTGCGCCCCGCCATGGTGAGCGTCGCCCAGGGCTGAGAAGCCCGAACACAGCCGCTCTGATCAGAAGGCGTCCCATCGGGGGCGCCTTTTTTTCTTGATGGGCCTTAGAATGGAAAAGTGATGTTTTTCCCTTGTGGGGCAAGGCCTTGCGGTGGTGAATGTAATTATTTTTGACAAACCTTCGGCAGAAGGCTTGAAAAAAAAGGGGGCATCCCCATATAGGGATTAAGGTCGTTCGCAGGCTGAGGAGATTCCGCCTGCGGACACGTTAGTTTTTGAACGGTCCGAACGCTCCTGCGTGTGCCATGTGCCGCGCCTCAAGATGACGACGTTTCGGACGAAAGGTTTTCTTTTAGAGGATTAAACCACTATGGCGAAGATCATTGGTATTGACCTTGGCACCACCAATTCGGCCGTTGCCGTGATGGAAGGCGACAACATCAAGGTTATTGAAAACAGCGAAGGCGCCCGCACGACCCCGTCCATCGTTGCCTACATGGACAACGGTGAAGTGCTCGTCGGCGCCCCGGCCAAGCGCCAGGCTGTGACCAATCCGAAGAACACGCTCTTTGCCGTGAAGCGCCTCATCGGCCGCCGCTTCGACGACGCCGAAGTCCAGAAGGACATCAACCTGATGCCGTTCACGATCATGCGCGCCGACAACGGCGACGCTTGGGTCGAAGCTCAGGGCAAGAAGCTCGCTCCGCAGCAGGTCAGCGCCGAAATCCTTCGCAAGATGAAGCAGACCGCCGAAGACTACCTCGGCGAAGCCGTTACGGAAGCCGTCATCACGGTTCCCGCCTACTTCAACGACTCCCAGCGTCAGGCCACGAAGGACGCCGGCCGCATCGCCGGTCTTGAAGTGAAGCGCATCATCAACGAACCGACCGCTGCCGCGCTCGCCTTCGGCATGGACAAGGGCGGCAGCAGCGACCGCAAGATCGCCGTGTACGACCTTGGCGGCGGCACGTTCGACATCTCGATCATCGACCTCGCCAACATTGACGGCGACAAGCAGTTTGAAGTGCTCTCCACGAACGGCGACACGTTCCTCGGCGGCGAAGACTTCGACCAGCGCCTCGTCGACCACCTGATCAACGAGTTCCGCAAGGACACGGGCGTCGACCTCTCCAAGGACGTTCTCGCCCTGCAGCGCCTGAAGGACGCCGCTGAAAAGGCCAAGATCGAGCTCTCGAGTCGTCAGGAAACCGAAATCAACCTGCCGTACATCACGGCTGACGCCACGGGTCCGAAGCACCTCAACGTTACGGTCACGCGCGCCAAGTTCGAAGCCCTCGTCGAGGACCTCGTCCAGCGCACCATCGAGCCGGTCCGCAAGGCCCTGCGCGATGCCGGCACGTCCACGTCCGACATTACCGACGTCATCCTCGTCGGCGGTCAGACCCGCATGCCGCGCGTTCAGGCCGTCGTGAAGGAATTCTTCGGCAAGGATCCGCGCAAGGACGTCAACCCCGACGAGGCCGTCGCCATCGGCGCCGCCATCCAGGGCTCCGTCCTCACCGGCGAACGCCGCGACGTGCTCCTGCTCGACGTCACCCCGCTTACGCTCGGCATTGAGACGCTCGGCGGCGTGATGACCCCGATGATCAAGCGCAACACGACGATTCCGACGAAGCACAGCCAGGTGTTCTCGACCGCTGAAGACAACCAGCCGGCCGTGACCATCAAGGTCTACCAGGGCGAACGCGAAATGGCTGCCTCCAACAAGCTCCTCGGCGAGTTCAACCTTGAAGGCATTCCGGCGTCTCCGCGCGGCTTGCCGCAGATCGAAGTCACGTTCGACATCGACGCCAACGGCATTCTTCACGTGGCCGCCAAGGACAAGGCCACCGGCAAGGAAAATACCATCACGATCAAGGCCAGCTCCGGGCTGAGCGAAGACGAGATCGAACGCATGGTGCAGGACGCCGAAGCCAACAAGGAAGAGGACCACCGCCGCGCCGAGCTCGCTCAGGCCCGCAACCAGGCCGACGCCGCCGTCAGCCAGGTCCAGAAGACCCTGAAGGAATTCGGCGACAAGGTGGACGGTGCCGACCGCGCCGCCTGCGAAGACGCCATCCGCACGGTTGAAGAGAAGGTCAAGGGTGAGGACAAGGCCGCCATCGACAAGGCCGTCGAAAACCTGATGGCCGCCGCTCAGAAGATCGGCGAAAAGATGAACAAGGCCGCCGCCCAGCAGCAGGCCGCTCCGGAAGGCAACGCCGCCGGCAGCAAGCCCGCCGACGATGATGTGGTCGACGCCGACTTCACGGACGTCAAGAAGTAATCCGTGAGTGACGGCAATCCGGGAGCCCCGGCTCCCAGGCTGATTCGGTCTTGAGTCAGCGCATCAAACGAAGGGTCGGTTCGCTCACGCGATGCCGGCCCTTTTCGAGTTTTGAAAAAATCAAAAAGAAGACGGGGTAGCTCCCCGCAGGGATTGGGTAATGTCTGATCGCGATTATTACGAGGTGCTCGGCGTCGGCAAGGACGCTTCCGCCGACGACATCAAGAAGGCCTATCGTCGCATGGCCATGAAGTACCATCCGGACCGCAATCCGGGTGACAAGGTCGCCGAAGAGAAGTTCAAGGAAATCGGTGAAGCCTACGCCGTGCTTTCCGACGACCAGAAGCGCGCCGCCTACGACCGCTACGGCAAGGCGGGCGTGGATCCCAGCGCTGCGGGCGGTCCCGGCGGCTTCGGTGGCTTTGGCAACATGAACGGCGCCGACTTCCAGAGCGCCTTCGGCGACATCTTCAGCGACATCTTCGGCGGTGGCGGCATGCGCGGCGGCCGTGCCGCCCGCGAGCAGGGCATCCGCGGCAACGACGTGCGCTTCGAGCTTGAAATCTCGCTTGAGGACGCCGCCATGGGCCGCACGATGGAGATCCGCGTGCCCGCCTGGGACGAGTGCCAGTCCTGCCACGGCACGGGCTGCAAGCCCGGCACGTCTAGGAAGACCTGTCCGACCTGTCAGGGCCATGGTGCCGTGCGCGTCTCCAACGGTCTCTTCCAGGTCCACCAGACCTGCCCGAAGTGCCATGGTTCCGGCCAGATCATCTCCGATCCGTGCCCGAACTGCCAGGGCGTGGGCAAGATCCGCACGACCAAGGTCGTGGAGGTCAAGATTCCCGCCGGTATCAACGACGGCCAGCGCATCCGCATGTCGGGCCGCGGCGAGCCGGGCATGAACGGCGGAGAGTCGGGCGACCTCTACATCGAGATCTCGGTCAAGCCGCACGACATCTTCTCGCGCGACGGCGACGACCTTCACACCGAGCTTCCCGTCTCCTTCGTGACGGCGGCGCTCGGCGGCGAACTCACGGTTCCGACCCTTGAGGGCGAATCGCGCATCACGCTGCCCGAAGGCACGCAGTCCGGCAAGACCTTCCGCCTGCGTGGCAAGGGCGTGAAGAACCTGCGCACGGGCGAGCCCGGCGATCTCTTCCTGCACATCTCCGTGGAGACGCCCGTCAACCTCTCCACCAAGCAGAAGAACCTGCTCCGCGAGTTCGACGCCTCCCTCAAGGAAGGCGGCGACAAGCACAATCCCAAGACGCAGGGTTTCTTCGACCGCATGAAGAGCTTCTTCAAGTAAGGCGCCGTCAGGGACCTCCCTGATGCGATCGCCGAAAAGGGCACACGCCTTCGGACGGGTGCCTTTTTTTATGCGACTTCGAAGCGTCGGGCGGGGTGGGAAAAAAGATTTGCGCATCTTTTGAGCGAGCTTCATGTGCCTAGGGGATTTGCTTTAAGTAAAAGGAATTAGAGGGCGGAAGACGGCAAATTTCGGTTCGTATAATCGAAATTAACATCCTCGGGCTACAAGCCCCGGCATTCGACTTTCATTACTCAGGGGTGACCCCATGCAGATTTCCAAGATTACGCGCCGCAGCGCCATCGCGCTTTCCGTCGCTGCCGCGCTGACACTCGCGGGCTGCGGCGACAAGGAGCCCGCCAAGTCCGAACTCGTGCCCGTGGGCATCGTCCAGCTCGTTGAACACTCCGCCCTCGACGCCTGCACCAAGGGTGTCAAGGACGCGCTTGCCGAACGCGGCTACAAGGACGGCGTCAACATCAAGATCGACTTCCAGAACGCCCAGGGCGACCAGTCGAATCTGCACAACATCGCCACCCGCTTCGTCTCCAACAAGGACAAGCTGATCTTCGCCGTCGCGACGCCCGCCGCCCAGGCCGTGGCCACGACCGCCAAGGGCACGCCGATCGTTGCGACCGCCATCACCGACTTCGTCGCTGCCAAGCTTGTCAAGTCCGACGAACAGCCCGGCGGCAACGTCACGGGCGTCTCCGACCTCGGTCCGATCGAGGCCCAGCTCGAACTTCTTCTCAAGCTCGTCCCCGACGCCAAGGCCGTCGGCACGATCTACAACTCCAGCGAAATCAACTCCAAGTACCAGGTCGACATCTTCAAGAAGGCCGCCGAAAAGCGCGGCGTGCAGGTGCTCGAGGCCACGGTCTCCAACGTCAACGACATCCAGCAGGCCGCTGCCAGCCTCAACGGCAAGGTGCAGGGCATGTGGCTGCCGACGGACAACGTGCTTGCCAGCGCCATTCCCGCCCTCGCCAAAGTCGCCAACCCCTCCAAGATCCCCGTCATTGCGGGTGAGCGCGGCATGACCGAAGCGGGCTGCCTCGGTTCGATCTCGGTCGACTACTACGAAATTGGCCGCATGACGGGCCAGATGGGCGCCGACATTCTCGACGGCAAGAAGAAGCCGGCCGAGATGCCCGTCCAGCACGTGGCCAACGGCCCGCCGGTCTTCAACATGAAGACGGCAGCCGCGATCGGCATCACGATTCCGGACGAACTCAAGAAGGGCGCAGTGCTCTTTCAGTAGCCTCTGAAGGAGGCCGCGCCTAGAGCGGAGCTTGTCGGGGACGCCGGTACGGCGTCTGCGGAGCTCCGCATTTTTTTGAATAGGCCGGCAGGAACAGATTCCGCCGGCGCTCCTACTTAAAAAACAATCGGCAACCCGAACCGCCGAGCGTACCTAGAAAAGGAAATTTCATGCTTGATCTCATTCTCTCGACCGTCGGCCAGGGACTTCAGTGGTCCGTTCTCGCGCTCGGCGTCTTCCTGACCTTCCGAATTCTCGACATCGCCGACCTGTCGGTCGAAGGCTCGTTCCCATTGGGCGCGGCCGTGGCCGCCACCGCCATCAGTGCGCTTCATCATGATCGGGTAGCCGTGGGTGTGTGCGAAGTCGAGCAGCGTTCGCACGTCGGTCACCGGTTCGGACAGGCCAGGCACCGGCGGCACTTTGGCGCGCAAGGCCACTCGGCGGGCGGTGATCTTGTCGCCCAAATCCACCAGCGCGGTGTGGTGCGGACCCACCCAGATGGCACCGGCATCCTCGACCTTCTGCGCGAAGCTCGGCACTTCGGAAAGGAATCCGTAGCCGGGGTGCACGGCGTCCGCACCGGTTTTGTGCAGGATGTCGATCAGCAGATCCTCGTTGAGGTACGTGTCCTTGTAGGTGTCGCCGGAGAGCAGGTATGCCTCGTCGGCCATGTCCACATAGCGGCTA
>OGRS01001352.1_pt1 | contig 15178 bp, 17 predicted proteins | sample 1553561 | NCBI WGS metagenome assembly OGRS01 (sample SAMEA2580103, study PRJEB22360) | human gut metagenome | biome: human gut; feature: human-associated habitat; material: faeces | place: Denmark | collected 2008/2010
AATTTCTTTTAAATTATCCTTCATATCATCACCCTTTATATTTAATATGTTAAATATATTATATCATAAATTAATTAATGAAAATATCTTCTTTCATTAATTAATTTATGATATAATCAAAATATAAAGATTTCATAGGAGGTTTTTATGGAAAGATTAACAAATGAAGAAACTTTAAATATAATAAAGACTATGAAAGAAAATGGACAATATGAAAAATTTCAAGAAATGATACTTGATGATTTTGAAGAACATAATATTGTCTATACTTTAGATAATGATGAAATAATTGCTCTAGCTTATAAAAATAATACAATTCCTTTTAAAATGCAAGAGTTTTATAATTGGCATGAAATAAATATTTTAACAGAAGAGGATTTAGATTAAAATGGAAAACTTAGATCTTTATCAATCTGAACTTAAAAAAATATTAAAGGGCTGTGACAGTTGTAGGGCAAAGATGTGTAATGTTTGTCCCAATGGAAAAAGGAAAAAAATATTAAGAGCTAGAATAAAAGAGCTATCCCCTACTAAAGAAACTTGGCTAGAAAGATTAAAAAATTTCTTTAGTTAAATGTATAAATTAAACTTTGTCTAAAAAGAGTTATCACTAGTTGGTAACTTTTTTTATTTATAATTTAATAATATTTTATAAAAATATGTTATAATAAAATTAAAATTAATAATAAGGAGGTTTTATTTTGACAAATCCAAAAACTGCTCTTGAACTTATGAAAGCTAGATATGAAGCATATGTATCTGGAGATATTGATTTTATAAAAAAGACTCACGATCCTAAAACAGCAAGGGGAATTAATTGGAAAGATGCTGAAGAATGGTCTAAAAATTCTAAATGGCTTGGACTCGAAATTATAGAAACTGTTCGTGGAACTCAATTTGATATTGATGGAATAGTTGAGTTTAAAGCAACATATATTGATCTTACAACAAATGAGGAAATAGTTCATCACGAAAGAAGTTACTTTGTAAAAAAAGGTCGTCATTGGTACTATAAAGGTTGGCTTCCAATTTCAGAATAATTTTACAGGAAAAAAGCTGGAAAATTTCCAGCTTTTTATTATTTAATTTCTATATATCCACCTTTCATTGGTGAAACAGCAAATTTAGTATAAATAGCTAGTGGTCCTTTTTTATATTTAGGTTCTGGTTGTTTCCAATTTTTCTTTCTTTCAGTTAGGATATTATCAATCTCTTCAAACGATTTTTTTTCTCCAGCCACCCCTATTATATTTAATTTTCTTTCCTCAACATTAATTTCTATTAAGTCATTTTCCTCTATTAGAGCTATTGGTCCTCCCTCTACTCCTTCTGGAGAAATATGCCCTATAGCTGGACCACGGGTTGCTCCTGAAAATCTTCCATCTGTTAAAAGAGCTGTTGAATCTGATATTCTTGGATCTGAAGCAATAGCTTCTGTTGTGTAAAACATTTCTGGCATTCCGCTTCCTTTAGGTCCTTCATATCTAATAATGACCGCATCACCCGGATTAATTCTTCCTGTAAGTACTGCTTTTATAGCTTCTTCCTCACTATTAAATGGTTTAGCTCTTAAAATTGCTTTTTTCATTTTTTCAGAAACAGCAGAGTGTTTTATTACTGCTCCTTCTGGTGCAAGATTTCCTTTTAAAATAGCTATTGCCCCTTGTTTTTGAATGGGATCATCTTTAGTTTTAATTATATCTTCTTTTTTCAAATTATATTTTTTTAAATTTTCGTAGCACTCTTCATAAAAACCATTATTTTTTAATTCTTCTAAGTTTTCTCCAAGAGTTTTTCCAGTTACTGTCATAACATCCAAATGAAGATATTCTTTTATTTCTTCCATTATTCCTGGAACACCACCTGCATAATAGAAAAACTCTCCTGGATATAATCCACTTGGTCTAATATTTAAAATATATGGTATTTTTTTGTGAATTTCATCAAATTTTTCTCCAGATAACTCTATTCCTATTTCATGAGCTATTGCTGGTATATGAAGAAGAGAGTTAGATGAGCCCGCTATTGCAGCATGAACCATTATAGCATTTTCAAAAGCTTTTTCTGTTAATATATCAGATGGTAATATCCTTTCTTTTGCTAATTCAACTGCTCTAATACCACTTTCATAAGATTTTTCCATTAATTTTTTAGAATTTGCTGGTAATAAAGATGCCCCTGGTAAAGTTAATCCTAAAGCTTCTGCCATAACTTGCATTGTTGAAGCTGTCCCCATAAATGAACAAGCTCCACAAGATGGACAAGCATTTTCTTTAGCAAAATTAAACTCCTCTTTTGAAATTTCCCCTCTTTCATATCTAGCACTATAAGTTCCTAATTGTTCTAAAGTTAGCATATTAGGTCCTGCAGCCATTATCCCCCCTGTTATAACAATAGAAGGTATATTTAATCTTGCCAATGCTTTTAAATTTCCTGGTAATCCTTTATCACAACTAGCTATAAAAACTGCCGAATCAAAAGGAGTAGCCATAGCTTGAATCTCTATCATATCTGCTATGTATTCTCTTGAAACTAAAGAATAATTCATTCCATCATGTCCTTGAGCTTGTCCATCACAAATATCTGTTGTATAATATTTAGCACCTTTTCCATTTGTATTTTTTATAGCTTTTTCTACTTCTTCTATTAAAATATTTAGATGAGCACTTCCTGGATGGCTATCCCCATAAGTGCTTTCTATCATTACTTGAGGTTTTTCTAGATCTTCAACTTTCCAACCCATTCCTATTCTTAAGGGATCTACCTCTGGAGCTATTTTTCTTAATTCTTGACTTTTTAACATCTCTTTCTCCTTGTATTCTTAAATATTAACTTATCCTCATAACAAATAAACAGAAAAAGGGCTTTTTATAAAAAACCCTTTTTTTTATAATGTTATCTTTGAACTCTTCCTGCTCCATCACCACCAGATAACTTTTCAACTTCTTCTACAGAAGCAAAATTAAAATCTCCTGGTATTGTATGTTTAATTACTGCTGAAGCTATTGCGAAATCTAAAGCTTTCTCTTTAGTTTTTCCACTAATTATTCCGTGAATAAATCCTGAAGCAAAAGCATCTCCACTTCCAACTCTATCCACAATATGAACCATATATTTTTTTCCGATATACATATCATCTTCTGAAACAACTACAGCACTATACCCATTATCAGATGCTGAAATGCTTTCTCTTAATGAACTTACAATATATTTAAATCCATATTTTTTTAATACTTTTTTCATATTTTCTTCATTAACACAAATAGAATAATCTCCATTTATAAAATCTGTGTCACCATCTTTATATCCTAAAACCAAAGCTGCATCTCTTGCGTTTCCAAAACATATATCTACATATTCCATTAACTCAGACATTATTTTTTGTTTTTCTTCTATTTCATCTGACCATAATTTTCCCCTATAATTTAGATCAAAAGAAACTATTGCCCCATTTTTTTTAGCTACAATTAATGCTTCTTTAACAGCTTCTGCAGTACCTTTTCCTATAACTGGTGTTATTCCTGAAGTATGAAACCATTTTACCCCTTTTAAACATTTTTCAAAATCAAAATCTTCAGGTTTTGCTTCTGCCATTGCAGAATCAGCTCTATCATAAACTACGCTTGCTGGTCTAACTGATGCTCCATTTTCTAAAAAATAAGTTCCTAATCTTTTTCCACCACGAACAATCATTGAACAATCTACATTTGATTTTCTCAAAGAAGCTACAACACAATCAGCTATTGCATTTGATGGTAATTTAGTAATATATGCTGTATCGTGACCATAATTAGCTAAGCACGCAGCTATATTTCCTTCACTTCCACCATAAGTAACATCAAATTGAGATGCTTGTATAAATCTTTGATATCCTGGTGGAGATAATCTTAACATAATTTCTCCCATAGTTACTATCTCAGCCATTCCTACTCCTCCTACCTATATTTATTTTTGCACTAAATGAACAGCAAATTTTCCAATTTCATCTTCTAAATAAATAGCCCCTAATTTTCCTTGAGGATTATATTTTTTACTTTCTTCATTAAATGAAATTCCCATTCTTTTTAGATAAGCTACTGCTCTTTCTATATCTTTAGTAAAAATTCCAATATGCCCTTTTTCTCCTAAATATGGACTACGCATAGCTTCTATATATTTTCCTGCAAAAATAGAATTTGGATTTTCTGCTTTTTTAAATCCGAAAAGTTTTTCAAATAGATTAACTACTTTTAAAGCTTCTTCATCTGTTTCAGTATTTAATCCAATATGAGCTAATTCAAAATCTAACATCTCTTCTACAGCATTTTTCACTAACTTTTCTATTCCTATAAAATCTTTATTTTTTACTAATTCATTAGGAACCATCCAAGTTCCACCACAAGCAACTATTTTATCAAAAGATAAATATTCTCTTAAATTATCTTTATTTATTCCACCTGTAGGCATAAATTTCATTTTACTATATGGCGCCGCTAAAGATTTTATTAATTTTATTCCTCCAATACTTTCTGCTGGAAAAACTTTTACTACTTCCAAATTATATTTTAAAGCTCTTTCCATATCTGATGCACTAGAACATCCTGGTAAAACTAATATATTATTTTTTACACAGTATTCTATAACTTCAGGATTAAATCCAGGAGTAACAATAAATTCCGCTCCTGCTTCAACAGCTTCGACTACTTGCTCTATTGTTGATACAGTCCCAGCTCCTAATAATATTTCAGGACAATTTTTTTTCATCTCTTTTATTGCTTCTACACAAGCCTCTGTTCTAAAAGTAACTTCTGCACAAGGAAGTCCTCCATTACATAAGGCTTTCGCTAAAGGTGCTGCATCTTCTGCTGAATCAATTTTTATTACAGGAACTATTCCTATTTCATATATCTTTTGTAATAATTTTTCCATATCTTTCTCCTTAATTAATCTAATTCATTTACAGGATAATGAACAGCTTCATTTCTTGAAAATCTTACTGATTCTTCAGCTACTTTACGTTTTAATTCAGAAGCTGCTTCTTCTGAATACCATCCCATATGAGGAGAAACTATTAAGTTTTTATGTCTAAATAAACTTGCTCCTGGTAACATTGGTTCAAACTCTACACAATCCAGTGCTGCTCCTGCTATTTCTCCATTTTCTAAAGCTTCATCTAAATCTTTTTCATTAATAATTCCACCACGAGAAACATTTATTAAATATGCTGTTTTTTTCATACGTTTTAAAGTTTCTTTATTAAATAAATCTCTATTTCCATCTAGTGGACAATGGATTGAAATTATATCTGAAGTTTCTATTATTTCATCTAATTCAACTTTTTTTATAAATTTAGTTTCTTCGCTTTCTTTATAATATGGATCATATCCAATGACATTAAATCCTAATGCGTGAGCTTTTTCTGCAAAATTACGACCTATTCTTCCAAGACCAACAACTCCTACTATTTGTGTACTATTACGTCTAATTGGCATTGAATTTATATAATCCCATTTTACTGTTTTTGTATATTCATTCATCTGAACAACTTTACGAACTAATGCCATCATCATTGCTATAGCTTGATCTGCTACTTCGTTCATTCCATAATCTGGTACATTACAAATTTGAACCCCTAGTTTTGTTGCTGCTTTTACATCTACATTATTTACTCCAACACCATAACGAACAACCATTTTTAAATTAGGTAAAGCTTTCATTACCTTTTCTGTTATTGGTGCATATTGATTTATAAAAATATTTCCATCTTGGCATTGTTCAATTAAATCTTCTTCTGTTTTACATTGTTTTAATTCAAATTCTATTCCTGCTTCTTCTAATACTTTTCTTTCTATATCTATATTAGCGTGATCACAATCTGTTATTATTACTTTCATTTATCTTCTTATCTCCTTATTCTTTAAATATATTAAACTTATTTAACTAAATATCCACCATCTACTGGAATGATTGCCCCATTTAAGTAATCTGATGCTTCAGATGCTAAGAAAACAACTGGTCCTTTCATATCATTAGGAGTTCCCCATCTCTTAGCTGGAATACGATCTGTTATTTCTTTAAATCTTGGATTGTTTGGATCTGTTAAAGCTACATTCATTTCTGTATCCATATATCCAGGTGCTACAGCATTTACATTAATTCCCTTTTCTGCCCATTCATTACAAAAAGCTTTTGTTATTTGAGCAACCCCACCTTTTGATGCAGCATAAGCTGGAACTGTATATCCTCCAAAGAATGACAACATTGAAGCTACATTTATTATTTTTCCTTTTGAATTTTGTTTCATAAATTGTTTTGCAGCTAATTGACAAAGACAGAATACTGCTGTTAAATTAATATCTATTACAAATTGCCAATCTTCTAATGGAAACTCTTCACTTTTATGACGACGTTGAACACCAGCACTATTTACTAATATATCTAAATGATCTCCCATTAAAGAAACTGCTTTAGCAAATGCTTCTTCTCTTTCTGTTGAATTTCCTATATTTACTATAACTCCGTGACATAAAAATCCTTTTTCTCTCAATTCTTTTGCTACATCCATTACTTTCGGATTAATATCTAATATACAAACTTCTGCTCCTGCTTCCATTAAACCTTCAGCCATTCCTCTACTTAATCCTTGAGCAGCTCCTGTTACTATCGCTTTCTTTCCTGTTAAATCTAAATATTTCATTTCTTTACTCTCCTTTCTACATCTATTTTTTATTTTGTAAATTTTGGATCTAATATTGCTAAATCATAACTTCTTCCTTCTGGAACAAACGAAGATAAAACCCACAAATATGTATTTCTTGTTCCAGGACTAGCTACAGTTGGATGATACCCACAAGGAGCTTGTACCATATCCCCTGATTGAACTACGTGTGCAACTATATCTTCTACTTCTCCACTTTTTAAATAACTTACGTGAAAACCAAACTTAGGAGCTGGCATATCAAAATAACAATATACTTCTTCTAAATCTTTTTCGTGTTGATGTGGTGGCCAACTTGTCCACGAACCATTTCCACCCCAAGTTAGTCCACAAATTAATCTACTTGCTTTATCTGAAGGAGCAAGTGTAAACATAACCTCTCTTTGTCCTACTCCCTCACCGTGTATTTGATGTATATCTCCTATCGGAAGAGTTATATCAAATTTTCTAAAAGTTACTTCTCCTATTCCTTCATAAACAGCACCTGCAATATAAAATATACTATCTTTTGAAGCTGTTATTTTAATTTTTTCATTTGCAGGAATATAAAAAGAATCAAATTTTTCCATTTTTTGATTTAATATTTTATGTTCACTTAACTGAGCCTCTCCCTCTATCAAAACAGGATGTAACTCTAAATTATTTGACTCTAATTCATAACTCTCCCCAGCTTTTAAATTTAACCTAAAAATCTGAGCTACTTTGCAATCACTATTTTCTGGAGTTATTACTTTGTGAAATCCTTGATCTTTTGAAGATTTTACTTTCCATTTCTCCATTTTTTCCTTTATAATCTTATCCATCTTATTTTACCTCTCTTTCATTATTTTAGTAAAAATGTACTAAAAATTGGGAATATTACAACCAAGAAGAATATAAACAAATATCCTACAAAGAAAGGCATTTGTCCTTTTACTATTTCTCCCATCTTTAATTTTGTAACACTTGCTGCAGAGAATATATTAACAGCTACTGGTGGGGTCATTGTTCCTATAACATTTGATATTGAAACTATCATTCCAAAATGTACTGCATCTATTCCCATCGCTTTAGCTATTGGCCATAAAACTGGAACCATTAAAACGCAAGTTGCAATTCCCTCTAAGAAAATTCCAAATATCAATAAAATTACTGCTACTACGATACAGAAAAGTGTAGAACTTAAATTTAAACTTATTACAAAATTTACTAATTCTCTTGATATTCCTGCAAAAGCAAATAACCAAGCAAAAGCTGTTGAAGTCGCTATTATAAATAAAATCATTGCAGATCCTTTTGCTGATTCTAAGAAAATATCATACAAGTTTTTTACTGTTACTTCTTTATAAATAAACATTCCTGTTATTAAAGACCAAACAACAGCTATTGCTGAAGATTCTGTTGGCGTTAAAACTCCTGAATAAATTCCCCCTAAAATTATTATAGGAAGCATTAATGCTGGAATAGCTTTGAAAAAACTTGTAAAAAATTCTTTTGAAGACATTTTTGTAGAAGTTTTTGGCCATTTTTCTTTATAAGCAAAAACTATAACAACTATCATCAAAGTTATCATAATGGTGATTCCTATTGCCATTCCTGATTTAAATAAATCACCTACTGAAGCTCCTGTTATTGTTGCATAAACAACCATTATTATGCTTGGAGGAATTACTGGTCCCAACCCTCCTGAAACAACCAATAAACCTGCTGTTCTATCTTTTGGATACCCTAACCTTACCATATCAGGATATAACATTACTCCAATAGCAACAACAGTTGCTGGTGCTGATCCAGAAAGAGCAGCAAAAAAAGCACAAGCTAATACTAGAGCTAAAGCCATACCACCTCTAAATCCACCAACTATTGAATTGGCAAATTCAACCAATCTTCTAGAAATACCACCTTTTGTCATTATATTTCCAGCTAATACGAAAAAAGCAATCGCCATAATAGAAGTAGAGTCTAATCCTCCAAAAATTCTTTGAGCTATAACATTTAAAGATAAATTAATTGTTGGACTAAAAATAATTGTTGCCATTCCTGCTATTCCAAGAGACATTGCTATTGGTACTCCAATTATCAACATTAAGGCAAAAGATCCAAATAAAATTAATCCTGTCATTACTCCTCTACCTCCTCTTTTTCTTTAATATTTTTTATCATAATAAGTAATGCTACAATTTGTACTATAGTTATAATTCCAAAACTAAGAACTAATGCAAAATATGGTATTGACATTGGAATTTGTAACCCTGGTGATTTTTGCCCTGAACGTACTTGCTGTTGCACTAATAAGACAGCTTGATAAAATATAGCTGATGAAAATATAATAACCATCATTTTTGATATTATCATCATTATTTTTTTAGTAGTTCCTTTTAGTTTATCTATTACTGCTGTAACAGCTATTTGAGTTCCATCTCTTAATCCTAATTCAGTTCCTAATAAAACCATATATATCATAGAATATTTAGCCGCTTCTTCAAAACCAGAAACTGGAACTTTGAATATATTTCTATTAACAACTTGTATAAAGCAAGATAAAACCATTATAGAAAAAGTTACTACCATTATAAAATTTTCTATTTTTTGAAGTTGTTTTCTTAAATTTTCCATTTATCCTCCCTTGTTTATAAATATACCTGACTTAAAAAAGTCAGGTATAATTTATATTTATTTTAAACTATCAATTGCTTCTTGAACAGCATCTTCCCATTCTTTATCAAAAGTAAATCCTTTTTCTTTTGCTTTTGCTTTATATGCTGCTTGCAATTGAGGAATATCTATCTCATAGAATGAAACACCTTTTGCTTCTAATTCTTTAGTTGCTTCTTTATTTGCTTCTACTAAGTATCCTCTTTGAGCTTCTACTCCTCTTTGAACAGCTTCTAAGAATGGTTTTTGTAGATCTTCTGGAATTTGTTTCCAAGCTGAATCAGACATACAAAGAACTATATATACAAAAGCATGTTGAGTATTTGTGATATTTTTAGTTACTTCATAGTATCCAGATGCTAAACAGTTCGCAGTAGCATTTTCTGCTGCATCAATTGTACCTTGTTGTAAAGCTGTAAATACATCGTTATATGACATTGCTATTGGCATAGCTCCAAAAGATTCAAAGGCAGCTTGGTGATATTTATTTTCCATAGTACGAATAGTTACACCTTTAAAATCTGCCATTATTTTTATTGGTTTTGTTGAAAATGTATTTCTAAATCCAGATTCCATAAATCCTATTACGTGTAATCCATGTTTTAATGCTTCTCTTTTTATTAAATCTCCTACTTTTCCATCTACTGCAGCATGAGCTTCATCTGCGTTCGCCCATAGATAAGCTTGATCTAATATTCCCATTTCTGGTATAAAGTTAGTAAGAACTGAGTTTGCACAAGTTGCTATATCTAGGTTATTTCCCATAGCTAATTCAACTGTATCTCTCTCTCCTCCTAAAGATCCCCCTGCGTATACATCTATTTTTATTTTTCCATTAGTTGCTGTCGCTACTTCTTCTGCTATTTTATTAGCTCCTTTTGCAAAGTTAGAAGATTCTGGATCAACTAAAGCTAATTTTAATGTTACTGGCTTATCTCCTGTTGCCTCTTTTTCTTTTCCACACCCTGATAAAATTCCTATTCCTAGGACCATAACTGATAAAGTTAATAATTTTTTCAAATTCATAACATCCCTCCTTAAAATTTCATAAAGTTGTATGACAACTTTATGAAACAATAATATCATATTTTCTTAATTTTGTAAATATTTTTTTATTTTTTTTTTAAAATTATACATTAATAAAATAATTTTTACTATTTTTACAAAAAATTAATAATACAACTTATATTTTTTTCTTGACTTTAAGTCAAAAATATGTCATCATCTTTATTAAATAAAACTTGGAGGAAAAAATGATAAAAACAAATTCTATATCTCTTGCTAAAAATATAGAAGAAAAAATTATAAATTTAATAAAAACAAATAACATGAAAGCTGGAGATAAACTAAAAAGTGAATATGAGTTAGCGGAATTGCTTGGAGTAAGTAGAACTACAATAAGAGAAGCTATCAAAGGGTTAGTTTCTAGAAATATACTAACTACTAAACGAGGAGCTGGAACATTCATTTCTTCTAAACATGGAATTCCTCACGATCCTTTAGGTATTACTTTTATGAACGATAATAAAAATCTTGCTTTAGATCTTTTAAATATCAGACTTATGCTGGAACCTGAAATAGCTAGTTTAGCTGCAATAAACGGAACTAAAGAACAAAAAAAAGAATTATTAGATCAATGTTTAGTAGTAGAAAATTTAATAAAAGAAAATCAAAATTATAGCAAAGAAGATATTCTTTTTCATAGATGCATTGCCAAATGTAGCGGAAATAAAGTTGTAGAAAATTTAATTCCCATTATAAATTCTTCTGTACTTTTAACTATAGATATTACCAAAAATCTTTATCAAGAAAATACTATCAGAGAACATAGAGCTATCACAGATGCCATTATTAATAGCGATTACATCGGAGCTAAGTCTGCAATGATTGTTCATTTACATACAAATAGACTTGGAGTTCTTAGACTCTTAGAAGAAAGTTAATTTTAAAATATCTTTTACTTGAGTTTTTATTCTATATTTTTAAAATATTATGGCAAGTTAAATATCAGAAATATAAAAAAGCTCATTCTAGATTCTAAATTTAAAATCTATGAATAAGCTCAAGTTTTTAGTATATTAAATCTTATTACACACTATGATCTTACTTAAAATTTGATTTAACTAATTTTTCAATTATTTTATAAAAAATATAAATCAACGCAATTTTTTAGAGATTTTATCTTGCCATTGAATATATTTTTGCCATATCATCTTTATAAAGTTTTTTAAATGCTCCTATAAATCTAGTTCCATTATTACTGCATTTTTCTGCTAACATAAGAACATCATCATCTGATAAATTTATTCCAGTTTCAGAAATAGATATTGGCATTTCTATCTCTTTATAAAAATTTTCCATAGCTTCTATTCCCTTAATAGCTATCTCCTCAACAGTTCCTACTTTTTCTATTTCAAATACATTTTCAGCAAACTTAGAAAATCTTTCTGGATTTTCTTTATAAACATATCTTGCCCAAGAACCCCAAATTGCTGCAAGTCCTGCTCCATGAGCTATATCATAAACTCCACCTAAATCATGTTCTAATTGATGGGTTGCCCAATCACCAATTCCTCCACAACCCGTTAATCCATTATGAGCTAAAGAACCTGCCCACATTATCTCCGCTCTTGCTTCGTAATTTTCAGGATTTTCCAGTGATAATTTTCCATATTTTATCATTGTTCTTAAAAGTCCCTCTGCTACTCTATCTGTTATTTCTAAATTTCCAACTGGTGAAAAATATCTTTCCATTGTATGCATCATAATGTCAACTATTCCGCAAGCAATTTGATATTTTGGTAGTGTGTAGGTAAGCTCTGGATTCATTATAGCAAATTTTGGTCTTGCATTATCTGTGTTATAAGATCTTTTTAATTGCTCGTCCTCTTTAGTAACAACACTTCCTCCACTCATTTCACTTCCAGCTGCTGCTATTGTTAAAACTACACCAACAGGAGCACATTTTTTAGTTTTTGCTTTTCCTATATATAAATCCCAAACATCTTCTATTTCTGGATTAGCTATTCCATAACCTATTCCCTTAGCAGAATCAATAACACTTCCTCCACCTACTGCTAAAACAAAATCTACTCCATTTTCTTTAGCAAGTTTTATTCCTTCATATATAAGAGATAATCTTGGATTTGGCTTAACTCCACCTAGTTCTATATAAGAAATACCCTCTTCTGATAAAGATTTTTTTACTCTATCTATTAGTCCACTTCTTACAGCACTTCCTCCACCATAATGAATTAAAACTTTTTTAGCTCCAAACTCTTTAACAAGTTCTCCAACTTTCTTTTCTTCATCTTTCCCAAAAATAACTTTTGTTGGTGTATAGTAAATAAAATTTTCCATAATATCCCTCCTTGAAGTTTTTTATTAATTAAAGTATAGCTTCTGTAAAAAAAACTGTCAAGTTAAACTTTCTATTCCTTAGATAAACTTTTATTATTATATTAAATAGTTACAATTAAAAAACTTCCTTTGATAACTCAAAGGGGTTTTTTCTTTTTTTGGATATAAAATTTCACATATAGAAAAGAGGTCATCTCTCGACAACCTCTTTAAAATTTTTTTATTCTACTTTACTAAAACTTTTTAGTTCACTTATTTCTTCCATAACACTTTCTAATGTAGCTTTTTCATCATTTACAGCCATAGCCATAAGAGTTCCTTCAACCAAAGGAGCATCAGCTATTTTTACTTTCTTTTGTTGTTCCTCATCTAAGAAATCAATAGCCATCTCAGCATTTAATATAGAACTTCCTAAATCTCCAAAAACTAAAACTCCTTCCGGCATAAATGCTTTTTCTATAGCTTCTTTTATTCTCATTGGGTCAGAACCAAGATGTCCACCATCAGTTCCACTGCCATTTACAACAGGAAAATCATATTTTTTCATTTCTTTACATAATTCTATTACTTCATGAGCTAAATTTTGACTGTGTGATACTATTACTATTCCTATCATTTTTTTCACCTCGTATAATATTTAAGTAAAAAATTATTTATTTAATTCATCACTAATAGTTTTTATTATAATATATGATGACATTGAACCAGGATCAATATGTCCAATACTTCTTTCTCCCAGATAACTTGCTCTACCTTTTGTAGCAATTATATCCTTTGTAGATTCCATTCCAAGTTTTGCTTTTTCAGAAGCTAATTCAAAACTTTCTTTTAGAGATTTTCCCTCTTCAACAGATTTTTTAAACTCTTCAAAAGCTGGAATTTGAGTATCAAGCATTGTTTTTTCACCTTTTACAGCTTTTCCCCTCATTTGAATTCCTTTTATCATTTCGTCCCAAGTTTCAACCATTACTTCTGGAGTTACTTCAGAATATTTCTTTAAAACTGCTCCACCTTTCATCAAAGCTGTTGAGTATAAAGCTCCAGAAGCTCCACCAACATTAGACATAAGAAGCATAGTCATCTTCATAAAAACATCAGCTGGTTTCATTCCTTCCATTTTAGGAAGTTCTTCAGATATTTTTTCAAATCCTCTGGCTAAGTTTACTCCGTGGTCACCATCACCAATTTCTCTATCTAAATCTGTTAAATATTCTTTATTTTTTATAATTTCGTCACTTACTTTTTTTACTATATTTAATAATTCCATATTCATCTCCTAAAATCTTTTGAAAGCCGGTGTATCTGCTTTGGCTTTTAATAATTCTTTCATTTCATCATCAAGTTTTACAAGAGTGATTGAGAACCCACCCATATCTAATGATGTCATATAGTTTCCAACTATTGTATCGTAAACTTTTATATTTTTATTTGCTAGAACTTCAGAAACTCTATTATTTATTATGTAAAGTTCTATTAAAGTAGTTTCTCCAAGTCCATTCACTAAAACAGCCACTTCATCATTTTCTAATAATTCAGATTCTTTTAATATTTTATCTAATAAATAATCTACATGAGCATTTGCATCTTGCATTTTTTCTCTATGAGTTCCTGGCTCTCCGTGAATTCCTAATCCAATTTCCACTTCATCTTCTGGAAGTTCAAAACTTAATTTTCCAGTAGTTGGAACCATACAAGGTTTTAATGACATTCCCATAGTTTTAGTTCTTGATATAACTTTATTTCCTAAAACTTCCAAGTCATCTAATGAGTATCCTTTTTCTGCTGCAGCCCCTACCATTTTATGAACCAGAACAGTTCCTGCAATTCCTCTTCTTCCTACTGTATATGTGCTATTTTCCACAGCTATATCGTCATTAACTATAATTTTTTTGACATTTATTCCTTCCATTCCAGCCATCTCTGCAGCCATTTCAAAGTTCATAACGTCTCCACTGTAGTTTTTAATTATAAGTAAAACTCCATTTCCTGAATCTACAGCTTTTATAGCTTCATAAACTTTATCAGCACTTGGTGATGTGAAAACTTCTCCAGCTACTGCTGCATCAAGCATTCCATATCCAACAAATCCAGCATGAGAAGGTTCATGTCCACTTCCTCCACCACTTATTAATGCTACTTTTCCCTCTTTTTTATTTTTTCTTTTTACTACTGGTAAATCTCCAACTTGCTCTAAGTAATCAGGAAATGCTTTTAACATTCCACCTATCATTTCTGTAACAATATTTTCCGGCTTATTAATCATTTTTTTCATAGAATTTACCTCCTAGTTTATTGTAAAAAAAACTTAAAAAAACTTCCTTATTTATCCTTAAGAAAATCTTTTTAAGCCTCCCCAATCACTAAGCTATATTCTTTTTATTTTTATCTCTTATTTAAATTTTACTCTATTTTTTTTCTATTGTCAATAATTTTAAAAAAGCTGGGATTTTCTCCCAGCTCTCTATTTTTTATTATTATTTTCCAAAG
>OGRS01001359.1_pt1 | contig 15108 bp, 17 predicted proteins | sample 1553561 | NCBI WGS metagenome assembly OGRS01 (sample SAMEA2580103, study PRJEB22360) | human gut metagenome | biome: human gut; feature: human-associated habitat; material: faeces | place: Denmark | collected 2008/2010
ACTGTACCAATAGAATAAAATTAAGTTTTTAACACAGCTCTCACACTGATGAGAGCCATGTCAAAAATTTAAAAGAGGTGAAAGAGTATGACAGTTAAAGAGCTTAGAGCTAAATGCAAGGAATTAGGTTTAAAAGGTTTTTGGACATTGAAAAAAGCAGAATTGGAAAAATTAATAGAAGAAAATACTATACATCTACATGATAGTGAAGTTCTATTCACTGGGGAATGTTCAGGAGATGGAGAATGGTTAAATCATAGAAGAATAGGAGCAACAGACACATCAGTTCTTATTTGTGACAATGCTTACAGAAATAACTTGCTTGATAGACCTGATAAATACACAAGTCCTTTCTTAATGTTTGAGGAGAGAAAAGGAAGATATAAAAAAGAGATCTCTTTTAACTCACAGGTAGCAATGGACTTTGGACACTATGCAGAAGATTTTATAATTGCACATCTTCCAGTACTATTTGAGAAAGAGTTCAATATTAAGATCCAAGACACATTAAAGGGTAATCAAGTTGTAGCAAATAAAAACTATCCTTTATGGAGTTGTACCCCTGATAGCTGGGTAAAAATAGAAGGTGAATGGTATCCAGTAGAGTTGAAAACTGGAAATAGTTATACAGCTTATGAGTGGGAGAGAGAGGAAGTTCCAAACAAGTATTTTGCACAAGTACAACAACAACTTGCAGTATTAGGAAAAACTAAGGGATTTTTAGTTGGATTTGTAGATAATAGATTTACTAGAGTTTATGAGATTGAAAGAGATGATAAACTAATCACTCAAGCTTATGAAATAACAAAAAGATTCCAATATTACCTTGATAACGACATAGCCCCTGAACTTAATGGATGTGAGGCTGAATGTGAATATCTTAAAGCTGAGTTTCAAGGATTTGGTAATAAATATGAGAAAGTTCCAAGCATTGATATAGATGCTAAAACAGTTCAAGATTATTTTGCTATGGAAGATACTAAAAAAGAGTTATCAAAGGAAACTAAAGAGATTGAGAAGGATATGAAGATGCTAACATGCATCATACAAAATAAGATGCTAGAGTTTGAAACTGAAAACTTAGTAATCAACGGAAGTTATCTAGCAACTTGGAAGATAGATGCAAGAGGAGCTAAAAGATTTAGTTTTAAAGAGCTTAAAGAAAATCAAAAAATTAAAGAGGTGGCATAATAATGGCAAGAGCAGTAAACAAATTAGTAGCAAATGAAAATGAAGTTTCAACTGGAGTTCCAGCTTTAAAAAGTGCATTAGCAACACAAGCAATAAGAAAACAAATTAAATCATTGCTTGGTGATAGATCAGGGCATTTTATGATGGCAATAGTTCAAGTTGTTGAAGGTACTCCACAACTACAACAGGCAGAGCCTCAATCAATAATCAATGCGGCAATAGCAAGTGCAGTGTTAAATCTTCCTATTGAGAAAAACCTAGGATTTGCTTATATCGTTCCTTACAAAGATAGAGAAAAAGGAATGATTGCACAGTTCCAATTAGGATATAAAGGTTATATACAACTAGCTTTGAGAAGTGGAGAGTATAAATATATCAATGCTATTGAGGTAAAAGAGGGAGAAATTAAAAATTATAATATGCTTACTGGAGAGTTAGAGCTAGAATTTATTGAAGATATTGATAAAAGACTTGAGGCTAAAACTGTTGGTTATGCTAGTTATATAGAGTTTAACAATGGATTTAGAAATACACTCTTTATGACAGAGGCACAAATGAAAAATCATGCTAAAAGATATAGTCAATCTTATCAATATGATGTTAATTACAATAAGAAAAATTCAAACTGGAGCAAGAACTTTGAGGCTATGGCACTTAAAACAGTTCTGAAACTTAATATCAGTAAGTATGGTGCTTTATCAGTAGAAATACAAAAAGCACTTCAAACTGATGGAATGGTAGTTAATGAAATAGAAGATGATGGAACTATAGCAGGGAAGTTCTCAGATAACAATGGAGATGTAGTTGAGGTTATAGATGATATAAAAGCAACTGATGAAGATAGAGTACAGTTATTAAAATTAGCAGAGCCTTTAAAAATCAATCTTGTTGATGTAGTAAAGAAAGAATTGAGAATTGATTTTGAAACTATGAGTAAATCAGAAGCAGATGAGGTTGATGCTTTTATAACTGACAGATTAGCAGATATGATGTAATAGCAGAAGAGGGATCCTTCCCTCTTCTCCTTACAGGAGGAGTAAACAAAATATGATTAAATTAATACATGGAGATGCTATTGAAGAAATAAAAAAGTTAAATATTAAAGTTGATTGTATCATTGCAGATATTCCCCAAGGAATAACTAAAAATAAATGGGATACACCATTTGAGTTAAAAAAATTATGGGAAGTTATTGAAGTGGTTACAAATGATAACACTCCTATTATTTTAATGAGCAATCAACCTTATACAACTTATTTAATAATGAGTAATATAAAAAATTATAAATATAGTTGGTATTGGAAAAAGGTAAGAGGGAGAGGGCATCTTAATGCAAAAAGACAACCATTAAGAGATATAGAAGAAATTTGTGTATTTTATAAAAAACAATGTTACTATAATCCAATTATGGTTAAAGGAGAGAAAAATCATGGGATTGGCAAAAGCATAAATACTATTGCTGAAGTAAAAACTTATGGAAAATATAAAAAAGTTTTTACTGAAGGAGATATGAAATATCCAAAGCAACTTCTAGAATTTAAAGAACCTCATCCAGCGATATATAGCACTCAAAAGCCTGTAGAATTAATAGAGTATTTATTAAAAACTTACACAAAAGAAAAAAATACAGTTTTAGATTTTTGTATGGGATCTGGGACTACTGGAATAGCTTGTAAAAAATTAAATCGGCACTTTATAGGAATAGATAATTCTAAAGAAGCCTATGAAATAGCTAAAAATAGAATATAGATTCTAGAAATTGGAGAAAAGAAAATGAAAAGAGGAACTTATAAGAAATGCACTAGAAAAAGAAATAACCTTATTAAACAATTAAAAGAGCTTTGTAGAGTTGATTATAAGATAGATAATAAAACTTTGATACTGAAATTAGATATTTCAAAGACTGAGTTTTATAGAAACTATAAATCTATAGCTGATGAGTGTAGAAAGTTAAATAGAAGTGAGAGTTTATTTGGTTAAAGTTTTACAGGTTTAAAGATATTAAAATTATATTTTCCCAATTTCAATGAAAATGGGAAAGGAGTTAAAAAAATAAAATGATTAGGTCAAAAGGCAAGTGAGCAGGTGATGATTAGGTGGTGGTAGTATTAATGGATATAAGATTAAGGAAATAATTAAAATTTTAATAGATATGTTCAAATAAGAGGAGGAGGTTGACTATGAAATATAAAAATGAAATAATAGAACTTTTACATAAAATAAGAAACAATCAACTTAAAAGAGAGGTAAAAGAAAATGAAAAAGTTGAGAGCGATAGCATATTGTAGAGTCTCTACATTAATGCAAGAAGAAGGTAGAAGTCTTGAGTTTCAAATAAAAAAATGCCAAGATTTTTGTGACTTCAACAACTATGATTTAATAGAAGTTATTCAAGATGTTGAATCAGGTGGACATGATGAAAGAAAAGGTTTTATTGAGCTAAGAAAAAAAGTGAAAGAAAAATTATTTGATGTTTTAGTAGTTTTTGAAAGTTCAAGAATCTCAAGAGTGACATTAACAATGCTTAATTTCGTTTTAGAACTTCAAAAAAGTAATATTCATTTTGTAAGTATTTCTCAACCTGAACTAAATACAACAACTCCAACTGGAATGCTATTTTTTACAATTCAAGCTACATTATCAGAATATGAGAGAAAGCAAATTTCTGTCAGAATTAAATCTAACAAGTGGGCTAGAGCTAAAGCTGGAATATGGCAGGGTGGAAAATTACCTTTAGGATATAAGAAAGACCCTAATGACAATGATAACATTCTAATAGATGACGATAATGCTATTATAATAAAAAGTATGTTTGAATATTATATAAAATATCAAAGCATCGCAAAAGCTGCTAAATACTTTAACAGACCTTTGGAAAGTATGAGATGGATTCTAACAAATCCTTTCTACAAAGGAGTATTTAGATATGGAAAAAAAGAAAATAACATAAATACTGGAGAAATAAAAATAAACGATGACTATCAATATTTTGAAGGAACTCATCCTCCAATTATTTCAGAAGAGATGTTTGATAAAGCACAAAGTATTTTACAATTGAAAAAAAAGAACAGAGCTACAAGTTTTAAATTACTTTTCACAGGATTAGTTATTTGCAGTTGTGGTGGTAAATACTTTTCAGCTAAAAATCAAAAGAAATATAATTACAGATGTGAAAAATGTGGGAAATCTATTTCTTACAGAAAAATGGAAAGTAATATAATAAATTATATTTTTAAAATGTCAGAACTGGAAGAGCTTAATGATGTAAGCTTAAAGAAAGAAAATTATAACTTGCAAATAGATAGCATAAAACAATTAATAGAAAAAGATAAAAAAGCTAGAGAAAAATTAATTCAAATGTTTAAAAATGACATCATAAAGATAGATGAGTTAAAAAAAGAAACTGATACTTTAGATGAATCAATAAAAGCTAAAGAATTAGAAATTGATAAAATAAAAGATATATTAAGTTCTCAAAAATCAAATGATGAAAAATTAAATAATATAACTCTTTTAAAAGAAGCTTTAAAATATATGTCAGATGATGACAGAGAAGATTTGCATGATTTATTTAAGTTGATGATAAAAGAGATAATAATATTGAACAAAGATGAAATTGATCTAAAAACTCAAAATATAAACTTACAAATATTTCTTAAGTAGAAAAGCTAGAATATTTTTTCTAGCTTTTTTTTATTAGATAGTATATAATCAAAATATAAACTATATTAGATGATAGAAGGAACGTATAAAATTAGCTCCCATCTAGGCACCACTTGTTTGATTATTAAGCTCTCTAAATTGAGAGCTTTTTTATTTACCTTAGAAAATTCTCAACCAACTCTATTTAAGTCTATTGCAACTACTCAAATATCTTCTCTCATAATTACTCTTTCCATTTAGAGTTTAAATCCTTTCTATCCTTTTCCTAATTTTTTATTTTCCTTCAACTCTCACAAGGATAAGATAGTGTGACCAACTTAATCTGAATTGGTCAGACAATGTCTGCCCTTTTCTATAAGCAATATAAAAACTTTTTATTTCTAATTGTTACCATTAAACAAATTACTAAAATAAATATCAGCGAATTATTTTATTTCTAATTCGCTGACTCTCTTTATAACAATCTATAATTTTTATCTTTTAAAGTTTGCCTACTTAAAGCAAAATCTATCTCTTGAATCAATCTCTCTTTATCTTTAGGAAAATCCCCCTTCAAATTTAGATAATTAGAAGCATGATTAGCTCTAAAAACAATATTAGAAGTTACATCTACATTTTCAATTATTAGTTTTATCTCTTTTAAAATTTCTATACCTTCAGCTTCTTTAAACTCTCCTTTTAACCACTCTTGGTACAGATCACTGTTCTCTTCAAGCATCAAACTTAAAATTCCTACATAATCAGGTTCACATCTGCTAATAAACTTTCCAGTTGTCACTGCATTCTCACTAAAATCCTTATCCCCTAAAATTCCTGCAATAAATGTAACAGAAGTTTTAAATCCAACTTTTTTAGCTTTTAAAATCAGATCTCCTAACTCCTTTGAAGTAACACCTTTATTTATTTTTCTTAACACCTCATCATTGCCACTTTCTGCCCCTATATATAAAAGTGATATTCCATTGTTTTTTATCTCTTTTAACTCCTCTTCAGATTTTAACTCTAAAGATTTTGGACTAGCATATGTTGAAACTCTTTTACACTCTGGAAACACCTTTTTTATATATTTTAATATCTCTATCAATTTCTCAGTAGGAATAATCAAAGCATCTCCATCAGCTAAAAACACTCTTTCTACATATCTAGTTCTATTTCTAAAGTAATCAATTTCAGCTTTTATTTCCTCTAAAGATTTTATTCTAAATGAAACACCTTTATACATACTACAAAAACTGCATCTATTATGTGAGCAACCATTTGTTACTTGTAGTATAAGGCTAAAAGCTTCACTTGGTGGTCTATAAATTACATTACTATTAAACATTAAGTTCCTCCTTTATAAGTTTTTATTTTTAAATGTTAGAATGAGTCTACCTATATTTTCACTTACCCTCTCTAAATTTTTCTCTCCATTTTTCAAAGCTGTTTCTAAAGTTTGCACTCCAGAAAGAATAGAGAAAATAGCATCAAAGCCGTAATCATAGAGTATATCTATATCTTCGCTGACATTTCCAGCTAAAGCTATAACTGGAATCCCATATTTTTTAGCTGTTTTAGCTACTCCATATGGAGTTTTTCCAAAATGAGTTTGTCCATCTATGCTTCCCTCTCCAGTTATTACAAGAGATGCTCCTTCTAACTTTTCCTCAAATTTACTATATTCAATAACAATATCTATACCTCTTTTTAATTCAGCAGATAGAAAAGCCATCAAGCCAGCCCCTAAACCTCCAGCTGCCCCTGCTCCCTCTATATTTTCAACATCTATTTTTAGATCTCTTCTTATTACATCAGCAAAATGTTTTAGATTATCATCTAAAATTTTAATAGTTTCATCAGTTGCTCCCTTTTGTCGTGCAAATATATATGCTGCTCCTCTCTCTCCTGTAAGAGGGTTATCAACATCACAAGCCACTATAATTTTAACTTCTTTTAATCTCTCATCAAGTTGTGCAAGATCTATTCTCTCTAATTTAGAGAGCTCTCCCCCTCCAAAACCTATCTCATTGTTATTTTTATCTAAAAGTTTACCACCGAGAGCTTGAATCATTCCAGCCCCTCCATCATTAGTAGCACTTCCACCTATGCCTATTAAAATAGTTTTTACATTGAGATCTAAAGCTTTCTTAATAAGTTCTCCTGTTCCAAAAGTTGTTGTTACCATAGGATCTCTTTTTTCCTTTGAAATAAGTTCCAACCCACTTGCACTTGCCATCTCTAAAATAGCAGTTTCCTTATCTCCTAGTACTCCTAACTTCCCTTGAATTTTCTCTCCTAAAGGATTTGTTACCTCTGTATAATAAATTTTTCCACCAGTAGCATCTACTAAAGATTCAGTTGTCCCCTCTCCTCCATCAGCCATTGGAACTTTTATAAATTCTACATCTTTTAAAACTTTCTTTAATCCTCTTTCTATTGCATCACAAGCTACTTTTCCACTCATACTCTCTTTAAAAGAATCTGGAGCTATAACTATCTTCATTTTTTTCTCCTGTCACACTTAATTTTAAGATAAATATATTATTTTTAATTATATATTAACTTATTTATTTCTTCAATATTCTGATATAATTATTTGTACTGAAAATTTTCTTTTTAAATGGCAAACTTGACATAGAAAAGAATATTTAGTATATTAAGTTATCAAAAATAGTTTAGGAGTATAGAGATTATGGAAAAATATATTGTTACAAAAATTGAAAAAGAAAGTTATTTAGAAAAATTTCCAGTTCTTCAATGTGAACATGCTTTTGGAATTGATTATGATAATTATGTATCAATAAAATGTAAAAAGATTATGGGAACTTGTACTTATAGAAGTAGCTTAAAAACTGAATTTATGAACTGTAAATTTTTAAAAAAATAAAAAATGAAAAAAATACTTGATTTTTTTTTAAAATAGAAGTATACTCAACACAAGATAGATATTAAATTAAAAGGAGGTTGAATATATGTTATTACTACTTAACTTATTATTACTGTTATCACTACTGCTCTTTATGTTCAAAATTGAATACAGAAATAATATTGTTAGGGTATGGAATAATTATATTCTTCGTCTTTTATCTAAATATACTTCAAAGAGAGCTAATTTTAGCTATTTTTAGCATAAGTTTATTTTGTGTTATCTAAAAATAGAAGAATTGGTTTATTTGAATAATAGTTTGATTGATAGGCAACCTTAGCAGGTTGTCTTTTTTTTATAAAAAAATAAATGTAAATAACAATTAAGGGGGAGTAAATTATGAGAAAGATTAATATGTTTGTTGTTGGAGCTATGATGTTAATAGGTGGTTGTGGTAAATCTGGTGAGGTGGCTAAGCCTGAAACTATAAAAATTGGAGGAATGGCACCTTTAACAGGAGCTTTGGCAATTTATGGAGTTACAACTACCAATGGAGCAGAACTTGCAGTTAAAGAGATAAATGAAAATGGTGGAGTTTTAGGTAAAAAAATAGAATATGTAATGCTTGATACTAAGGGAGATTCTACTGAAGCTGTTATGGCATACAATAAATTAGTTGATGAAAAGGTAGCTGGAATAATTGGAGAGGTTACTTCAAAACCTACTTTAGCAGTGGCAGAAGTTGCTGTTCAAGATAATATGCCTTTAATTACACCTACTGGAACTCAAGTGGATATTACTGAAGTTGGACCTAATATATTTAGAGTTTGTTTCACTAACCCATACCAAGGAAAAGTTTTAGCAATCACTTCTAAAGAGAGATTAGGAGCAAATACAGTAGCTGTTATGTTAAATAACTCTAGTGACTACTCTGATGGTATAGCTAAAGCATTTATTGAAGAGTCTGAAAAATTAGGTATGAAAGTTATGGGCGTAGAGGGATATGCAGATGGAGACAAAGATTTTAGACCTCAACTTACTAAATTAGCAGCTATGAATCCTGATGCTATTCTTATTCCTGAGTATTATGAGCAAGCAGCTTTAATTGCTACACAAGCTAGAGAAGTTGGAGTTAAATCAATATTTGTAGGTTCTGATGGTTGGGATGGAATAGCTAAAACTCTTGATCAAAGTGCTTATGCTGCAATAGAAAACTCATATTTTACTAACCACTTCTCAATGGAGGATCAATCTGAAAAGATTCAAGATTTCTTAAAAGATTATAGAGAAGCATATAAAGAAGATCCATCTGCTTTCTCTGCATTAGGATATGATGCTGTTTATATGATGAAATCTGCTATTGAAAAAGCTGGAAGTACTGATAAACAAAAAATCGTAGATGCTTTAAAAGGAATTGAGTATGATGGGGTAACTGGATACTTAACTTTTGATGATCACAACAACCCTATAAAAGCAGTTACTGTTTTAAAAATAGAAAATGGTAAATATGTTTTTGATTCAAAAGTTAAATAAAAATTAGTATCTGCTCAGCTGATCAAATTCTTCAAAAAATTAGTTAGCTTAAAGTTTAATTTTCATGATGCTAGGTTATTTTTTTAAGTTCAATTTTCAAAACTTATATTTTTAATATCAACTAGCCTTCATACTAGCGAATAAAGAATCCCTAGGCTTATTCCGTTGAAAATGCAAAACTCGACTTCGTCTCAAACACGTTGCATTTTCTTAACTTCATTTCGCTGAGGGATTCTAATATTCTCTAGTGAATTACGGCTTTAGTTGATATTAGGATAAAATTTTACTTTTTATAATATTTATGCTAAATTATTTTTCAATCTATTTTTATACTCTTTTGGAGTAATTACCTCATATTTTTTAAATAATTTTGTAAAGTAACTACTATCTTCAAAGCCAAGAAGATCTGAGATTTCACTAAAAGTTTTATCAGTAGTTTTAATATAAAACTTAGCTCTCTCTATTTTCTTCAATAGAATATACTCTTTAAACGTCTTTCCAGTTTCCTTTTTGAAGGTTCTTCCAAATTGAGATTGACTCATATTACATAAAGTAGCTCCCAAAGATAGAGAGATATTCTCTTGGATATTTTCATTTATATATTTTATAACTGGTGCTATTCTAGAATTACTTAACTCTATTTTTGTTTTAGATATATTGCTCTCCACATGCAACCACCTACTATTTTTTATACAATCAGCTATATAATAGGTGCTATAAGTTGCAATTCTAATTATGCTTTCAAGTTTTTCTAAGCTAATTACTGTCAATTCTTGATATTTTTCTTGAAGTAATTTTAAATCTATATTTTTTTCACTATTTTCCTTTAAAATTCTTTCAACTTCAAAATCTCTATTATTTTCAATTAAAAACTGTCCAATTAAGAAAGCCCCAATAACTTCTCCTTCATATAAAATAGGGATAATCACATCAATCAAACCAGAGTGACACTTATAAATATATGGAGTTCTTGACAACAAAACTTTATTTAAAGCTTTTAAATCACACTTTTCACAAAGTAAACTAAGATTTGAGCTCTTACGAAATAGTTTACAAAATCCTGAATAATTAGTTTTTTCTGTGATATACTCCCCTTCAATATCAATAATCACAATCCCCATATTTGTAAGAGTTATTAAATCTTTTTGAATCAATAGCAATTCCTCTTTAAAATTCCTTAACATTTTACCACCACTTTATAGATAATATATTTTTATTATATCAAAGTGGAATAAAATAGTCACTATAAATATAAAAAGAGGCTGATCAGATTCTCAACCTCTAAATTAATAATATTACATAGCAGCTCTAAATATTTCAGCTATATCTTTTTCATTTCCTTTTCTTGGATTACTGAAAGCATTTCCATCTTTTAATGCATTGACAGACATAATCTCTATATCTTCCTCTTTAACTCCAGCTTCTTTTAAGCTCTTAGGAATTCCAACATCTGAAGATAATCTAAATAATGATTCAATAGCTTTTTCAGCAGCTTCCATTGTAGATAATCCTTCTATATTTTCTCCCATAAATACAGCTATATCAGCAAATTTTTCTGGATTAGCAAGCATATTATAACGACAAACATGTGGAAGTAACATAGCATTAGCAACACCATGAGGCATATCATAAAGTCCTCCTAGTTGATGAGCCATAGCATGAACATATCCAAGATTTCCATTGTTAAATGCCATTCCTGCTAATAATGAAGCATATGCCATATTCTCTCTAGCTTTTAAGTTTTCTCCATTAGCAACAGCTTGTCTAAGATTTGTAGCTATAAGTTTGATAGCTTGAATAGCAGCTGCATCAGTTACAGGGTTAGCATCTTTTGAAACATAAGCTTCAACAGCATGAGTTAAAGCATCCATTCCAGTAGCAGCTGTTAATTTTGATGGTTTACCAATCATTAAAATAGGATCGTTTATAGAAACTTGTGGTAGATTTCTCCAGCTTACAATAACAAATTTAACTTTTGTTTTAGTATTTGTGATAACAGCATGTCTTGTAACTTCAGAAGCTGTTCCAGCAGTTGTATTTACTGCTATAATAGGTGGTAATGGAAATTCTAATGTTTCTATACCTGCATATTCACAAATATCCTTTGGATGAGTTACAGCAATTCCAATACCTTTTCCACAGTCATGAGGAGATCCTCCACCAATAGTAATTATCATATCACAGTTATTTTCTTTATATACTTTAGCTCCAGCATAAACATTAACATCTTTTGGATTTGGCTCAACTTGATCAAAAACAACAGCTTCAATTCCAGCTTTAGCAAGATATTCAATAGATCTTTCTACTGCTCCACCTTTTAAAGAACTTAAGAATTTATCTGTAACAATTAGAGCTTTTTTACCATTTAATATTTTAGCTCTTTCTCCAATAACTTCTAGACACCCTGGTCCAAAAAAGTTAACACTAGGCATTAAATAATCATAGTATCTCATTTTATCTCCTCCAAAACTTAATAAATATCTTTCAATTACAAGGATAACAAAAATGATTGGCAAATACAAGGTAAGGAAAAACCTAAAATTAGTAAAAAAACAGCTAAAAAATTTAGATGATAAATTTTTACCAAAATTAAGCAAAAAATTACTTTAAAATAAAAAGACTGCTAAAGTTGATATTTTAACTATCAAGCTTCAACAGTCTTTTTCATTTACACTTCTATTTCAATTCCATTTTTAAATACTCTCTGATTTGATGAACCTCTCAATCTCAATCTTAAATCCTTCTTCTCAATTTCAAATCTACCATCTATTAAGTAATCTATCAATTTAACATCTATCCATTTTTCCACATCTTCCTTTAGAAAACCTGTCCATAGATAGATTTTTTTATTTGTATTTTCCTTAATAAAATGTATCAGCTCTAAAACTTCCTCACGATTTTTCTCAAAAAGAGGATCTCCACCAAGAAAAGTTACATTTTTCCATCTTGAGTTCAGAATCATATTTTTAATAGTTTCAAGAGTATAATCTGTTCCACTGTCATAATTCCAAGTATTTTTTGAAAAACAGCCTTTACAACCATGTGAACAACCTGCAAAATAAAAAGTTAATGTAAAACCAGTCATGCTATTTACTGGATCATTTTCTACTATTGATATTATCTTCATAATTATTTCACGTGGATTGCTCTATTTTTTATCTCTTTCATTCTACCTTCAAGAGCATGAGTTATATTGTAGTTTGAAATATATCCACAACAACGTCTTTGAATCTTCATTTTCATTCCATCTTCATTTCCACATTGTGGACATTTGTAACTAGCTGTTTTTTCATTATATGTGATCTCTCCAGTATAACCACAATCGTAGCACACATCTGAAATTGTATTTACTGCAAAGTATTCAATTCCAGCATCGTGAGCATATTGAATAAGTTCGATTATAGCATCACTGTTATATGTTTTTCCACCATTTTCAACATACATTATATTTCCACCATTACAATATTTAATAAATGGTGCTTCTACATCTATTTTATCAAAGCAATCTATTGGAAGCTCTGATGAGAAGTGGAAAGAGTTTGTATAGTACTCTCTTTTTCTTAGCCATTCAGGCATAACATCTCCATAGTTTTCAACATCTTTATTAAAGAATGTTGCTATTGAGCTTTCAGCAGGAGTTCCATAAACTGATACTGGTAAACCTGTTTCAGCTTTTATCTCATCAGCTTGTTGTCTAAGAGCTTTCATTATAGTCATTCCCATTTCATGTCCTGCTGGTGTTGAGATATTCTCTTTATCATCAGAAAGGATTCTTACAGCATCATCAAGCCCTAAGAAACCATATGATACAGAAGCTCTATCTGTTTTTAATAATGCTTCTATTGTATCTTCAGGATCAAGTCTAGCAATTCCTCCATATTGGAAAAGAATTGGAGCTTTTTTAGCTTGAAGATGTTTAACATTATTAAATCTTGTTTCAATAGCTTTTTTCATAAGGTGTTTTCTCTTATTTAAAATCTCTAAGAATCTCTCAAGTCTATTTCTTGATATCTTATTATGTTGCTCTTGTTTTAAAACATCTAAAGCGATTTGAGGAACATTTAAAGTAGCTACTCCATAGTTAAATCTTCCATAGTGTTGATATTTTCCATTCTCTTGATATTCATGGTTAACTCTTGATCTACAACCCATTCTTGCATAGTATTTACCAGCATCATAATCCTCTTTAGAATAGAATAAAATATCTGGATAGTATGTATTAGCTATACATTTAGAAACCTCTTTAGTTATATAGAAATACTTGTCTCCCTCTCTTAAATTGTATCCATCTACTGCCATATATGAAAGTTTAGGGAAGATAGCAGGTATATGTTTTTCTCCAAGTCCTGTTTGTCTTACTTTTAAGTAAGATAGAATAATCTCTTCAGACTCCCAAGAAGTAGGGATATTAAAAGTTATAGTACTAAATGGAGTTTGTGAAGCTGATCCTAAAATTGAGTTTGTTTGGTACTCAAATAATTGACAAGCATCATAGATATCCTTTGCTGTTCTCTCTTTAGCAATTGCAAATTCAACTGGTTTCTCATCTTTTAATCTTTGATTATCAGAGTCAATTTTTCCATATATAGCTTCAATCTCCTCAGTTGAAATCTTTGATAATCCAGCTTCTGTTGATAATCTATCGTTATATGCTTTTACAAAGTTCTTTTTAAAGTTTTTCTTAGCATATTCAGCAAAAACTTCGTTGAAGTTAGGAAGTGAAACTCCTCCATATTGACTAGCACTGATACTAGCCATTATTTGCATAGCTATATTCATTGCTGTTCCAACAGAGTTAGGTTGACAAACATCAGCATTTGTTATTCTAGTTCCATTTCTAAGCATATCCTCTATGTTAAATAAACAACAGTTTGTTAATTTTGTATCTACATCTGAATCATGCCAGTGTATAGTTTTCTTTCTGTGTGCTGCCCAAAGCTCCTTATCAATATTTCTTTCAAGTATATATCTAAAATACTCTCCAGCAATTAAATCTCTTTGTACTGATGGTAACATTGAGTTTTTATTACTGTTCTCTCTATCTCCAATATCAACTATATCAGTCATATGTCTAAATACACTGTTTGCATCTTGGAATCTTTGCTCTGCTCTTTGAGTTCTATATGTTTGGAAAGCTTTTGCTTGTTCAAAAAGTCCATATCCACATAAAGCATAAAACACAATATCTTGTATTGACTCAACAGATATTCTTGTACTTCCATTTATTTTTTTCATGATGTCATCCATCATCTCTTTAATTGATACTTTTCCTAGGTATTCAACCTCTTTATCTATTTTTTCAAGTACTCTTTCAATTTTATTTTTATCGAATTCAACTATAGATCCATTTCTTTTTATAACCTCTATCTTATGCATCTAGCTGCCCCCTTCATTTTTATTTCCATCATTATTATACAATATATTGTGATTAATTCAAATATCTTTCATATATATTGTTATTTTAAAATATGTATAATATTTATTTGACTTTTACTTGACTTCTTCAACTGCTTATAAAAGTTGAGTTCTAGGATTTATAAAAAAATTATCTATCTTCAATTTATTTTTTATATCATTACTAGATATTGTGTTAGAAGAGTGTTAAATTCCTCTCTTTTATCTTCTAAAAAATTTTAAAAAAATTTTTCCTCTTGACAGATTAAAAGCCCTCTTTTTTCTCGAGGGCTTATTTTTAACACAAGTATTATTATATATTTTTATCTAAAAAAAGTCAAATCTATATATTTTATCTACTACATTTATATAGTGCAAAGGTATCTACTCAGCTGTGTAAAGTCCATAAAAGATTATCTAGTTCAAAGTTCAATTTTTATAATACCAGGTTATCTTTTAAAGATTAATTTTCAAAACTTCCA
>OGRS01001364.1_pt1 | contig 15031 bp, 31 predicted proteins | sample 1553561 | NCBI WGS metagenome assembly OGRS01 (sample SAMEA2580103, study PRJEB22360) | human gut metagenome | biome: human gut; feature: human-associated habitat; material: faeces | place: Denmark | collected 2008/2010
TTCTAAGTTTCTTGCTTCATAAATGTTTCCGTCCTGAGCTTTTATTTTCATTTTTAGTCCTCCTGTATTTACATTCTCCTATCAAACTTTTCTAAAAACTTCGTTCGCCACTCTGGATAATGATTATCCGGAAATTCCATCTCGTTTTTCAACGCCTTGGAAACTGCTTCCACATCATATTCAGTCGGCGCACACATAGCCGCGATTCTCACAGGGTCATTTTCTACTCTGTCCTTTATCAGTTCATCAGCGTCAATCAGTCTCATTCTTCCTCACTCCAATCTACCGTTCCATTTTGCATTTTTGCAGCACCAGCTACCACTGCCGCCTATATTACAGCACACGGCGTCCTCGTCACTATCATGTATACAAAATTGACAAGATGAGCCGTATTCACTGCATAGGAGTTTCCTTATCGCTTCTTCTGCAACAGGTAGCTTCTCTCTCGCCTTCCGGCACTCTTCCACCGTTCCGATTTCCCGGTACTGCTGGATTTCTTCGAGGGCTTTGATTGCCATATCAAGCGACTCTCTCAACATCTGATACCCACTTGTTGGCATATTTGCTTTTATCGCTTCAATAGCCTCGTTTTCGTTTCTTATCAATTTCTCCATCATTCTTCCTCGCTCCTTTCCGGGCGGTATGGCTTTAGATGCTCTCTCCACGCTATCACAACAGCAGGAATATGAAACTCTCCGTCATACCATTGTGAAAAACCATGTTCCTCATATCCACACTCGTTTATAAATGTCACTTCATAATTTGATCTTCTGTTATCCGGCAAACGCTCCTCCACCGGAATCCAGCCGTCATTTCCCATGTGCTTGTGGATGATATCTACCATCACATTGTAAAAATTATCTGTTCCATCTTCATATCCCTGCGAATACCCGTTGAGGATTTTTCCTTGCTCGTCCTTTGGTGGATACTTTGCGTATAAGTTTTCTTTCCTGTTCCCATCTTTAATTTTCTTCATCTCTTCCAGAATCTTCTCTAGTTCTTGCATATCATCTTAACTCCTCTAAATGCTTCATAATACAATCCCGGCATCCTAATTCTTTGAATCCGACACACTCTTTTTTAAAAATTGATATCCGTATCATCTTTTATCGGACATGAATAGGTGTAGCGCATAATATAATCTAACAAAAGTGTTTCACTTGCTGTCATGTCAATCCTCCTTTATATTCATTTACCCAATCAAAGTATTCAAGACCAAGCCAATTTTTAAAAACATGCAAAATTCCTACATTCACCCATTTTCGGGCAACAAAAAACCAACCACCGAATATTGATGGTTGGCAAAAATTACCCCACAGGAAATCCTTTTTTAAAACACGTTTTAGTATCATCATATTCCCATATACATATTTTAATATGATTATTCAAGTTTATTGCGTTATTGGAAATAATCCTATTCTCATCAGTAATTTCCACATCTTCCATAAAACATTTTGAAGGTTCTATTACAATAGGTTTAGTACTTAATACTCCTCCTACTGTTAATCCTGTTTCATCTTCAATGGTAATAGTACTGATAACCAATGGGACAACCCCATAATTCACAACCATAATCTGAATAATATCCTTTTGTTCATCAGAATAATAACATGGTATCACTGACATCTTTTTCTTATATGGCATTTTACCAATTTTATACGTAAAGAATACCGCTACTCCACTAAGTATTATAGTCACTATACTTAATACTGCGGATATAAAACCTTCATTCTCATTGCACCATAATATTATATCTTTCATAACCACGTCCCCCAAAGTAGAATAATGATATTATACCCTTCCAACCATCAATATTCAATTATCAAGGTACAAATCGTTTTCTGTTACAATACTCTTCCCATGTCTCCGTCCGATAACACCCGCCGTAGATATACCGCTGTGCAAATTCCAGTTGCATCTTATTCGGAATCACGCCAAGTCTTTCATTTCTCTCAGGCTGTGCATATAGATTGATCCCCTTATACCTCTTAAGTGCTTCTACCCTCTCTGATGCATCCTGAAGCTCCTCAGTAACCAGTAAATATATAAATACACGGTACGGTTTTACTCCATTCTCTTTTAGCAGATCTATTGTTCTCTGTATCGGCTCGATCTGGCTCTTCTGATCGCAGGAAAACCGGATATGCCGTATCCATGTCAGTTTTGAAAGGATCTGTGCTATCTCTCGATCTACCAGCCTTGCATCCATCCCTTGGTTTAAATCAATCCGGTAGCCAGACCCGATCAGGCTCTCCAACTGCTGTATTCCATAGTCGCAACTAAGGATATTGTTGTCCATCAACACTAGCTTGTCCGAGTCATCTCTGACAATCTCCTGCCATTCCCTGTAGGGTCTGATGTTTCCTTCTTTGCGTGGAACCACACACCACCGACAGTGATTCGGACATCCACGTGTGAGGTATCCAACAGCATAATCACATTTCGGATAGATACTGTAGTCCGGGAACATTCCATCAACCTCATCCGGTAGTGTTCTATCTATCGGAATATCCCTATATCCCGTCCCTCCCCTGATTGCATCATCGGGCAGATACGGATCAATCGGAGTGAAGTCAAACACCTTGCTGCTATATACTCTGTCGTATCTATACAGCGGATTCCACCACTCTACGTCATCGCCCTTTCCCTTGTGGTATGCGGATATCTTCATCAGTGCCAAGTTCGGGAAGGTCTTGTGTTTGAAATGTTCTTTTTCTGCATCATGTAGTCCAATTTTCATAATTCAATAATCCCGGCATACCCTTTCCCCGGCCGGAGGCTGGCTTCTTTCGTTTGTTCTGGTTTAAACCCTTTTCAGTTTCCGCCTTGCACTGTTCAAGTACTTCGAAAACGCAGACTGTCCAATCCCAATCATCTGGCCACATTCCTCTTGGGTCTTCTCTGGATGCTGAAACCGAAGCAGTACCGCTTCCCGCTCTTTCTCCGTAAGATCTCTGTTTCGGATCAGATCATGCACTGTTTCCGACATCCCAAAATGGTCTCTGGTATCTGCAATCGTGTCTCCCAGTGTCAATCCTTCTGCCCCACTGACCGGATCCCCAAAATACACGACTTTTTTTCGTCTGTTCCTCTTCCTCAGCTCCATCCGGATCTCATTCTCCATGACACGTACCGCATAAGTGCTGAAACAGAAGCCACGCTCCTCTTCAAAGCTCATTGCCGCCTTGACAAGCCCATACTCCGCTGCCGACAGGGCATCCTCCCACTCTATCCCAGCTTGCTTCACCCAGCGTTTCGCAACGTACCCCGCAAGCGGGACACTCTCTTCTACCAATCTAATCTCTTTTTCTGTCATCATTCACTCAGGAGAAACCGGTTATTATGCGCGCAACTCGTTCTCCTTTCGTTTGTTCTGGTTAATTATCGTCCTTTTCTGATAGCCTTTCCCATTCATCCGCATAGACTTCCACTGTATTCCACTTATATCCACATTCCAGGCATTTCCGTCTCCGGATGACTCTGTCTACTTTTTTCCGATATCTGCGATCTATAACTTCTGTCTGGAGTGACCCGCATCTCCGGCACTGATCCCCCTCGATCCGCATTTTTTGTCCCTCCTTTCTGTTTCCTATGACGTTGTTCCACAGTCTTCCAACGCATACTCCTGTTTTCTTCTCTTGCAATCCTGTACCATACCTTTGAGAATCTCTATCTCCTCTTCATTCAGATAAATGTAATACTTTTCCAGCATTTTCAATACATGGAGCTTTCTTGCATACGTTTCATCCTCTTCTTTCGTTGCGGTGTCCAGGATGCTTTCTGTTTTCTGTTCCCGAATCGACGCTTTCTCTTTTGTATCCTGCCGCCCCGGATCCGGGTTCTCCCTATCTTGCCGCTGCCGCTCTTCCTCTACTATCCTCTGAATCTCACTCGTTTTTTCGTCCGCTATGTCTGTAGTGTCTACTTCTTCTGATTCTTCCAGGTAGTCGTCCTCCCTCATCTGTCCTGGTATCTTGTCCTCTTCCTCGCACTCTTCTCTGTGCGTTTCCGCACTTTCCTGTGTTTTTTCTTCCTGCTCTTTCCTGCTGCCCCGGATTTCCATTGCGGTCATTCCCGGATCCACCTCTTCCAGCTTTTCTTCCGTGAGGTACAGCATCTCCTGTAGCTGGCTCTTGTTATACCCCTTATATTCTTCCGCAAGATATGGACTGTATCCTCCTTCGGAGAAACGCCGGTTAATCTCCATCCATCTGCTGGCGGTCGTCCTGGTGATCCCAAACTGGTCTTTCGCACAATCCCAGATTGTTTCATATCCATCCTCTTGATATCCTTCTGTCTCTTTGATCCTCCGCAGGAAGTATCCTACCTTGACGAAGGAGTTCCGGATATTTCCCAGCTCATCCCGTATGATCTCTTTCGCGTCCTCATAATTCGCTTCCTGATACCATTTCCGCGCTCCCGCCGCTTGGATGCTGTTTCCATTCAGCATCTCTATTACATCAAATCCTGCCATGCCATCCACCTCTCCTTCTCATCGGTTTCCCGTGTAGTTTCCTCCAATTATTCGTTTCCTCTCTTTCGATCTTCGCAAATTTTTCTGCAAGCTTTTTCGCAACAGCTTCTATCTCCTGCTCCCAAACTTTGTGAAACTGATCCCATGAGTCCATAGCCTCTTGTGCTGTTTTCCCTATTTCTGAAAGCGCATCATTGAATGACTCTATCTCCTCCACCAGCTCTTGTTCCTGATCTGGTTTCCCCTCACTCTCATCGGGAACCCTTTCACACGCGCTTTCCTCTTCCTGCTTCTTTGTCATCTCTTTTCTCCTGGGTTTCCGGATCCATTCCAGAATTCTTCTACAAATTTCCACCTTCTCTTCCTTCCCTCATCTCCAAAATAGTCTTTGGCGCTTTTACATACTGTTCCAGTGCACGGATCGCCTCGTTCCCACCATAACAGACCAACGCCTGATAGCCCTGGATCGTCAATTTCTCCAGCCAGTCTTTCTGGCTATTACTTGGCCGGTTCTCCCCGACTTTTAGTTCAATGTACAGTCCGGCGTATCCGGCGCGGGGAACCGGGAGCACCAAATCCGGCACCCCTGCCCTCACTCCCATCCGTCTCAATTTGGACGCCTCAGCTTTGTTCCTGCTGCCCCCATTGGGCACATGGTAGAGCAATTCCAGGTCCGGGTAAGCGTTGCTCATCAGTTTGGCCCAGCATACCACCTTCTCCTGCTCCGCATCTTCCGATCCGGTGAGCTGGATCCGGCCATCCGGTGTCTTTCGTTCCTTGACTCGGTAATTTCTCACTTCTTTCTCCTCCACTCCTTTATCATCTCTATGGCTTTGTTCCACTCTCTGGAAAATCTTTCCTTGTCTTCCAGTGTCATGGTTTCCGCTGCCGTTCTCTGATATGTCGTAATATGCTCTTTATTCAGGAAATCCCGGAAGGACCTACTGCTCCCAATCTCCCATTTTTCTTTTACAATTCGATATGCCTCTTCCGCGTCATGCTCCCACGCGATTTCTGTGACCTCTTCCAGATGTTTCCGCAAGGTTCTTCTTGTGATTCTTGGCGCTTTTTCCACGGTCGGTCCTCCTTTCTGTGATCTCCACTTCTCCGGTCTCCAGATTCAGGATATAAGATTCTTCCCTCTGCCGTTCCCGGTCTGCCTTGTTGTCCGGCAGTTGTACCAGCGTGTAGGAAAAATACAAATACCCTGTTATCTCGTGCCAAGCCTCCCGGATGCTCTCCTTATCCACGTACCATCCGGCCGGAACCTCAATTTTATGGCTATAGGCGTTCCGTCCCCGGATCTTCTTTTTCTCCGGTTCTGGAATGATAAGATTTTTACTGCTACAGTATCTTTTGTTGATGAATCCTTGCTCCGTCTTCATGGTCTTGTCCGAATACTTGATGAAATACCCGGCCAGTTTCCGGTACTGCCCGCTCTTATCCAAAGGCTTAATACAGATCCATCCCTTTTCCCATAGATCTCTTATGATGTGTGATATATGATCGATCCCATTGACAACAATATGAAGGTGTGCAGCTCCCCTCTCCCCTTTTTCCGCCGTCCATATGTATTTCAGTTCTTTTCCGTGTTTCCGGTAGATCCTCCGCAGTTTTCGTAAAAGTGTTCGGATGTCCCGGTTCAATGTCTCCCGATCCGGCCGCTTCTCTTTCCGGTAGCTGAGTGTAAGGTAATAATCCTCCCCGGAAAGGTTGGCGTTCATCAATCGGGTGAGTTTTTTCTCGGCCATCCTCCGGTTGACTTGTCTCTGTGCTTCTGGAGTCCTGTTCTCTTTCTTTTTCCGGCTCCCCCCTTTCTGGTCAAATCGATATGAATAATAAAATTCATACTCTTTTGTCTTTCCCGCCTTGCAGGTCGTCTTGATGTATGGCATCTCCTCTTTCCTCCGGTTTCTTGTCCTTGAAATAATACCCTTATCGAGTCTCAAAGGGGATTGGCTTCCCCCTGTTTCAAATGCGGATCCGTACCCTCCGGAATCCTGCGTTGTCTTTTCCCGCCATACATGCTATACTGAGTATGTCTAAGATGTATGGCTTACCCTCCCTTGAGCTGTCGGGCTCCGGGAGGGTATTGTATTTCCTATTTCTTCTTTCTGTTCGGATTGTCCTATCTCAGATAATGAAATATCCGGTCCCTTTCTTTTCCGCTTCTCTCTGTGCGTACTCCTCAGCCGCTTGCCTTGTCCCATACAGGCACCCGATATCTCCGTTTTCATAGCGGACAATCCAAAGGATTTCTTTTTCTTCGTTTCCATTCTTTTTCATCTTGGAATTCCGATTATGATAGTTGTACTTTTATGTAAAACAGCATCTGCAAGCTCCATCTGATCCTGATCGAAAGGGTTCTCACCCGTCAGATGGTCTATTAGTTCTCTTGTAATCTCCGCCGCGTACCCACAAATCTCTATCTCTTTCTCCTCACTCGTTTTCTTCTGGTCGCATATTCTGTTTGCTGCCAAGAAGATCAGTGTTTCCAGGTCTTCTTTGGTCAGTTCATATTTTCTTTGTTTCTCCATTTGCTTTTTCCTTTCTTATCTGTCATAATAAAGTTGGTTATTTTAGCGAGTGCATATCTGGGATTGCCGTCCCTATGCACTCTTTTTCATGCCCTGCAGCCGATGTCTCCGGCGCAGTTCCCGCATCTGGAGATAATGCTTCTCCCTGTCTTTCACACAGCCATGCAACATGTACGCTACAACCGTCATATCCAGCGCGATCCCGAACGACAGCAAAAACTCTGCCGTTGAGATAATGTTCTGGCTGTAACTGTCAGCGGATCCGGCCATCACCAGTACGGCAATTCCCCCGACCACTGCACAGATGTCTTTCAAGATCCGGTATTTCCGCAGTTTTCTTCGATGCATCGTTATCACCTCCCTCTCACATTAAAAGTTTTGCCCGTTCTTCCGCTGGGACGTTCAATGCGTCCAGAATTCTCCATAACTCTTCCAGCTTACAGGTCTCTGGCTTGTTAATCCGTTTGTTCAATGTTCCATACGGCATCCCCGTCTTTTTGGATAACTGTTGCTGATCCGTATGCTGGTCCATGATGCTGATCTTCAGCACCCTAGATGCACGCTCCTGTCGTTCCTGTGCTTTTGTTAATAGTACTTTTGGCATAATTCATGCCTCCTTTCGGCTATCTGAAATAAATAACTAAGTAACTTGTCATTCTTCATTCAATCTCCTATACTTGAAATACAAGCACTGCCATGCCGAGTATTATGAAAGGAGACCTCATATGGATAAAAAATTCGATCCCGAAAAAATTGCATTAGCTATTGTCGCTTCTTCGTCTTATCAGTTGTCCATCTCGGAAAAAATACAGTTATATATGGACGCTTATGATGAAGCTTGTGAATTTCTTCACTCAGCAGGAAATGATGATTCTTAAATCTGATTTAGCTCGGAGAGTGTGTACAATAATTTTGCAGTTCTTATTATGTCAACATCCATATTCTCCGGGCTCTCTTTTATTCTTTTCCGCGTTCTCAGAGCCTCAATCATAGGAATTGCGATCCTTTTTTCAATCTCGAATCGTTCCCCAGTTTCTTCAAAAATTATTGCAACTATTTTGTTTCTTTCTTTTCTTACATCTGTCGTTCCATTTGTTTTCACTCAGCTCACCTCTACTTCCTTCTGTTTTAGAAGCCCAAAGCTTTCCATATCACAACAACTGCTATAATTAATACCACAATAATCATAGGACATATAATTCGATCAAACCAATCTCCAACAACAGTTAGAATTATGCATCCTATTATTGCTGGAAACGATAATATCAAGCACATAAACAACATAACCTTGCACAGAATTGTCATAATATCCATGTATCGTCCTCCATTTTCTTATATGGATTTGTTTCCGTTTTTCGTGCAGACAATGTTGCCTATACAACAACATTGCTTCCGTCTGCTATCCGGAATGCTGAAGAAGATACTTTCATCAAAAAGGGTTATACAGCTCAAAAAGAGATTCGATCATGGTTCTAATCAACTATGATCCAGTCGTCCCTTATCAGGTCATTTGCTGTCGGTTGCCATCCATATTTTGACGGGTGGCTTCCGTCATGCATCATCACAACACAGTTTCCTGATTCATTTGTCGGTTTGATTTTTGTGCTCCCGGCAAATTCTGGCGTAGTTATATACTTTCTTTCATCCATTGCCTTTTTTGCCGCTTCATGTATGTACATCTCTATCATTCTCCTTTCTTTCGTGAAACTCTTTTGCAAGCTGTAGGATAGATTTTCTTGTTCCAACGTCATATCATCTTTGGCTTTGCTATTATCCCTATTCCCACTCTATTGATTTGCTCTTTCAGTTCTCTTATAATGTATTTACAGGTGTTACAGCACCTAATTTTTAAGAAAGGAGACATTGTATGCTTAAATCTGAAATTGAACATATCGTTGATAAGCATCTTAGTAACCATTTTCAGAATGATACGTTTTCAAAGTCAGAATTAAAAGATATTTTAGTCGATATCCTTTATGACTTTGGAAAATCAAAATCTCTTAGCGATACTGTCGAAAAGAATATAAACGACAAGCAAAAGAGATCACTAAGATTGCAAGGAATAAAATAGTATTTTTCCGGTGGATGCCTTTTATGACATCCATTCTTTTTTCCAGCACGATGCATGTATTATAGATTTCTTTAAGATCTTGATAAGATATTTCTTTTAACCGATTATGCTCTTTCCTTATCAATTCCAACTCTTTCAAAATTTTTTCTTCCATCTTTATACACCTCCTTCTCTTTTAATCTCTTGTCATTCTTCATTCAATCTCCTATACTTGAAATACAGGCTCCCGCCAGATCCGAGTATGAAAGGAGTAGTTGCGCTATGAAATTGCAAAAAATTGCAGATAATGCTTTAAAAGCAATGGTTATGTCTTACCATGAATCCGAACGGGATAGATTCGATATGGATTTTTTCTTATCTCTATTCCCAGAAGAAACGGAAAAACATATTTCTGACGCACTAATGGTATTGGATCACGATGGTCTGGTCTCCGTTTTTATCGCTGACGCAATAGCTTACATAACAACTTTGCATCCTGCCGCAATCCGTGATTGTGAAGAAAATACCATGTTAAAAAAGGGATATCAGTATATTAAGAAAATCAAATCTTTAATCGGATAATTCCCAGTCATTTGCCATTAAGTCCTCCGCTGAAGGATTCCAATTCTTGCAGTGGTGGACTTCTTTTTCGTTTTGATCGAATGTATAGGCCATACAGTGTGCGCTACTATTGGTTGGTTTTATTTTCAGCTTACGATATGCGGTTTCATTTTCGAACTTCTTTCGTTCTATGTATTTTTCTTCTTTTACCGCTTTCGCAATCGCTTCATGTATGTACATCTCTATCACTCTCCCTTCTTTTGGCCTTCATAGATTTCAGCAGAATCGACCATAAACAAATAGTTTGCGTCTACTCCGACTCCTCTTAATGCGCTTATGATAGATGCTATATCTACCGCCCGCATCAAACGACGTCCATTCAACATATCGCTAAACTCCTGCGTTGAAAACCCTGCTTTTTCCGCTATCGCCGTTTGTTTAAGGCCTTTTTCCTTTATGATTTCCCGGACACGATTTGCTACAATACTGTTAGATGTCTGAATATCAAGCAACTTGTTTCCTCCCTTCGTTTAAATAAGTTTCTTGTCAATTACGAATATATAACAAGTTTCTTGTTTTGTCAATAGTGTTTTAATAAATTTCTTGTTTATTTATATTGACACAACAAGAAAACTGAACTACAATGCTTGTATAGAATAAAGAAAGTTGGTGAGGTAATGAGTGTTGGAAGCAGAATAAAGGAGCTTAGGGAAAATAAAGGTCTTTCGCGAGGGGAATTAGCTAATTTGTTAGGCATAACCGTTGGCTCTATTTCCAATTATGAAAATGAAGTCAGTTCTCCTAAAGAACCTATACTATTTAAAATCATGGATATTTTAAATTGCGATGCAAATTATCTCTTTCAAGATGCCCTTGATATGCCAGTTATGAAGAACAGCGTATCCGTGGACGAATATATAATCATCGAGAAATACCGTCTCCTCGATTCTCACGGAAAGGAAATGGTGGATTTCACCCTTGAAAAGGAATATGAACGCTCAAAGACTCTGGCAGAACAGACGCCAGCGAACATTGTAGAGATGCCATCCCATCTGGAAGTCAACGCCGCCAACCTCGACAAAAACAGCACACCAGAAGAACGACTGGCAGGCGACTCAATCATGTTGGATGATTCGGAATGGGAGTGATGTATTTGACTTATGAAGAATTACTTATAGAATCAGAAAGTCAAAATCTGATAGTAAAAGAAAAGAATCTTCCTGGATATAACGGACGGATTTACAAAAACCGAATTGCCATTAGCAAAAACCTCAATATGTCAGAAAAGAAAAGTGTCCTTGCTGAAGAACTTGGACACCATCATACATCAGTCGGAAATATCCTAAATATGGAAGATCTGTCAAACCGGAAACAGGAGCGTCAGGCACGGCTCTGGGGATATAACAAGTTGATCGGGCTGACCGGGATCGTCAATGCTTTTGAATCGGGATGTCAGTCAGCATATGAGGCTGCTGAATTTTTAGAAGTAACAGTAGAATATTTACAAGAATGCATCGACTGCTATCGTGATAAGTACGGTATTTGTACCGAAATAGATAATTACATAATTTATTTTATTCCGAATATGGCAGTCATGGAAAAGGTATAACCGCTTCGGCGCTTACATAAATAAGTTTGGGTTTTCTCACAATTACAAGAGAAAGAGAGGAAATGAAAATGAAAACGTGGAAACTTGTATCAGGAATCTTGTCTATTGTCTTGTTCGCAATGGTGTCATTCCAGTCCTGTGCTGCTGGAGTAAGTAACACTTTGCAAGATAACGGAGAAGTAAGCGGTTCTGCCGGTCTTATAGTCGCCATAATGCTTCTTGTAGGTGGAATTGTTTCTATCGCTACAAAAAATGGTAGTAAAGGCGGTAATATTGCCCTTATAGTTCTTTTTGGAATTGGTGCTTTATGCGGATTTACTCTTGCCGGCAGTTACACAGATTTGAATATATGGGCTGCCTGGTGTTTAGTATGCGCCATTCTTGCTATTGTATCATTAGTAAAAAAGCCTAAAAATAATAAATAAAATGGAAACCGCCCCGGCATTGTCCGGGGCATTCGCAAAAGAAAGAAGGTGAATCGTAATAAAAGAAGTCACAACGTTATCGACAGATCTGTTTGACGATGGATTAAAATTTGTTTCTATCGGGCGTATACGTCAGGATATCATTGATTCTATCATTGAAAAGTATCCTGAATTTACAGATATTCTTTCGGCAGATACAGAAATTCTTTTTTGGAAAGACCGTGTCAAACATACGGAAAGACATCGAAAAGATTTTGTATCTAATGAAGAATATGAACTGTGTTTTGAGCAGATACCTGTTATCATACAGAATCCAGAATTTATCAGCATCCATCCAAATAAAGACAGTATTTCTTTTATTTGTAGGTTCATCGATCACATATCTGTTGCCGTGCGCTTATCCACAGATGGACGATTAGCATACAGAACAATGTACCCTTTACGTGAGTCGCAATTATACAATTACATAAAACAAGGACGAGCTTGGAAGGTCTAATTTGACAAAACTATATTTTTATTGTATTATACTTTACACAGAGATAATAATATAGTTTATAAAGGTAAGTTATTCAAGGATAGAACAGGCAGCTATCACGCCCCAGTGGTCTTAAAGAGATGCCGGAGTGCCACCCGGCTGGATAACTTATCTTTTATATAATACAAAGCCATTTACTGGCAGTATGGCACAAATTTAGACCTCGTAGCAATACGAGGTCTTTTACGTTAAAGAAAAACCGCCCCGGTGCTACCAACACCAGGACGTGATTCTACCGCATATTGTTCTTAATAGAAATATTACTATTGTTAAATAAATACTAAAATTTGTTTAGCTGAATTGACACAAAGGATGTATTGTGCTATTATGTAATCATCTAAATGGAGAATATTATCTTCATTTATGTATATATTATTATGGAACGTACTCCGGTGTCCTTCGGGCCCGGGGTCTTTTATTTTATGGAGGTTTTATGGTAGAAAAAGTTTTTAAAACACTTGATGATCTTGTAGATCTCTTGGAAGAACGTGGTGTTGATATTTCTGATGCCTCTTCCCGTGACTACGCAAAGAGAGTTTTAGAGAAACATGGTTATTACAATCTTATAAATGGGTATAACAAATTATTCTTAGATACCGAATCCGAAACGGTAAGATATCGAGCTGGAACTACAATGAAAGAAATCAATGCACTTTATCAGTTCGATAGAGTTCTTCGGGATATCTTTTTTAGATATATCCTAGAGGCAGAAACTCACGTAAAAAGTTTAATATCTTACTATTTTTCAGAAACTCATGGGCACAAGAATTATTTAATCTATACAAATTTCAACACGGCACTACGAGATTCTGAATCTAAGATAACAAGCCTTATTGCTGAAATCCAACGACAAACAGCAACACACAGCAACGATCCGAGTATTTCACATTACTTGAAAACTCACGGCTACATTCCGTTATGGGTTTTGAACAATATATTAACTCTTGGTACAATTAGTAAATTTTATAGTTTAATGCTCCCGCAGGAACGGCAAAATATATCTCGCTGTTTTAATATAATGGATAAAGAACTCGAAAGTTCCCTTGCATATATTTCTACTGTAAGAAACTTTTGCGCTCATGGAAATCGACTCTATTGTTTTCGAACAAAAAAACCTTTATCTACAACACCTTATCATCAGCTACTAGCCATCGAACAAAACCAAAGTGGGGAATATTTAAAAGGTAAGCGTGATTTGTTCGCTTGTTTGATCGCTTTAAAAAGACTTTTATCCAAAAATGATTATAAACGTATGAGCAAAGAAATTTACCGCGCCATCGGAACTCTAGATAAAAAACTTAATTTGCTAACCAGAAGCGAAATAATGAATGAGATGGGATTTCCGCAAAATTGGCGTACTCTAAATAGTTTATGAAATTTACTCAATAAAAAAACCGCCCCGGCGCGCCAACACCAGGACGGGATACATATCCGAAGATATGCCTATATTAAGTCAAAAATATTGTATCATCTTCGGAACAGCCTCGCAATCCAGAACTTTCGTTCTGTTTTGGCTGTTATTTTTATACCCAAAATACAAAGGAGATGATGTTATGCCAACAGCAAGAAAATTACCATCCGGATCATGGAGATGCCAGGTATTCAGTCACACAGAAGAGATTATCCAGGCAGACGGGACTATCAAAAAGAAAAGGATCTATGAGTCTTTTACCTCTGATGTTCCAGGTCCAAAGGGTAAGCGGATAGCTGAGCAGATGGCTGCGGAATTTGCGGCAAACAAAGAAAGTCATAAAGAGGCCAGAGACGACTTTACGTTTGGAGAAGCGACAGATCAATATATCAAAAACAGAGAAGCTATATTGTCTCCCCGAACAATTATGGATTATAAGCGTATTCGGAAAAATGACATCCAAACGATAGCAGAAATTAAAGTCAGCTGTCTTACACAAGCGGATATCCAAAAAGAGGTGAATCTATATGCAAAAACGCATAGCCCTAAAACGGTCCGCAATATGCATGGTCTAATATCTGCCGTACTTCGCCAATACCGACCAGATTTCGCTTTAAATACTGCCTTGCCAAAGAAAGTACGTCCAGCAATTTACATCCCGTCAGATGACGACATAAGGCGTTTGCTAGAATATGTAAAAGGTACAGAAATGGAATTACCTATTCTTCTTGCAGCTTTTGGACCGATGCGGAGAGGCGAAATATGTGCGATTAATACAAAAAACATAGATGGAAACATCGTTCATGTCTGTTGTAATATGGTATGTACAGAAAACGGAGATTGGATCATACGTGTTCCAAAAAGTTATGCGGGAGATCGATATATTGATTATCCAGATTTTGTGGCTGAAAAATGGAAATGGAAAAAAGGGAACATAACATCCATGACTCCAGATGTTATTACTAACCGCTTTGCAAGAATATTAAAACGTGCTGGACTCCCGCATTTTCGTTTTCACGACCTTCGTCATTATTCAGCTTCCATCCAGCATGCTCTTGGTATCCCAGACAGCTATATCATGGCAAGGGGCGGATGGGGGAATGATGGAGTACTAAAAAATGTATATCGCCATGTAATGTCCGACCCCGAAAAACGCATGAATCAAATAGCAAACCAGCATTTCATTGAACTATGCAACACGAAATGCAACACGAAATAGAAAAGAGCTTGTAAATACAAGCTCTTTTGAGAGGCGCAGACCGGATTTGAACCGGTGAATCGAGGTGTTGCAGACCTATGCCTTACCACTTGGCTACTGCGCCATACACTATATTATATTATCACATTTTACAAAAAATGCAAGCTTTTTTATAAATGACTCCGACGGGAATCGAACCCGTGTTACCGCCGTGAAAGGGCGATGTCTTAA
>OGRS01001375.1_pt1 | contig 14908 bp, 14 predicted proteins | sample 1553561 | NCBI WGS metagenome assembly OGRS01 (sample SAMEA2580103, study PRJEB22360) | human gut metagenome | biome: human gut; feature: human-associated habitat; material: faeces | place: Denmark | collected 2008/2010
ATTTTTATTTATCCAAAAATATTTTATTACTTTTCTAACTTGAAAAATTGTATAAATAGACTATAATTATATTAAACTGCATTATATCTTAATAATACTATAAAATATTTGGAGGAAATAGATGGCAAAAGCACCAGTAAAAGAAAATTTTAAAGATACACTATGGAAAGCCTGTGATAAATTAAGAAATAACATGGATCCAGCAGAGTATAAATATGTTGTACTTGGACTTGTATTTTTAAAATATATTAGTGATAGTTTTGAAGAAAGATATAACTTTCTTGTAGAAGAAGGGGAAGGTTATGAAGAGGAAAGGGATGAATACACAGCAGAGAATATATTCTGGGTTCCTAAAGAGGCAAGATGGTCAGAAATAGTTAAAGTTGCAAAAACTCCTGAAATAGGAATAAAAATAGATGAGGCAATGTATGCTATTGAAAAAGAAAATCATTCTTTAAAAGATGTACTATACAAAGTTTATTCTAATCCTTTATTAGACAAAGGAAAATTAGGAGAACTTATTGATATAATTGGAGGAATAAATCTTCAATCTAAAGATGAAAAAGGACAAGATATTTTAGGACAAGTTTATGAATTTTTCCTAGGAAAATTTGCAAACTCTGAAGGGAAAAATGGAGGACAATTCTATACCCCTGAATGTATTGTAAAGACTATTGTTTCATGTTTAGAGCCAACAAAGGGAAGAGTATATGATCCTGCTTGTGGTAGTGGTGGAATGTTTGTTCAGTCTGAAAAATTTATACAAGCTCACAGTGGAAAATTAGGAGATATCTCAGTTTTTGGACAAGAAAGTAATGGTACAACTTGGAAACTTTGTAAAATGAACTTAGCAATAAGAGGAATTGAAGTTGATTTAGGAGAAGAGCCAGCAGATACTTTTACTAAAGATCAACATAGAAGTAAAAAAATGGACTATATAATGGCAAATCCACCATTTAATGTTAAAGACTATTGGGCAGAATCACTAGATGGAGATGTAAGATGGAAATATGGAACACCTCCTGAGGGAAATGCCAACTATGCTTGGCTTCAACATATGATACACCATTTAGCACCAAATGGAACAGCAGGTATAGTTCTTGCTAATGGTTCTCTATCATCTAATACATCAGGTGAGGGGGATATAAGAAAAGCTATGCTTGAAGATGATATTGTTGATTGTATAGTAGCTCTGCCTGATAAACTATTTTTAACAACTGGTATTCCTGCTTGTCTTTGGTTTTTAAATAGAAATAAAAATAACCCTAAACATAGACAAAGGGAAAAAGAGGTATTATTTATTGATGCAAGAAAAATGGGAACTCTTGTAGAAAGAAGTTTAAGAGTTTTAACTGAAGAGGAGATACAAAAAATAGCTGATACATACCATCAATGGAGAGGGTCATATAATGGAGATGGAGAGTATAAAGATATTTTAGGTTTCTGTAAAAATACAACATTAGAAGAGATAAAAAATAATGACTATGTTTTGACACCTGGAAGATATGTTGGAATTGAAGAAGAGGAAGATGATGGAATTCCTTTTGAAGAAAAAATGAAAACATTAACTGCTGAACTAGCAGAACAATTTAAACAAAGTAGAGAGCTTGAAGAAGAGATCAAGAAAAACTTAAAAGCTCTTGGTTTTGAAATGTAGGTGAAAAACAATGAATGAATGGAGAAAAGTTAAATTAGGAGAAATTGGAGAAATTACCTCAAGTAAAAGAATTTTTAGAGCTGAATATAAGAAAGTTGGAGTTCCTTTTTATAGAGGAAAAGAAATTATTCAGAAAGCTAATAATCAAGAAGTAAGTGATGAATTTTTTATTTCTTTAGAAAAATATGAAGAAATAAAAAATAAATATTCAGTCCCTTTAGAAAATGATATTTTAATAACATCAGTTGGAACTGTTGGAATTCCATATATTGTAAAAAATGAAAAATTTTATTTTAAAGATGGTAATATAAATTGGATAAAAAAATATGCAAATAATATTTACTTTAAATACTTATATTATTGGTTTATTTCTCCTATCGGAAAAAATCAAATAGATTCTTATTTAATAGGTTCTACTCAAAAGGCTTTAACCATAGAAGCTATAAAAAAATTGGAAATTAATTTGCCACCATTAAATACTCAAAAGAAAATAGCTAAGATTTTATCTGATATAGACAGCAAAGTAGAATTGAATAATACGATAAACAATAATTTAACAATTTTTTGTTAATTATAATTCTATTTTTTCTACATCAATTTCTCCATTCATTAATTTAGGTAACAAATAATTTTTTAAATTTATTAGTTTTTCATTCTCCATTATATTTTTTGCTATTTGCTTTCTAATAGAATAAAATAAGGAAGAAATTTCACTTTGAATTTCTATGCTAGGTAAATAAAAAGATAATTTTTTAAAATCTCTTAATACAATTCGAGGTAAAGCAGAACCTGAAACATAGTTGTCTCGAACTTCTTTTAATAAATTGGGACTTTTTAAAAATGCAAGTAATATTTCAGGGTAAATTTTTTTTAAATTTGGTCTAAATATTGCAATAGATGATAAAATAGCAATTCTTCTTTCTTCATTGCAAATAAAAATTTCTTTTAAATAACTCCCATCTTTGGCAACAAGAATATCATTTATTTTAGGAACACAATCGTTCATTAGCATTTTTTGATAGTCTGTTTCAGAAATATGTTTACAAGATTTTAAATTAAAATCAAATTTTTCCATATCTTTAACAGAAAGCATGGGAATTGATGATAAAGAGTTATCTTTAGGACTAAAATGAGAACCATCTGTTATTTTAGAACAAACTTCTTCAAGAGTTACTTTATTTGAAAATTTAAAATTATTAGAAAGCCATTTTGAAAATAAAACTTGTATTTGTTCTTCTAAATTATTGTTTTACGGATTTCTTTATTTAAAAAGCTTTAAATTAATAAAAATTTTAGAAAGTTTAATATATAAACTCTTTACAACGGCAAAGAGTATAAGATCTCAAGAAATGCCGTTGGGTATCTTTCTTGAAATTAACGGAGGGAATATGAATATAAAAGAGAGAGTTATTCACAATGTTATTCAAGAGATGTTACCTTTTTTAAGCAATAATCAGTTAGAAAAATTAAAAAAAATACTTTCCTTTGAGTTAGAAAATATAGAGTTTTCTAAAAATAAAGATGAAAAATTACAAACAGAATCCAATGTACAATTAATAGAGCTTTTTATTTCTGCTAAACGTGTTGAGGGATGTTCTGAAAAATCATTAGGATATTATAGAACAGCTATAGAAAAAATGGTTATAGAAATTAACAAACCAATAAAAGAGATTGTAACAGATGATTTAAGAATATATTTAACCAATTATCAAGAAAAGAAAAATCTAAGTCGAATGACTATTGATAATATAAGAAGAATTTTTTCAAGTTTTTTCTCTTGGCTTGAAGATGAAGATTATATTTTAAAAAGTCCTGTAAGAAGAATACATAAAATAAAATCAGCAACAGTTGTAAAAGAAACTTATACTGACGAGTCTTTAGAGATTATGAGAGATAATTGTAAAAGTTTAAGAGATTTAGCATTGATTGATATGCTTACCTCAACAGGAATGAGAATAGGAGAATTAGTTCTCCTTAATATAGAAGATATTAATTTTAATGAAAGAGAGTGTATAGTTTTTGGAAAGGGAAATAAAGAAAGGATTGTATATTTTGATGCAAGAACTAAAATACATTTAAAAAATTATTTAGAAAGTAGAGATGATAAAAATAATGCTCTTTTTGTTTCCCTAAAAAAACCACATAATAGAATTACAATAGGAGGTATAGAAACAAGATTAAGAAAATTGGGAAGAGAACTTAATATTCCAAGAGTTCATCCGCATAAATTTAGAAGAACTTTAGCAACTATTGCTATAGATAAAGGAATGCCTATTGAGCAGCTTCAAAGGCTTCTTGGGCATCAACGGATAGATACAACTTTACAATATGCAATGGTAAAACAAAGTAATGTTAAATTAGCACATAAAAAATATATAAGTTAAAATTAAATAATTATGGAGAAAATATGGAAAATAAAAATGAATGGAAAAAAGTAAAATTAGGAGAAATTGTTACTATAACTATGGGACAATCTCCTAAATCTGAATTTTATAATTTGGCAGGAGAAGGAGTTCCTTTTTTACAAGGAAATAGAACTTTTGGAGAAAAATTTCCTTCTTTTGATACTTACACTACTAAAGTTACTAAAATAGCAAAAAAAAATGATGTTATAATGAGTGTGAGAGCTCCTATTGGAGACTTAAATCTTGCTACAACAGATATTTGTCTTGGACGTGGAGTTTGTTCTTTAAGAATGAATAATGGAAATTATGAATTTTTATTCTATTTATTAAAATACTATTCTAAACAATTAATTAATAATGGAAATGGAACTGTTTTCACTTCAATTAATAGAAATGAAATTTATAATTTAGAAATTAATATTCCAAATAATGAATTTATTCAAAAAAAAATATCAAAAATTTTATCAGATATAGACAACAAAATAGAATTAAATAATAAGATAAACAATAATTTAGAAAAACAAGTACAGTTAATTTTTAATAATCATTTTTTTAATAAAAATAAAAATTATAATAATTATATTTTTTCAAATTTATTAGAAATAGCAGATTTTTTAAATGGATTAGCAATGCAGAAATATACTCCTAATGATTTTAATGAAAAAAGCTATCCTGTCTTAAAAATTAAAGAGTTAAATCAAGGATTTACTGACAAAAGTAGTGATAGATGTTCAAGTAAAATTAAACCAGAGTATATTATAAAAAATGGAGATATTATTTTTTCTTGGTCAGGAACACTACTTATAAAAATTTGGTGTGGAAATAAATGTGGTCTGAATCAACATCTTTTTAAAGTAACTTCTAAAAAATACGATAAATGGTTTTATTTTTTATGGACTAATTATCATTTAAAAAAGTTTATTTCCATTGCCAAAGATAAAGCAACTACTATGGGACATATAAAACGTACTGATTTAGAAAAATCTTTTGTTTTAATTCCTCCTGAAAAAGAATATAAAAATCTGAATAAAATATTAACTCCAATATTTGAAAGTATTATTTCTAATAAAAAAGAAAATAATTATTTGAAGCATCTAAAAAATTATCTTTTACCAAAATTAATGAATGGAGAAATTAATGTAGAAAATATAGAATTATGATAATAAAATAATTTTCAAATTATCGTTAATCTTCTCATTTAATTCTATTTTATTATCTATATCTGATAAAATTTTTGCTATTTTCTTTTGAATATTTAGAGATGGTATTTCTATTTTTATTTCGTTCAATGTTTTAGTCGTTAAACTTGGAATTGCTGTTCCTTCGTCTAAACTACTTAAATCACAATTTTTTAATTTATAATACAAAAATTTAGGAACAACTACTTCTTTATTAATTTTTGTCCAAAATAGTGTGTCTACTGTCCAAAAAGGAGTATCTATATAATAAATATTTTTTAAAGAACCTTTTCTTGGAATCAAAACACTTTCTTCTTCATATATGGAAGTATTTACAAATCTTATAATACCTCCAGTTCCATAACAAGGAATACTTCCAGACAATAATTTTTTATGTTCCTTTCCATATTTCAATTCCATTAACTCAGAAAGTTTAACTTTTCTCCATTCATTTTTATTTTCCATTATTTTCTCCATAATTTTTATATTTTAACTTATATATTTTTTATGTGCCAACTTAACATTACTTTGTTTTACCATTGCATATTGTAAAGTTGTATCTATTCTTTGATGTCCCAAAAGTCTTTGCAGTTGTTCAATAGGCATTCCTTTATCTATCGCGACTGTTGCCAAAGTCCTCCTAAATTTATGCGGGTGTACTCTTGGAATATTTAATTCTTTTCCTAATTTCCTTAATCTGGTTTCTATCCCTCCTATTGTAATCCTATTATATGGTTTTTTCAATGAAACAAAAAGAGCATTGTTAGTGTCCTTTCTGCTGTCTAAATAATTTTTTAAATGTATTTTTGTTCTTGCGTCAAAATATACAATTCTTTCTTTATTTCCTTTACCAAAAACTACACATTCTCTTTCAGTAAAATTTATATCTTCTCTATTAAGTAAGACTAACTCTCCTATTCTCATTCCTGTTGATGATAACATATCTATTAAAGCCAAATCTCTAATACTTTTACAATTATCTCTCATAATTTCCAAAGATTCATCAGTATATGTTTCTTTTATTACAGTAGCTGATTTTATTTTATGAATACGCCTTACTGGACTTTTTAGAATATAATCTTCATCTTCAAGCCAAGAAAAGAAACTTGAAAAAATTCTTCTCATATTATCAATAGTCATTCTACTTAAATTCTTTTTTTCCTGATAATTTGTTAAATATATTCTTAAATCATCTGTTATTATTTCCTTGATTGGTTTATTTATTCCAAATATCATTTTTTCAATAGCTGTTCTATAATATCCAAGAGATTTTTCAGAACAACCTTCAACACGTTTTGCTGAAATAAAATTTTCTAATAAACTTTGATTTGATTCTTCTTGTAAGTTTTTTGATTTAGAAAATTCTATACTATCTAACTCAAAAGATAAAATTTCTTTTAATTTTATCATCTGAGCATTATTTAAAAAAGGCAACATTTCTTGAATAACATTGTGGATAATTTTTTCTTTGATTTTCATATTCCCTCCGTTAATTTCAAGAAAAATCCCTCAACGGCATTTCTTGATATTTTTATCTCTTTGCCGTTGTAAAGAGTTAATTCTATTTTTATATTTTAGTCGTAAAACGATAATTTGAAAATTATTTTGTTATCATAATTTTATATTTTCTACATCAATTTCTCCATTCATTAATTTTGGTAACAAATAATTTTTTAAATTTGTTAATTTTTCATTTTCTTTTTCTATGATATATTGTCTTTTAAAAATAGGATTACAAATTTCTTTAAAAGTTTTTAATGCCTCTTCTTTTGGAATTATTGCTGGAGTTGTTGCCATAATAGCAGTTGAGAGTTCTTTAAAAGTTGAGCCAGAGGCTCTATTTTCAAGAAATTGTATATTGTTTTTTAAAAAATAATATACAAACTCTGTTCCAATATTTTTAAATGGAATTATTGATTTAAAGCCTTGATTAGTTGTAACATTATTAGTGCAAATAGCTATATAACCAATAGGGGCTCTTGAGCTGAAAAGAACACTTCCTTTAGGTAATAATTTTACACTACTGTTTTTAAATCCTAATTCAGTAATATCTAAATCTCCCCGTGAAATAAATTTATTAGGAGTTTTAGATAAATCCTTCGGTGTTATCCAGGGAATTCCTAAATTTGTATAATAGTTTGAATTTTTTTTACTTGGAGTTGAACCACCTACAATATCACCTAAATCAGAAATTGTTCCAATCAAACAATTTTTATTAGAATTTTTTATAAAAATATCTAAAAAGTAATTTTGACATAAAGTTTCTAAATTATCGTTTATCTTGTTATTTAATTCTATTTTACTATCTATATCAGATAAAACTTTTGCGATTTTTTCTTGAAATTTTAAATTTAAAGGAAAATTAACTTCTACCTCATTTATTAACCTTTCCCTTTTTAATTCCGTTTGTCCTGTGGAACCTTCTCCTAAATTTTCTATAAATTTTTGCTGACTTTTCAAAACATAACCTAAAAATAAAGGATTTATTTTATTTTTATCTGGTCTTACAATAGTAATATGTGAATCAGCAGTCATTTTTATATCAGTTTCATTTTGGCATACTCTTCCTAAAGTTCCAACTCCAGTAGAATTAATTAAAATATCATATTTTTTTATTATTTTTTCTTCTGAAACTTTTTTTAAATAATCGGCGTGTAAACGACTTTCTTCAATATTTAATTTTTCATTTCTAATACATTTTTGATTTATAACTATTATTCCGTTTGATGTTTCAGAATATTTCGGAGTTATTCCTCTAGCAACATATGTTATAAGTCCTCCTAACTTAACTTTTCTCCATTCATTTTTATTTTCCATATTTTCTCCATAATTATTTTATTTTCTTATAATAAGTTGCTGGACCTTTTCCAACTTTTTCTATCAATCTTTTCTCTTGTAAAATATTTAAAGTTTTTCTTATCATTCTTTCGCTAAACGACAATTTGTCTTGTATATATTTTCTTGTTGTTCTATCTTCTATTATTTCAAATACTTTTAGCTCTGTTTCAGATAAATTATTTTTATCCGGCACTAATCCGGCACTATCCGGCACTAATCCGGCACTATCCGGCACTAATCCGGCACTGTTTTCTGTTCTATAAAATGTAAGAACTATTGAATCTCCTGTTTCTTTTATCTCTGGAACTTTTAAATTAACCTCTTTACAAAGATTTATCATTCTATTTATTCCACTACCCCATTTTTCAATAAAATTAAGTTCTTTAAAAATTCTAGCTAAAACCCTATTTCTTATCTCTGACCTTCCAGAATAAATTTGCTCAATAGTCAAAGTGCTTGGAAGTCCACCTGGAGAAACAATTTCCACCACATCATCATAAATTCCTATTTTTATATCTCTCCCTTGGTTAGAATAATCTCTGTGAACAATAGCATTTATTATTCCTTCTCTTAGTGCAAGCATTGGAATTTCTAAAATATCTTTTCTTTGAAAATTTTCAAATTTGCTACTTAGATTTAAGTGATTTGATAAAAACATCTGTATATTTTCTATCTTACCAAAAATATCTCCAGTAAATTCTTTTTTATCCAAAAATATATCCATTGTTTTTCCCTTAAATCTAGCACAATTTATATTAGTATTCTCATAAAGTCCTAAAATAATTCCAACCCCTCTTGTAACTTTCAGATCATTTCCATCTTTTTTAATAAGCCCTAAATTTAAAAGTTTTTCTTCTGAAAAATCTTTTCCATTTTCTTTAAATTTTTTCTTCAAAAAATCTAAGTTTAAATCTTCATATTCTAAATCCCAATCTATTTCCTCATCAAAAGTTATATTTCTTCTTTGTCTTTCCAATTCCAAAACATTTTCATAACTAGCCTTTCTATTACTAGCTCCAACCCTTATGTATACTCCATTTTCTTTTCCCATACTTTTTATATAATAAGGTTTTAAATTTCCCGGAAAAACCTCTATTACAAGAATAGTTTTATTATCTTTATTTTCAGTATAAATATCCGTATTTATATTAGGATAACAAGAATCATAGATTATCGTATTCAAATCATCTATAATTTTAAAAATATCTTGTTTTTCATCTATTCCAACTATTTTTCTATCGTCTGTAATTCCTATTAATATTTTTCCTCCAGCTCCATTTGCAAATGCAACAGCTGTTTGAGAAATTTTTTTAGAATTTGGGATAATCTCTTTAAACTCTATTGTTTTATTTTCTCCATTTTTCACAATCTCTTTTATATCCAAAATCTCACCTACATTTCAAAACCAAGAGCTTTTAAATTTTTCTTAATCTCCTCTTCTAACTCCCTACTTTGTTTAAATTGTTCTGATAACTCAGCCGTTAAAGTTTTCATTTTTTCTTCAAAAGGAATCCCATCGTCTTCCTCTTCTTCAATTCCAACATATCTTCCCGGAGTTAATACATAATCATTATTTTTTATCTCCTCTAATGTAGTACTTTTACAAAATCCCAATATATCTTCATATTTTTCATCACCCTCATAAGAACCTCTCCATTTATGGTATGTATCAGCTATCTTTTGAATTTCCTCTGGAGTTAATACTCTCAAACTTCTCTCTACAAGAGTTCCCATTTTTCTTGCATCAATAAATAAAAATTCTTTTTCTCTCTGTCTATGTTTAGAATTATTTTTGTTTCTATTTAAAAACCAAAGACAAGCTGGGATTCCTGTTGTTAAAAATAATTTATCTGGCAAAGCAACGATACAGTCCACTATATCATCTTCAAGCATATTTTTTCTGATTTCTCCCTCTCCTGATGTATTGGAAGATAAAGAACCATTTGCAAGAACAATTCCAGCTGTTCCATTTGGTGCTAAATGATGTATCATATGTTGAAGCCAAGCATAATTGGCATTTCCCTCAGGAGGAGTTCCATATTTCCATCTTACATCTCCTTCTAAAGATTCAGCCCAATAATCTTTTACATTGAACGGTGGATTTGCCATTATGTAATCCATTTTTTTCCTTTGTGTTGATCTTTTGTAAAAGTATCTGCTGGTTCTTCTCCTAAATCTACTTCTATTCCTCTAATTGCCAAATTCATTTTACAAAGTTTCCAAGTTGTCCCATTACTTTCTTGACCAAATACAGAAATATCCCCAAGTCTTCCACTATGAGATTTTATAAATTTTTCCGACTGAACAAACATTCCTCCACTTCCACAAGCTGGATCATAAACTCTTCCTTTTGTAGGTTCCAAACAAGCAACAATAGTTTTTACTATACATTCTGGAGTATAGAATTGTCCTCCGTTTTTTCCCTCAGAGTTTGCAAATTTTCCCAAGAAAAATTCATAAACTTGTCCTAAAATATCTTGTCCTTTTTCATCTTTAGATTGAAGTTTTATTCCTCCAATTATATCTATAAGTTCTCCAAGTTTTCCTTTATCTAATAACGGATTTGAATAAACTTTGTACAAAACATCTTTTAAAGATTTATTTTCATTTTCTATTGCTAACATAGCATTATCTATTTTTATTCCTATCTCAGGAGTTTTTGCAAATTTTGTTAATTCGCTCCATCTAGCTTCTTTAGGAACCCAGAAAATATTTTCTGCTGTGTACTCATCTCTTTCCTCTTCAAATCCCTCTCCCTCTTCAACTAAAAAATTATATCTTTCTTCAAAACTATCACTGATATATTTTAAAAATACTAATCCCAATACAACATATTTATATTCGGCAGGATCCATATTATTTCTTAATTTATCGCAAGCTTTCCATAATGTTTCCTTAAAATTTTCTTTTGCTACTGTTTTTGCCATTGTTTCCCCCTAATAATTTTTCTATATTTATTAAATTATATCATATTTTTCTATTTTATAAAATACATGTAAAAAAATCAAAAACTATTACTCTCCGAAAAAGATTGTAATAGCTTTTTATCTTTATATTATCTCAAATTTCTTTAATGCTTTATAAATTCCCTCATCATCAACACTTTCTGTTACATAGTCAGCAGATTTTTTTACATTATCCCCTGCATTTCCCATTGCCACACCGATTTTTACAAATTCAAGCATTTCAATATCATTTCCACCATCACCGAAAGCCATTGTTTCCTCTTGAGAGATTCCCAAATAATCTATCATTTTTTTAATTCCAACACCTTTTCCACCTTCACTTGGAATAACATCAACGAAAAGTTTATTCCATCTGACAGCTCTACATTTTGGCATATTTTCAAAATAGTCTTTTTCTTCATCTTCATTTATATAGGCACAAAGTTGATAAGTTTCATTTTCTAAAGAACGTCTTGGGTCTTCAATTGGTGTAGGTTTAAATGTACTTCCCAAAAATTTACGAAGTTCTAGCACTCTTTCATTGACAAAATTTGTGTACATATAATCAAGTTCTACAAATTCACAAGATATTTTTTCTTTTTCTAAATATGGTATTATTGATTCTAAAGATTCTTTTGGAAGTGCCATACTGTGAATTACTTTATCTTCTACCACACAATATTGACCATTTAACATAACATATCCATCAAACTCAAATCCCAAAGTTTTTTTCACAATCTCAAAAGTTTTTGGAGATCTCCCAGTAGCTATAAAAAGTTTTATCCCTTTTTTTCTAGCCTCCTCCAAAGCCTCTTTTGTTTTTTCTGACATAGCGTGTGTCTTAAAACTTAAGAGAGTTCCATCAACATCAAAAAAAATACTTTTTATCATAATTTATTTTCTCCTTAAACATATTTTTTCAAAATAATTATATCATTTAAGATTTTATTTATCAATATGCCACTCTTAAAAATAAAAAGACTTGGGTTTTTAGGCTCAAGTCTTTTTATGTGTATATTTTAACTAAGCGGTGAAAATCGCACTATCATTTAATCTTCCCTTAACTGTTTGGAATTTTTCTAAAAGTTTTTTAGGAGTTAGTTTTCTTTTTTCCTCTCCACTTACATTAAGAATTATTTCTCCCTCGTGTAACATTATTATTCTATCTCCATAAGTGATAGCATCTTCAAGGTTATGAGTTATCATAAGTGTTGTTATATTATTTTTTCTGACAATCTCATCAGTTTTATCTAAAATTATTTTTGATGTTTTTGGATCTAGTGCTGCTGTATGTTCATCTAATAAAAGAAGTTTTGGTTTATTTAAAGTAACCATTAAAAGTGCCAAACATTGTCTTTGACCTCCAGATAACATTCTTACTTCTGTATCCATTTGTTTTTCAATTCCAAGTCCTAATTCACTCAAAAGACTTTCATAGTAATTTTTTCTTTTTTGATTTAATCCAAATGAGAAATTAAATTTTTTGCCTTTATTATCAGCCATTGAAAGATTTTCAAATACTGTCATTGATGGAGCAGTTCCCATTGATGGGTCTTGGTATACTTTTGAGATATATGAATTTTTTTTGTAAAGCTCATCTCTTGTAATATCTTTTTCATCTAAAGAAACTGTACCAGAATCAGGAGTTATACTTCCCATTATAAGATTTAAAAGAGTAGATTTTCCAGCTCCATTACTTCCTATAACTGTTATAAACTCTCCATTATTTATATCTAAATTTAATCCTTTGAAAACTCTTTTTTCTGTTCCTAATTCTGTTAAGAATGTTTTTTCTATTGATCTCAAACTAAGCATTTTTCTTCACTCTCCCTCTATCTTTCAACAAATTACTATTTTTTACTGCTAATATTGATACAACTATAATTGCTGTTATAAGTTTCAAATCACTTGCATTAAATCCAACTTTTAAAGCGATTGTTATTATCATTCTATAAATTATTGTTCCAAGTATCACTATTGTTGTCATTGAAAATTTTCTTTTATTTTGTATGATACTTTCTCCAATTATTATTGAGGCAAGTCCTGTAACGATTGTTCCTGTTCCCATTCCCACATCGGCAAATCCTTGATGTTGAGCATATAATCCCCCAGCTAAAGCAACTATTGCATTTGATAATATAAGTCCATATATTTTTAATTTATCTTTATCAACTCCCAATGTTACTACTAAATTTTCATTATCTCCCAAAGCTCTTAGGACAAAACCAAATTTTGTTCTAAGTAAGAAATCTAAAAATATTTTACAAAGCCCAACTACTATTGCAATGATAATTATTTTATTCAAACCACTGGAAAATATACTTTCTACTTTGAAAAGAGATACATTGGCTCTTCCCATTATTTTTATATTTATACTGTAAAGTCCAGTCATAACAATTATTCCTGCAAGTAACCCAGCTATTTTAAATTTTACACTGATAAAACCTGTTATAAATCCTGCTATACAACCACCTAAGATTGCAAGTGCAAGAGCTATTATTGGATTAACTCCTTTTACTAAACAACTTGCTACTATAGCAGCTCCCAATGGAAAACTTCCATCAACTGTCATATCTGGAAAATCCAATATCCTAAAAGTTATATATACTCCCATTACCATTATAGCAAATATTAAACTCTGTTCAATTGTCCCTGTAAGCATCTCTATCCTCTCCTATTCCTTATTTATGCAATAATAGTAACATTATTTTTAATTATTTTGTAGATAACAATTAAAATATTTATTTGTTCCACTTTGATAAAAGTTTTCCTTTTAAAAACTTGACTTTACATAAATAATTTTATTTTTTTCTCTCAAAAATTTGTTCGTTTTATTCTTCTAATTTTTATAAAATTATAACTTTTCTAATAAATCTTTTGGAATTTCTATTCCAAATTCTTTTGCTAACTCTTGGTTTATCATAAGTTTTGTATCTTTTGGTGATTCTATTGGCATATCGCTTACTTTTTCACCATTTAAAATTCTTACTGCCATAAGTCCTGTTTGGAATCCTAATTTTTTAAAATCAATAGATTCTGTTGCAAGTCCACCAGCACTAAATTGTGCATCATCAGATGTTATCATTGGAACTTTTTTAGCTTTTGCTTTTTCTGAAATTAAACTTATAGATGAAGTTACTGTATTATCACTTGGCGTATATAATAAATCTACATCTTCTAATAAAATATCCAATGCTTGACCAACTTCATTTACATTTGTAACACCTTTTTCAACTATCTCCAATCCATTAGCTTCAACTATTTTTCTAAATTTTTCTAAAAATACTCTAGAATTTTCTTCACTTGTATTGTATAGAAAACCAACTTTTTTAGCATTTGGTAAAAGTTTTTTTATAAGTTCCACTTGTTTTTCCATTGGTGGCATATCAGTTGTTCCTGATAGATTTTTTCCTACAAGTCCAACAGCTTTTGGATCAGTTACTGCTGTGATAAGTATTGGGATTTCATTTGTAGCATTAAGCATTGCTTGTGATGATGGGGTTGAAACTGCCAAAACCAAATCTTTTTTACTTTGTACAAATCCTTGAGCTATTGTTTGAGCTGTTCCAAAATCTCCTTGAGCATTTTGAATTTCAAAATTTACTTTTGTTTCATCAAAACCATTTTCTTTTAAAGCCTCTTTAAATCCAATTACTGCAGAATCAAGAGCTGGGTGTTCCACTATTTGAGTGATACCTATCTCTATTTTTTCTTCACTTTTTCCACAACCAAAATTTAATAATATTAAACTAGAAATTATTAATCCTCTAACTATTTTTTTTAAACACATTATTAACTCATCCCCTTTTTAATTTTGTTTTGAATAATGATATCACTATTTTTATAAAAAAGATAGTGAACAATTAATTTTTTTATTTGTTCTAT
>OGRS01001379.1_pt1 | contig 14846 bp, 18 predicted proteins | sample 1553561 | NCBI WGS metagenome assembly OGRS01 (sample SAMEA2580103, study PRJEB22360) | human gut metagenome | biome: human gut; feature: human-associated habitat; material: faeces | place: Denmark | collected 2008/2010
CCGCCATGAATCGGAAAGCGTATCGACAAAATAAGACGGGATTTTCACCGTCAAAAAAAGCCCGCCCCCGGCCAGGGGGAAATACGGCCAGCAGCATGAATTATACTGTGTAAATAAATTTCATAATACTTCCGTTTTCGCCCGGTGGGTTTATGACCTGCCGGGCGAAATTTGTTGTTTTCTGCGGTCTGCCCCACGGCCTAAAAATTTTTCAAAAAAATTTTCAAAAAGGAGGCGTTTAACGGGACAAAACCAAAGCATTTTTCGCTCTATGCGCGGAAAGGGAGAAAACCACAAAAATCCCCCAAGGAAAGGGGGTGAAAAGATGGAAGCTACCTACCGCAAATTCGAGGAGTGGGGCCAGTTTGACCGTTATTGTAAGCTGGTTCTATACCACGAAGCCATAGACTACTTGCGGGAATTGCAACGCCTCCGTAACAATGAAGTATCTCTGGAAGTGTTGTCACCTGCACAGTGGGACAAGCTCTCAATGACAGACTACTATCCAAGTGATAGCTATGTATTTAGTTCTCATGGGTACGAGCTGCATATCAGTGACGAGCTTGTAGCTGATGCTTTTGGTGAGTTACCCCAGCAAGAGCAGAGTATTTTAATTCTGCACTTTGTTTTGGGAATGACCGACAGAGAGATCAGTGGGCTTGTGGGAATGTCTAAAAGCGCCGTACAGCGCCATAAGGCAAAAAGCCTCAAAGAACTGCGAATTAAGTTAATTGCGTTAATGCCGCAGGGAGGTTGACGCGGATGAAGCAGCCAAGCTATAAGGGCTATGTCCCCTTGCCTGACGCTATAATTGACGCGGCCTGCGCGGGTGACGCCGAAGCCATTGACCGTGTGCTACGGCACTATGATGGATACATAAATAAATTGTGTATTCGCAAGGTTATTGGCAGCGACAGTAGGACGCTCTACGTTGTGGACGAATATATGAAGCGTCGGTTGCAGATTTAGCTAATCCATTCTATTGTTGGCATAGGCTGACGAACCCGGCCCCAGAAGCAGAACTGTCTTTATTCTTCCTTTCCACGTTCTGTAAATCCCCGGAGGCAGCGGTGAACCTTGAAAAAGAAAGCGCGGCAGGATAATGGCGGCGCAGCATAGGGCAACGGACACGTTCTGTATCTGCTGTGTCGCTGGGTGCGCCATGACCCCTACCCTATGGGCGAGCGAGAACCACTTACACGAGAGCTGGCAGCTCATAATCAACAGCAGGTATGATAATGATACTCCCTTACAGCCACAGTCCGAGCGTTAGAAGCGTCGCAGGCGATGGGTAGGGCCGCGTGAGAACCACGCAGGGGTGAGATTCCCGTGGAGCTGGGCCGCCAGCCATCCGATTTATGCCCTCTTTGAAACTATTCTTTAGCCTATTAGCGGAAAGGAAGGGCTACATTATGAATAGTGATGTGCCTATTTGGGAAAAGTACACGCTTACCATTGAGGAAGCGTCAAAATATTTTCGGATTGGAGAAAATAAACTGCGGAAGTTGGCCGAGGAAAACTCTACCGCTGGCTGGGTGATTCTGAACGGGAATCGTATTCAGATCAAACGGAAACAGTTTGAGAAAATTATAGATACCCTTGACGCAATATAGTGAAAAAGGGCCTTGATTGTGCTATAATATGCTTAGAGCATGTCAAGGCTCTTTCCGTCATAGAAAGGAGCATGACGAAATGCCAAAACAGGAACGAGATGTAAAAAGACGGGACAGCAAGGGCCGCCTTTTGAAATCTGGAGAGAGCCAGCGACCAGACGGAAGATACGCTTACAAATATACGGACACCTTTGGGGAACAGAAGTTTGTTTACTCATGGAAGTTAGTACCCACAGACAAAATCCCTGCCGGGAAGTGGGCAGATATTTCACTCCGCGAGAAAATCAAGCAGATACAGAAAGACCTTGACGACGGGATAGGCACCATCGGCAAGAAAATGACGGTCTGCCAGCTTTATGCCAAGTACATCCGGCAGCGGGGAAATGTGAAGCGGGGAACCCAAAAGAGCCGCCAGCAGCTAATGAAACTTTTAGAAGAAGATAAGCTGGGGGCGGCCAGCATTAACAGCGTGAAGCTGTCCGACGCGAAAGAATGGGATTTGCGTATGCAGGAAAAGGGCGTTGCCTACACGACCATCTGCAATAGCAAGCGTTCCCTGAAAGCCATCTTCTATATGGCGATTCAGGACGATTGCCTCCGCAAAAATCCCTTTGACTTCCAGATCAATGAAGTAATCAACGACGATACCGAGCCAAAGGTTCCTCTGACCCCTGCTGATCTGAATTTTGAAAAGCGTTCTATCAATGTAGACCACCAGCTTTTGAGAAGCACGGAGGACGGCTACTATATCGAAACGCCCAAGACAGACAGCGGATTTCGTCAAGTGCCAATGAGCGCAGCAGCTTGTGAGGCGTTCTAGCGCGTGTTGAAGAACCGCAGGAGCGGCAAGGCAATACAGGTGGATGGGTATAGTGATTTCCTATTCCTGAACCGGGACGTCCTACCGAAAGTAGCGGTACATTATGACGCCATGTTTAAGTGTCTTGCCAAGAAGTATAACAAGTGTCACAAGGAGCCGTTGCCGTCAGTAATGACGCCCCACACCATGCGGCACACGTTCTGCACCAGAATGGCAAATGCCGGAATGAACCCAAAAGCACTACAATATATCATGGGCCATTCCAACATCATTATGACGCTGAACTATTACGCTCACGCCACATTCCATTCCGCACAGGAGGAAATGGACAGGCTGGAAGCCAAGACGGAAATCAACGTGGTGAACACGGAGAAAACCGAAGCTGCCGCTTAGTAGCAGACAGGTATTTTACTACTTCTTCTACTACTTTTGACCGGGAAAACACGAGGGGTTATAAAAGTATTTGTGAGGTTCTTCCGATATGAAAAACGCCGGAAAAGCCCGAAGTTACGGGATATACCGGCATTTAAGAACTTCTAAAGAGATAATCGAAAATCTATTAAACTATTCTTATAAAAACGAAGTATTTCCTTCTGTTGAGTAGGAAGGAAAGGTATATTTCCGCACCTGGCATGATTTTGCAATGATGGTTTCTAAGGTTTGTTTTTTTGAAGGAAAAGAAAGTCTGCTTGGCTGTGAAACACCAATTTATAAAATCTCTACTACATTTTTTAATCGTAATAAAATCCGTACTTTAAAAGATGAGATTCGTGATGTTGACCAGTTACACGCGGTATCAACTTCCAAAAATGATCTGGAGATCACGCATGTAAATGCACAGAAAGGAACAGCTCTACTTCGTTATGCCCAAACAAAAAGATCACTCCTTCACAAATCCTTGCGGTTGGTGATAGTGGGAATGATCTTTCTATGTTATCTCTTGATCTTGGAGTCACTGCTTCTATGGCAAATGCTTCTGCTACTGTGAAAGATGTATGTTCTGTCATTGCTCCTTCTAATGATCAGGATGGCGTTGCATTCTTGATAGAAGATATTTTAGAGCAAAATGAACTAGCTGCAAGAGTTCATCGTTCTTTTTATTTGGCATTAGATTATTCCAAAATTTAGCTTAAATTACATACAATATTTTTGAAATTGATACCTAAGTTTTAACTTTTCTTTCCAAGCAATCCCTCCTGCTTCTTCTGCCAATTTATCACGGAAGCTTCTTACGGTTCGTTCTTCAAATAACTCAAGCTTGATTAAGATCATCGCCTCATCCTGACGATGATTTAATTCCTCTAATGCAAGTTTGTCAAAGCCTGTAATGCTTAATTTATCTTTTGTAACATGAAGGGCTTTCATTATCTCTGGCTTATAATTCTGCAGTGATTCCTGCAAGATTCTGCATTGGATGTTTTAGGAAATAATTATAAACTGCAATGACTCTTCCTGTAAAAATAACTGCCAGTACAGTTCCAAGTCCAAGTCCTATGATATGTCTTGTAAATACAAGTCCAATGATTCCTGACGTACAAAAACAAGTACCATCAAAAACATTTTTGCCAATCCCCATGCCTTTGCCAAGTTTATCTCCGATCGTCGCTGCAAGTGCATCTGCAGGATTGGGTACAAGCTTCATATTAACCATCGTTGCTGCACCGATTCCCGTAACAACGATCGCAAAAAATAATACTAGAAGTTTCTGTCCCAATGTATCTGGTACAATATTTAAATACTGGTCAAAAATATTGATAAATACACTTGTCACAAGACTCATTGGAATCTGTAATAATTCATATAATTTAAATTCTTTTCCTTTTAAGATTGCCTCTATCAACACACAAAAGCAGTAAAACACAAAGGTTATTGCTCCTAGGTTTAAATGCCAGATATGACAGATATTATATGGAATAGATATAATCGGTGATACTCCTAACAATGTTTTTGTATTTAATACAATTCCAAGTGCAAGCACGATCAAACCGATAAAATATATGATTCCTCTTGTGCATTTTGTTTTCAAAGTTCTCTTCCTCTTTTCTTTTTCTGATTCTCTTTCTAATATTTCTTTTTTATTTTCCTTTTGAATATTGAAAAGAACCCCGGAGTATCAACTCTCCGGGATTCCTGCTTGTTTATTTTTTAATTATTTTTCTTTGATCTGGCAGAATTTCTTCTTACCTTTCTTTAATAAGATACGATCTTTATCATCAAAATCAGCTTTACCAAATGTTGCATCAATTGCATCTACTTTCTTACCATTTACAGAAACTCCACCCTGCTGTACCATTCTTCTTGCATCTGAACGAGTTGTGCATAGTTTAGAATCTACTAACATTGTAAGAATATCGATTCCTTCTGCTAATTTATCTGCTTCATATTCAAATGTAGGGGCATCTTCGTTTGCTCCACCGCTAACAAACATTGCTTTTGCAGCTGTCTGAGCTTTCTTCGCTTCTTCTTCTCCATGAACGATCTTTGTAACTTCATAAGCAAGAACTTCTTTTGCTTTGTTGATCTCTGCTCCTTCTAAGGCTCCCAGTCTTCGGACTTCATCCATTGGAAGGAATGTAAGAAGTGATAAGCATTCTTCTACTTTCACATCTTCGATATTTCTCCAGTACTGGTAGAAATCGTATGGAGATGTCTTCTCTGGATCAAGCCATACAGCACCTGCCATTGTTTTACCCATCTTCACTCCGTCGCTTCTTGTAAGAAGTGTTAATGTTAATCCGTAAGCATCTTTCTTTTCTTTTCTGCGGATCAAGTCAGCTCCTGCAAGGATATTAGACCACTGGTCGTTTCCACCCATCTCTAATTTACATCCATATCTTCTATTTAACTCAAGGAAATCATATCCCTGCATTAACATATAGTTAAACTCGAAGAATGTAAGTCCACGTTCCATTCTCTGTTTGTAACATTCTGCTGTTAACATCTTGTTGACTGAAAAATGAACTCCAACTTCACGTAAGAACTCAACGTAATTTAAATTTAATAACCAATCTGCGTTATTTGCTAAGATTGCTTTGTCATCATCAAATGTGATAAATCTTGATAACTGTTCTTTGAAACGTTTCGCATTATGATCGATCGTTTCCTTTGTTAACATATTTCTCATGTCAGATTTTCCAGATGGATCTCCGATCATAGTTGTCCCGCCACCTAAAAGAGCAATTGGACGATGTCCTGCCTTCTGCATATGCATCATTGCCATGATCGTTAAAAAATGTCCTGCTGTTAAACTGTCTGCTGTTGCATCAAATCCGATATAGAATGTTACTTTTTCTTTTCCTAACAGTTCTCTTAATTCCTCGTGTGTTGTCTGTGCGATAAATCCTCTTTCTTGCAGCACATCATATACGTTTTGACTCATTTTATATATCTCCTTTTAAATTCTTTTCTTAATTTATGTTTATATAATATAGTCCACGGCCTATGCCGTTCCTTTGAACTTATGGGAACTCCTCTATAATCTTATGCAGCCGCTCCCATGTTCTCTTAACAGATGATCCGGACATTCGTTCTCTTCCTGTATGCATGTCCACCATATCTGATTCTGATGATATAATGTCTGCATGCTGATCTAATACCCCAAAATTGTCACCTCAAAAATATCTTGATTTCTAGTTTTTAAAACTATGGATCGGTGCTGGAATTCTTCCTCCACGATTCACAAATGCATCACATGAAAATTCGTTCACTGGCATAATTGGTGCATATCCAAGTAATCCACCAAATTCCACCTGATCTCCAGCATCTTTTCCGATTGCTGGGATCACACGGACAGCAGTTGTCTTCTGATTGATCATACCAAGTGCCATCTCGTCTGCGATCAATCCTGCGATCGTTGTTGCTTTTGTTTTTCCTGGAATTGCGATCATATCAAGTCCTACAGAACATACACATGTCATTGCTTCTAATTTCTCAATTGTCAGAGCTCCAGCGTTCACTGCATCGATCATTCTCTGATCTTCGCTGACTGGAATAAATGCTCCACTTAATCCACCAACGTAAGAGGATGCCATAACTCCACCCTTCTTCACCTGGTCATTTAACATCGCTAAAGCTGCTGTTGTTCCTGGTGCTCCAGCATACTCTAATCCAATCTCTTCTAGGATTTCTCCAACACTGTCTCCTGCTGCTGGTGTTGGTGCAAGAGAAAGATCAATGATCCCAAAAGGAATTCCAAGTCTCTTAGATGCTTCTTTTGCTACTAACTGTCCAACACGAGTTACTTTAAACGCTGTTTTCTTGATCGTTTCGCAAAGAACTTCAAAGTTCTCTCCTCTAACATTTTCAATCGCACGTTTTACAACACCTGGTCCACTAACACCTACATTGATGATCGCATCTGCTTCCGTAACTCCATGGAAAGCTCCTGCCATAAATGGGTTATCATCTGGTGCATTACAAAATACTACGAACTTCGCACATCCAAGACACTGATTGTCTTTTGTAAGTTCTGCTGTTTCTTTGATGATCTCACCAATCAGTTTCACTGCATCCATGTTGATCCCTGTCTTTGTAGAACCTACATTGACAGAAGAACATACAAAGTCTGTCTCTGCTAATGCTTTTGGAATAGAACGGATCAATAATTCATCTGCTTTTGTCATTCCTTTGTTTACTAATGCAGAATATCCGCCTAAGAAGTTAACTCCAACTTTCTTCGCTGCTGCATCTAATACCTTCGCAAGTTCTACGAAATCATCTGGTGTCTTACATACATTTCCTCCAACTAAAGAAATTGGTGTGATAGAAATTCGCTTGTTAACGATTGGAATACCAAATTCATTCTCGATATCTTTTCCTGTCTTCACAAGGTCTTTTGCAACTGTTGTGATCTTATTATAAATATTCTCCTTGACCTCTTCTAGTGTTGTACCAACACAATCTAATAAACTGATACCGATCGTGATCGTACGAACATCTAAATTCATCTCATGGATCATTTTATTCGTTTCAAATACTTCATTCAGATTAATCATGATGCCACCCCACTAAATTCTGTGCATAATATCAAAGATTCTTTCATTCTGCGCCTGAATTACAACACCGATTTCTTCACCGATCTGTTTTAACTCACTGGATAATAATGCGATATCTTTGGATGAACCAGCTGGATCTACGACCATCATCATGTTAAAGAAGCCGCCTGTGATCGTTTGGGAGATGTCTAAGATGTTAACATTGTTGCTAGCTAAATAGTTACACACCTTTGCGATGATTCCTACACCGTCTTTTCCAACAACTGTGATTACTGTTTTTTCCATTTTTGTTATTCCTCCTAAATGTTTATGATACACTGGTTACGGTAGATACCGTATCTCTTCTGGCTACTTCGATCGGTAATGTAAAATTATGTAAAGATATCTTTACCGTCTCGTATGCCAGTTTTTCGTAATTATTTTCTTTACTCAGATGTCCAAGATAAACTTTCTTTGTCTTCTGTGTTGCAACTTCCTCAATCAGTTCAGCACATCTTTCATTCGATAAATGTCCCTCTCTTCCAAGGATCCGCCTCTTCAAATAATATGGATAGCGTCCAACCTGAAGCATATTCACATCATGATTAGCTTCTACAAATAAAATATCCGAGTCATAAATCTTCTCTACCAAGTATTCATCATAGTCTCCAAGATCTGTTGCAATGCTTGCCTTGGCTCCTTCTTCTGAGTAAAACGAGTAACAAACAGGATCTGCAGCATCATGCCATATATGAGATGCATTGACTTTCATATCTCCGATCTCAAATGGTTTGTCTGCTTCAATCGAATGAAAAAGGCTTTTATCAACTTTCCCAAGGTTCTTATAATCAAAAATCGCATCGATCGTCTTTCCTGTTGCAAAGATTGGAAGTCCATATCGTCTTGCGATAACACCAAGTCCCTTGATATGATCCGTATGCTCATGTGTGATCAAAATTCCATCAAATTCTGGAACGGTAAGATCAAGTTCTGAAAGGGAATTTTCAATACGCTTTGCACTGACTCCACAATCAACTAATACATTCGTCTTCTTCGTTCCAACATATATGCAATTTCCTTCACTGCTACTTGCTAAACTTGATAGTTTCACGGATTGTACCTCTTTCTTCTCTTCTGGGCTGACCCTATTGGCAAACATTATATCATAAGGCTATTTAAGATTCAAGAATTGTACTGTATTCTTAAATGTACAAAATATCAACCAAGAATCTTTACAATCTGTGCTTTTGTATGTTCTAAATCACCTGAATTGTCAATAATATGGCTTGCCATAGATTTAAACTCTTCTTCTTTTTGCTGTTTTTCGATCATCTGTTTGATCTTCTCATCAGAATATCCTCTGGAAGCTTTTAAACGTTCATATCTTACTTCTTCTCTCGTGTAAATATACCATAACTGATCAAATCTCTTTTCGTAGTCTGCTCCAACTAATAAAGCTGACTCTATAACAAGTAAACCCTCTGGTTCTGTTTTCCCAAACTGATCAATTCTTAATAAGATCTCTTCATCTACATTTTTATGAGTGATGCTGTTTAATAAGGAAAGTTTTGTTTCATCACGAAACACGATCTCTCCAAGTATCGGGCGATTGATCGTCTGGTCTTCATTTAAAATTTCATTTCCAAATGCCTGAACGATCGCATCATAACTTTTTGCCCCTGGTACCATCAGCTCATGTGCTACATGATCAGATTGAATGACTTTTGCCTGATAATCATTTTTTAGTATATTTAAAATCTCACTTTTTCCAGAGCCGACTCCCCCGGTGATTCCTATGATTTTCATTTATCTTCTCCTTATTTTGCTTCGTACCAGCTTGCTCCCTGTTCAATATCAATATTCAATGGCACACGAAGGCTTGCTGCGTTCATCATTTCATTCTGTAAGATTTCTTTGACTTCCTCAAATTCATCCAAATGTGTTTCAATCAGCAATTCATCATGAATTTGTAAAAGCAGACGAGATTTCATCTGTTTTTCTTTTAATTTCATATTCACTCTTACCATTGCGATCTTAATGATATCTGCTGCTGTTCCCTGAATCGGAGAATTCATTGCTACACGTTCTCCAAAGTTTCTCTGCATGAAATTGCTAGATTTTAATTCTGGGATCGGACGGATTCGATTGAACATTGTCTTTACATATCCGTCTGTTTTTCCTTTTTCCACTTCTCCATCTAAGAATTCCTTAACTCGTGGATACATTGCAAAATAACGATCAATATATTCCTGTGCCTGCTTTCTTGAAATCTTAAGATCCTGACTTAAACCAAACGCACTTAATCCATAAATGATCCCAAAGTTAACCGCTTTTGCATCTCTTCTTTGTGTACTTGTCACTTCATCCATCGGAATTCCAAATACCTCAGAAGCTGTTCTTGCATGAATGTCCTGATTCTCCTCATATGCATGGATCAGTTTCTCATCCTGTGACAAATGTGCCAGAACTCGAAGTTCGATCTGTGAATAATCCGCATCTAAGAATACATATCCATCTTCTGGCAAAAATACTTTACGGATTGCTCTTCCAAGTTCCATACGGATTGGAATATTCTGAAGATTTGGTTCCGTACTGCTGATTCTTCCAGTTGCTGTGATCGTCTGATTGAATTTCCCATGAATTCTCTGATCATCCTGAATAAAATTTGCTAATCCATCTGCATACGTGGATTTTAATTTCGTCAACTGTCTGTATTCTAAGATCATCGAAATGATCGGATAGAGATGTTCGATCTTTTCTAACACTTCCACGCTGGTGGAATATCCAGTCTTTGTCTTTTTTGCACCTTCTAATTTCATATGTTCAAATAAAACAACACCTAACTGTTTTGGAGAATTGATATTGAACTCTTCCCCTGCTTCTTTGTAGATAGACTCCTGTAATTCTTCAATCCTTCCGACCAGCTGATCTCCATATTCTTTCAATGCTTTCGAATCTACGTGAATTCCTCGCACTTCCATATCATGAAGTGCAAACATTGTTGGAATCTCAATCTCTCGATAAAGATCTATCATCTCAAGTTCCGTTAATTTATCACTTAATGGTTGGATCGCTTCTCTTGAAATATAGGCTTCATAACCCATGATCTTCTTTCCTGCATCACTTAAAACCCCATCTGTAACCATTGGATGTTTCTTATCGATCAATTCTTTTTTGGATGGAAGCATCATAGATTTATAATCTCTTGCAATATCATCATATTCATAAGTGCTTTTTAATGGATTCACAAGATAAGCAGCCAGTGAAACATCAAAAATACTCTTTGTCGTCTCATGGATCGTTAAATGAGACAAATGTTCTTTCACTTCCATCATTGCCACATATCCTATGTTGTCATATAGATCATCAATTTTCTCATATAAAAAATCTTGCGTTATAAATCCAAAACCTTCACAACTAAATAAATATACTTCTTCTCCTTCTGTATTTAATGCAACCCACATTGCATCATTCTCCTTATAAATGGAGATTCCTGCTTCTTTCTTCTTCACTGCTTTTGCAAAAATATCTTCCGCCTCTGCAAGATCGATGATCTCTTTAATCTTAACTTCGAGATCCTCTTGTTCTTCTCCATCAAAACGTTTGAGAATTGCTTTAAATTCCAATTCCTTCAACATATGATACGCGTCTTTCGTATACAGATCACCAAGCTTCGCATCATCAAACGAAATATCGATCGGACTATCTACCTTGATCGTTGCAAGTTCTTTACTCATAACACCCTGATCATAGTATTCCTGCAGGTTGTTTTTTGCACGATTGGGTTTTACTTCATCAATATGTGCATATGCATTTTCAATTGATTGAAATTCTTTGATCAGTTTTGTCGCTGTCTTCTCCCCTATTCCAGGAATTCCAGGAATATTATCCGATGCATCACCCATCAAAGCTTTCACGTCAATAAATTCCTTTGGCGTTACCTGATATTTTTCTAATACATCATCTTCATAATAATCTTCAACAACCGTTCCAGCCCTGTTTGTCTTTGGAATACGAATCTGCACTTTCTTTGTCGCAAGCTGTAAAAGATCTCGATCTCCAGAGACAATTTTCACTTCAAATCCTGCTTGTTCTCCAAGAACAGACATTGTCCCAAGAAGGTCATCTGCTTCATAACCTTCTTCCATCATCAAAGGAATGTTCATTGCCTTTAACACTTCACGGATCACTGGAACCTGTTCTTGTAATTCATCTGGCATTCCTTTTCTCGTTCCTTTATAATCCGCAAACATTTTATGGCGGAATGTTGGTGCTTTTAAGTCAAATGCAACCGCCAGATGTGTCGGATTCTCTTCCTCTAAAAATTTAAACATAATATTCAAAAAACCAAGTATCGCATTCGTATGGAGTCCTTGACTATTGGTCATGTCAGGTAATCCATAAAATGCACGGTTTAAAATACTATTTCCATCAATCAATAATAATTTCTGTTTCACGCCAGATTGTTCTCCTTTTCTATAAATGTGCTCTGAGACATTGTAACACAAAACTACAGAAATTGAAAACCAATAACATTTAACATATATTTATGAAAACAATGGTGTTGACAAATATCGATCTCCATTATCTGGCAAAAATGCTACAATTGTCTTTCCTTTATTTTCCTTACGTTTTGCTACTTGAATTGCCGCATATAATGCAGCGCCTGATGAAATTCCAACTAAGATCCCTTCTTCTATTGCGATCACTTTTCCATAATCAAAGGCATCCTCATTCTCCACCCGAATGATCTCATCATAAATTTCTGTATTTAACACTTCAGGCACAAATCCGGCTCCGATTCCTTGAATCTTATGTGGTCCTGCCTGACCTTTTGAAAGCATTGGAGATGTTGCTGGTTCAACAGCGATCACTTTCACATCTTCTTTCTTGGATTTTAAATATTCTCCAACTCCTGTAACAGTTCCTCCTGTTCCAACTCCTGCAATAAAAATATCTACTTCTCCGTCCGTGTCTTCCCAAATCTCTGGCCCTGTTGTCAGTCTGTGAACTTTTGGATTGGATGGATTAACAAACTGTCCTGCGATAAATGCATCTTCGATTTCTTCAGCAAGTTCTTCAGCTTTTGCGATTGCTCCTTTCATTCCTTGTGAACCATCTGTTAATACGATTTCCGCTCCATAGGCTTTTAATAGATTTCTTCGTTCAACACTCATTGTCTCTGGCATTGTAAGGATTACCCTGTATCCCTTGGATGCACCGATCGCTGCAAGTCCAATTCCTGTATTTCCTGATGTTGGTTCTATAATGACGGACCCTTCTTTTAATTTGCCTGCTTCTTCTGCATCAACGATCATCTGATATGCGATACGGTCTTTTGCGCTTCCTGCTGGATTATATCCATCTAGTTTTACTAATAATCTTGCCTGTAGTTTAAATCTTTTTTCTACATTTTCAACTTCTACAAGAGGTGTTCTTCCGATTAATTCTATAACATTTTTATATATATTTGACATTATTTTTACTCCTTTGATCTTATTTTCATATAATTCCTATCTTTTTTATATGTTATTAGTATATCAGATTTTAAAACAATGTCAAACTCTTTTATCTTTCGCATTCCTTTTGACACTCTCATCATAATTTTAACAAAAGAAAAACGACCATGTGATCCTTAGATCACATAATCGTTTCCACCTTTGATTCTTGCTTTATTTACAACATCTTCTAATGTAATTCCACTTAAATATTCTTCGATTGCCTGTCCTAATCCTTCCCAGATCTCTATCGTTGGACATTCATGGTAGCGTTCACACTGATTCACCTTATCATCCAAACATGATACTGGCTGTAAGCTTCCCTCTGTTATTTTTAAGATTTCATAAATCGTATAATCTTTTGGATCTCTGGAAAGCTGATAACCTCCTTTAGGTCCTCGCAAACTCTTTAAATATCCCCTGATGCTTAACTGTCTTACGATCTGTTCTAAATATTTTACAGATATCTCTTGTCTTCTTGAAATGTCTTTTAATGCGATCCAATCACCTGTATGATGCATTGCAAGATCATACATTAAACGGACTGCATATCTTCCTTTTGTTGAAATTTTCATATTCTTTGCTCCATTTTCTTAATTATTGTTTAACATCCAGTAACTGTATCGCTGTCTTTAAGCTTCTGACATCCTGTGCCTCGTCAAAGGTCAGTTTGTTATCCATTGTCAGAATTGCCGTATAATGACCATCCTGTTTATAAATCTTGTAGTAGTCATACGTATACTGTACGTATTTTTCACTGCCATAAGCATCTCTCGTAGAATCCTCCACATAGTAAAACTTTCCATTTATATTAGAAACATATTGAAGAATCGGATCTCCCTCTACGGTATGCTGGCAAATTACGATCGCACAATCTTTGCGATCTTTTACATTCTTTAAAAACTGATTCCAAATCTTTTTGCTTCCTTTGCCAAATGAATCATGTTCAATTACTGCAATTCCCTGATACGATGTATCTTCTGCCGTCATTTTTTTCGGATATTTTGAAAGCAGTTTTTTTATCTGATCATATTTTGAAAGTATTTTTATTTCGATCTTCTCATCTTTTTTTGTTTCTTTTGTGGTTTTCTCTGTCTTAGCAATTGTAGAATCTTTGACTGATCTTCCACAACCTGTAAAAGAAACTGCTGTTAAAAGCATCGCTGTACCAAGTACTGTAGCCATAATTTTCTTTCTCATCATAACTCCTTTCTTGTAATCCCCTTATTTCATATCGTTTTAGTATATAATACTTGTTTTTATGTCTATTGTCAATCTCGTTGTGATGCTTTACAATAAAAATATACAGGGAGGTAATATCTATGAGTAAAATAAATAAAATCACACCACTAACAAATGTAAAATTTCTGAATCTATATGAATTAGAAGCTGAAAACAAATATGGAGATACACATCCATATTATGTTGCCAGTCGCAAGAATGAAAATACAATGATGGCTGCTACAAAAGAAGTCATTCCTGATGGCGTTGTCATTTATAGTCTGTTTGGAGAAAAAGCTGATCATCTGATCATGGTGAGACAGTTTCGTTATCCTTTAAATGATTATATATATGAATTGCCTGCAGGATTGATCGATCCTGGAGAATCTATCAAAGAAACTGCAATCCGTGAAATGAAAGAAGAAACAGGTCTTACGTTTACACCCGCTGAATTTGATGATTTCTTAAGTCGTCCTCATTTCTCTTCTGCTGGAATGACAGATGAGACCAATTGCACGGTTTATGGAATTTCTACTGGAATGCCAAATCTTGATCATTTAGAGCCTAATGAAGATTTATCGGTAGAGTTAGTTGATAAAAATGAAGCAAAACGTATTTTAAGAGAAGAAAATCTTTCTGTAAAGGCTTATTATCTCTTATTACATTTTATCCAAAGTGATCCATCTGATCCTTTTGCCTTTTTAAAATTAGATTAAAAATT
>OGRS01001383.1_pt1 | contig 14743 bp, 18 predicted proteins | sample 1553561 | NCBI WGS metagenome assembly OGRS01 (sample SAMEA2580103, study PRJEB22360) | human gut metagenome | biome: human gut; feature: human-associated habitat; material: faeces | place: Denmark | collected 2008/2010
ACTAACTACATTAAAATCAAGTTTATCAAATTCTCTTATAGTGATACAAGGTTGTTGATTAGGGTATCTGTTAAATACCACTTCTATTTTACCTTTAAACAAAATATTGTCTTTAGTGATTTTAATTTTTAATGTTGTTACTCCTGTTTCCTTTTCAATAATATCTTGTATCCAATTTAAATAGTTATACATTATTCATCACCTCCTAACTTGTAATCAACTGTAATATTGCAACCATTAATACTAATAACATCTAAATTTAGAAAATAATAATCCAACACATCAAACAACGTCAAAGGTTCACCACTTACAATTACGTTATTATTAACATCAAATAAATAGACTTCCTTTTTAAATTCTTTAAATAATACATCATTTAATTTCATTTTTCTTCATCTTATAGGAACTAATTTCCTATCCTTTCTATACTATAAGTATATCATATATTTATAGAAAACTCAAGGAAAACTTTATTCTAAAACTTACTATTTTTATCAATCCAATTTGCACCCAAATACAGTAATCCTATAACTAATATAGTTAATACCGCAGTTGTACTATCGTTCATTTTATACCTCCTAAAGCAGTAGTTGTATACCGCCTATACTTTCCTTTTTTATTTTCATTGTTTCAAACCTCACATTTGCTAGTCTGTAATTATCAGTTAGCATTTTTAAATAAACACTTTTGCTTGCTTTTGTAAGCATTGTATTTTCTCTATGGTCGTCTAGTGTTAAACTATACATCAATTTACAACTAGGGTCATATTTATCACTAATATATATTTTACCCTTATTGTAATCTATCCATACACCAAATGTATTTCCTAAGTATATAAAATTAAATGTGTGCTTTGCACCCTCTGTTCTTTTTTCAATCCACTCTTCTGTATCTTCTACAAATTGCCCCTCACTACTATAATTTCCATAACTTGTACCCTTTATCATATTTAGAAATTTATTGTCGCTAACCTTATCTTTAAATTTCTGAGGTGGCGCGTAATAAAAATATAGTACATTTTCACTGGTCCATATTTCACCTTTTTTAATGACGGGTAAATTAAAGGCGGGGTGCATATGGTATATATTATATTGTGTTGTCGTATTTCCTAGAAAAAAGCATTTAACCCTATCTTCATATCTGTCTATTGTGGAATAAATACTTAAGAATTCATCAACTTCATTTTTTACAAATGAGTTCCTTTTAGCATTTTCTTTCATGTATTCATCAAACATTATATAGTACACTTTTGGAAATGATTTTTTCTTAGTTTTTTGGGCGTCTGTTAATGGTATGCCATAACAAAATAATTCACCGTTCAAATATAAATCATGCCCTATTTGTGTATATTCAATATTTGGGAATTCATTGTCTAATACTTTTTTAAAAGGGTCTTTTACTCCTATTTCTTCTAGTTCGTTTTTGAACTGCGTAATATATACACTTTGTCTTTGCTTTTCTAAAAACTGACGAACTAACCATTTTTGCAGTGTATATGTTTTTCCTGTTCCCCTTTCACTATTTATGAAGTTAAAATTTCTATTGTAAGTTAATATTTTTCCCAATGGGAAATATAAATCATTCGCAGTTGACAAGTTCTTCAACCTCCAATCTTATACGGTCTTTTTCAACTTTGCAATCCTTAACTATAAAGGTTACACAATCCCCATTGATTATGATAGGTTTGTCTAAATCATTTTCTATCCATATATTTTTACCGCTTTCGGTTAAATTAAGTATGTCTAATAAGTTCATTTATTTTCCTCCTAAATTAAAAGTCTAAGGTGCATTAAATTTAAAAAGTAAGATTTCAACCCGTTTATCAATCAGCACGTTTTACCGTTTGAACTCTGATTAATAGTACTTTTTAATTAGATAATGCCCTTAGACAAATTAAGTATATCACATATTTTATCATATGTCAAATTATGCTCTTATAGTAAATTCAGTTTCATCAAGGACAATACCACCCTTAACGTGTTTCGGTGTTAGTTTTCCTCCATATGTTGCACCTATTTTAAAGTTATCGAATGTAACTTCTTTATAGCAAGATTGAGGCATACCGCAACATGTTATTTTTAATTCAGTTTCAGTTTTATCTTTATTGTATATCTCTTCTACATATGTTTTTTGTCTTATAAATTTAGCTCTTTTAAAGATAGCCTCATTATCCCACGCTCCTAATTTAGTGGGGTGTATATCCATAAATTGCTTGCATTCCTCAATAGGCAGTAGAGTATGAATACTATCGGTATCACTGTAAATATACATATCTATACCGTATTTTTTCAATGAGTATTCTTTTATGGCTTGAGAAGTGGAAATTGTAATATTTCTAGCCCACGCAGTTATAAATGTACCAATTGGTATATATAAACTATCCCTTTCTCTTGTTTTACTTCTTTTATATTTAACTCTATTTTCTAACGGACAAAGATATGGGTACTTATTAGTTACTTTAGGGTTAAGTGCAAATTTACCATATAAAGCATTTAACATAAGTTTAGCTAATGTTCGCATAGATTTATTTCCATTTTCTGTACTTTCTATTTTTACCTTTATCCATTTATCAATATAATCTTTGAATATATTAGTAGTTGATTTAAACTTCCACCCACCATGCCATACAATATTATAGACATCATAATGCTTAAAAAATAATTCTAGGTCAATGCTTGTCAATGTTAATGTAACTTCATTTCCACAACTTGATGTTAAATATTCATTATCTTTAAATATAGATTTTTTTATTTGTATTGTAGGAATATGATTTTCTTTAACTTCAAATGTACAAGTAAATGACTGCACATATAAATTATAAAGTTTATCTTTTGTATATTTCCCCTCAAAATGTACACCCTCACCGTATGGTAGTGGTTTATAATACATTACACTTGGATATAAACTATTAACATCAAGGACATAACCCTCCTCAACTTCTTTATTTGCATATAATGGGTTAAGATAGGTAAAGCCTCCCTTATAAGATTGCCTTATTTCCTGGTCGTATCTTATTTGAGGAAACCACTTACTAAATCTTTTTGAGCCTATTATATTTTTAAAATCATGTAGTGCATTACTCCCTTGTGTCATTTTGGGAAGATTTTGAGAAAAGATTGTTTCTAATGCTCTAGCAACGATTTCGACGTCATTTTTCAAATAATCGATTTCATTGTCTGTTAGAACATGCCCCACTTCTCTGTACTCATTGTAATCAATGTTTCCTTTTTTTATCGGTAAGTTGAAAGCCCCAGCTATTTCAGCTACAGAGAATGGTAATATTTTTAAACTATCTATTATTTCTACAGTATTCCCTTTTTCCATTTTAATAGTCATACTGTAGAAAGCTCCCATATCACTTATAAGGGTAGTAAATTCATTAATTGTCATTCCTTTTTTATCTTCTACATGACAATATCCATTTCTTAATAAATAGTCTATAATAAATTCACCGTCAAATTTTAGATTGTGGAAATATAAAATTGTTTTTTCTTTTTGTTTATTTAAAAATTCAAATAAATAATCAATGTTATTACTATAAATAAAATTATCTTTACTAAATATTTCAAAAAGACCAACCGCCCACACTCGACAATCGTTAGGGTCTGTCGTAGTTTCAAAATCAGCGCTAAATATCATTTAATGCATCTTGCCATGCGTCTAAAATAAATTCATTTTTTGCCTCTTGGTCGATTGGGTCATAATAAAATTCAATATCTAAAGTTGGGTTATCAAAACGTGCATTGTATATATCTTCCACGTCTAAATCTTTTATGAGTTCATATACTCTAGGTGCATTTTGTCTAGCTAATTCTTTATAATTTTCAGCGTATAATTCTAATCGTTCATCACGATAGCTTGCTTTTGATAACTTCGCTGTAGTTTCCTTGTATTTTTCCCAATTTCTTTTATCTAAATCGTTAAAGTTAAATGGTTTAGGTTTTAATGCTAGTTCTCGCTCTAAATACGTATTACCTTTTTCAAATGTTAAATTTGCTTTTTTTCTTTCGTAACTTCTTTTAAGATTAATTCTTCGTACTTGAATACCAACTTCTCTTTTTTCGTACTTAGTAGTAATTACACCTTTTTCATTTTTTACTAGTTTAAATGCGTCTTTTTTAAAAGCTCTTTGTACTGATTTTTCTAGTAAATTCAAATCTTTAGCAGTAGTAATAGACTGCTTTAATTCCTTAATACTCAATTTTTTAGGTAGATACTCACTTGCAATATTTGACTTTTTAGCCTCTCTTTCTATTTTAGCATTAAAACGTTTTACCGTTTTCTTAAGTCTTTCTTTTTGATTTGTATTCCACCTAATCTTAGGTTGTCTAAGCATGTTATTTCCTCCCCGTTAAGTAATGTAATGAAAAAACCACGTTTTTCTATTTTTGTATATAATAATATATCACTCAGAATACTGATATTAATACTTATTTTAAATCGATTATATAGAGACCGATATAATTTATTTCTTTCTTCAGTTTTTCTCGAGTGAAATTTTTCCATGTTTTTTAATGATGAAAAATGTAAAATTATTTTACCATTTTCATATTTATATGGTGTTTCTTGTAAATTATAACAAATACCATTTCTTGTAAGTTTTACCACTATTTTAACCTCCTATTAAAAAAGGGAACTTAGTTCCCTTTAATTATGCGATTTCAATGTCATAGAATGTGTTACCACTCTTAGCTTTACCGCTAGTGATTTTTAAAGGTAACTTTTTAAATTCTTCTTCGCCAATCTGTTCAGCAATATTTTCTAACATATCAACATATGAATTAATGATAGTTTTTGAATTTGAGCCAATATATCCGATTGATGTTTGGAATACGATAGAAGTCATTGTTGATACTTCGCCTGTTTCCTCATTAGTCATAACCCCGTCATAAATAACATAACCGTCTACTGTAAATTCATTACCTACTGCCTCTTTTGCACCAACCCCCTCATTAGAGTTAATTGCTTTATATGCTTGAATACTTTCTAAATTTGTTTGTGTAATTGTCTTTTTTAAACTCATTATTCTACGTCTCCTTTATTTTCTTCATCAGTAATAACTCTTGCATTTGCCATAAATACATTATACGGACAAGCTACTTTATATTTTTGTGATACAACTTCCTGTAACTCAATATGTTTATTTTTACCATATTTTTGCTTAAGCATTTTTAATGCTTTATCACGTGTCATAGTATTTGTTGTTACTTTTAATGGTAGAAGTTCTTCAACTAATACCTGTCCTCCCTCGTATTTAATTTCAATTCCTTTAATAGTATGTTCATCCACTGTTCTTACAATTTCTTTCATTTTCTTTTTCCTCCTTATTCTTTAGTGGTATTTTAGAGTGACTGCGGAATTGAACCGCATATTTCCTTTATCACTCATAATGGGGAGGTGGCTAGGGATAAGATGAAGTTTTTATTTTTAAATGAAGTTGGAATTATTTAATGGCTTTCCCTAACCACAAATATAGTATATCATACTTATGTTTAAAATGCAACCCTTTTATTGAAGAAAATGCACAAATTTGAAAAATAATACTATATATGATATAATATTATACGAAAGGAGGTTAACTATGACAGTTGCTGACATTTCGCAGTTGATTAGTACAATCGGATTTCCAATTGTATGTGTTATCGGCATGGCTTGGTATATCTATGAGACCAACAAATCACAACGTGAAGATATTAAGTCATTAAACGAACAACACAAACAGGAAATGAACCAAGTGGTTGAGGCTCTCAATAACAACACTGTTGCCTTTGCTAAATTGTATGAAAAACTTGATAACATTTTAGAGAAAGGAGTATAAAGATGAAAGCTGATGAATTTTGCAGTAAAGCGCTAGAATATGAAAAGTTACCAACATTATATAAATTAGGTAAGTTTATGAACAGTTATAGCGGTAAATATTTACTATGCGACTGTAGCGGTTTAATCAAAGGTATTTTATGGGGATATCCACATGGTGGTGCTTATAAATCAAATGGTGTTCCTGATATCAATGCCGATGCTATGATTAAACAGTGTTCTAAAACTTCAACTAATTTTGAACATCTTCCCGTTGGTGCAATAGTTCATATGAGCGGTCATATTGGTATTCATGTTGGAAACGGTGTATGTGTAGAAAGTTCACCAAAATGGGAAAATGGTATTCAAAAAACATTCATCATTGGTTGTGGATATTCAAACACTCAAAATTTGCACATACGCAAATGGACTAAATGGGGGCTTTTTGATTATGTAGATTACAGCACTCATTCAAGTGTTTCTTACTATCCTCAATGTTCAAGTACAGAAAAATCAATAGTTGATTATTTAATAACTATTGGTGAAATTGGTAACTTTGCTAATCGTAAAGTTATTGCTCGACAAAATGGTATTTTAGAGTATAGCGGTTCATACGAACAAAATGTATATTTATTAGACCTTGCTAAACAAGGTAAGTTAAAAAGATAGGAGTTGTTATAATGCCATGGATTGGTAAAAAGGGTTCACTGACATTTGAAGAAAGTACTAATAACGCAAATATTGTTATAAATTATTACCGCAGTGTAGGTTTTCCCGATACTACAATAGCGGGAATAATGGGTAACATGTATGCAGAAAGTGGAATAAATCCTAATAGAGAAGAAACAGGGGGTACGGGGTATGGTCTAGTACAATGGACACCCGTTAGCGTTTTACAAAACGCATGTACTGTATTAGGGTTATCACCATATACAAGCGGTGATATTCAACTTCAAGTTATTCCGCAAGAAGTATTAAATCACCCAAACATTGCGCAATGGTACACAAGTGAGGCTTTTATATCTCGTTTCTATAACAGTGGAGCAACGCCCGATATGGTAGGGATAACGGGTCAACAGTTCTTATCTAATGAAATGAATTGGACACCGTCTAAATTAGCCATTATGTTTATGGCGGGTTATGAACGTCCTAGCTACGACCCCGAAGTCAATCATTGGCAGTTACGACAACAATGGGCTGATTATTGGTTTGAATATATGGGAGGGGTCATACCTCCCGAACCGACAGCCCCTACTAAAAGAAACACCACACCAATATTTTTATTTTTAATGAATAGGAGGTTAAGATAATGTCACGTTTAACAAAAGAAGAACATAATGAAATTTTAAGGGGCATTTTAGGCGACGGTGACCTGACACCTGAAATGGAAGATTTTATGGATAGACTTCGTAAAGATTTTGACGAAAGTCTAGTTGTAGATGAAAAAGAAGCTGACGAAGATGTAGAAAATAAAGGCGATAAAGAAGTTGACTATAAAGAAAAATACGAAACTTTAAAAGAAAGATATAAAGAGCGTTTCTTTACGTCACCCGAAGAGGTTAAAAAAGAACAAGAGGAAGATGTAAAGGACGATAGCGAAAGTGATAAAAAAGAATATAAAGAATTATTTAAAGAAAGGGAGGGCTAATATATGCCTACAATGCCAAATATTGTAACACTTAATACAAACAGTGCTGAAACATTAAACAATATCCGTGCTAATGCCTCAGCTACTTATCAATCTTTAGTTCCCGAGGCTGATGTTAATGATATTGCAACATTACATCAAATTGGAGAAATTGTAACAACTTATGACGCAGTTAGAAATGAATTTTTAAGTGCATTATACAACCGTATCGGTCGAGTTTTAATCACTTCAAAAATGTATGACAACCCATGGGCGTCATTTAAAAAAGGTATGCTAGAGTTTGGTGAAACTATTGAGGAAATTTTTGTAAATATTGCTAAACCTCATCAGTTCGACCAACAACGCGCAGAAACTGAAATTTTCAAAAGAGTGATTCCTGATGTACGCTCAGCGTTCCACACAATGAATTATCAAAAATTTTATAAAAACACTATTTCAAACGACCAATTAAGACAAGCCTTTCTTTCTTGGAACGGTATTACAGATATTATCGGTCGCATTGTTGATAGTATGTATACAGGCGCTAACTATGATGAGTTTATTGTAATGAAATATTTATTATGTAGACTAGCATTAGACGGTGCAATTAAACCTACTGTAATTCCCGAAGTCACATCAGCTAATGCCAATTCTATTGTTTCAACTATTAAAGGTATCTCAAATATGATGACTTTCTTATCAACAAATTACAATGCCAACGGTGTATATACTCATACTCCTAAGGAAGAACAATATGTAATTGAGGACGCAACATTTAATGCTACTATTGACGTAGAAGTATTAGCTAAAGCCTTTAATATGGATAAGGCACAATTTAGCGGACAAACAAAATTAGTAGACAGTTGGGGAACTCATGATACAACACGTTTAACTGAATTATTTACTAATGATGATGGTTCATTAGACCCACATTATAAACCATTCACAGAGGAAGAACTAGAACTATTAGATACTATCAAAGCTATGATTGTTGATAGAGATTTCTTAATGTGTTATGATAATTTTGTTAATTTCACTGAACAATATAACGGTCAAGGTTTATACTGGCAATATTGGTATCATACATGGAAAACATTCAGTGCTTCACCATTCCATAACGCTTTACTGTTTACAACAGAACAAGGAAGTGTTACACAAGTTAAGGTATCACCAAGTTCAGCAGAAGTTGCTAAAGGAGCAACTCTCCAATTAAAAGCAACAGTTACATCAACAGGTTTTGCTGATAAAGAAGTGGCTTGGTCAGTTGCGGGTGCAACATCACCTACAGAGGCAACATATGTAGACACAAACGGTTTATTGCATGTTGGTACTGATGAAACTGCTAAAACTCTTACAGTTACTGCCACTAGCATTTATACAGGTGGAGTTAGCGGTTCGGCTACAATTACAGTACAAGGAAATTAATTCCTTGTACTTCCTTTAAAGGAGGTAAATTAAAATGGGTTTTACACCAAATACCCAAGTAAGATTATTAAATGTTCCTCTAGATGAAAATTATCAAAACACTATGGACTTTTCATCAATAGAAGAACAGACCAATTATTTTATTGGTGCTACTTTGCCTAATAGTGCTTTTACGGATTTTACGTATCAGCGCTTGGAAGAGGAAGTAAGAGTTCCACTAAATGCTGAACTTTTATATAATGCAAATTATATTATGTTTCAAAATACAAATTACCATAATAAGTGGTTTTATGGGTTCGTTACCAACATTAGATACATCAACCCTCAAACGACAGGTATCAAGTTTAAAATAGATGCTATACAAACTTGGTTATTCCAAATGCATTTGAACCAATGTATTGTGGAAAGAGAACACGTTACTGATGATAGTGTTGGGGCACACACCTTAAATGAAAATATAGAAGTTAATGAATTAATATGTAATAACTTCTACCGTGAGGGCTATAGCGGTCAGTATTATTATATTATGAATACAACTGTCGACCCTAACACCGCTACAGATGTTACTAGCGGTGGAAGATATAACGGTGTGTTAAGTGCGGGGCGTTGGTTTGCTTGGACTTCTATTGATACATTCAAAGAGAAGTTAAACGGCATTATTAGCGGAGGAAAGGAAAGCGCTATAATCAATGTATTTATGCTACCCACTGAATTAATAACCACTAATGAAAATGGTGAAGTAACAGAAAGTTTGACAGGCTTAACTGAAAATATCAGTCACCCTAAATTAACATCATGTAATGGTTATACACCAAGAAATAAAAAGTTGTTGACTTATCCTTATTGCTCTATAAGAGTATCTAACAATAATTCCTCATTTGTTGAAATGCGCCCCGAAAGATTTGCGGAGGCAACTGCTACATTTGTTATTAGAAAAGCTAGTAATTCTAATTGTGTTATGGCTATAACACCTAGTAATTATAATGGTAATAGTGACGGTGATTTTAGATACACTGTTGAATTACCACCGTTTCCAACATGTCAATGGACAAATGACCCATATGCTACATGGCTTAATCAAAACGGTACAAGCAACGGATTAGGATTTATAGGAAGTATAGCAAGTGGTGCGATGAGCGGTTTTGCAATGGGTGGACCCGCCGGAGCGGGATTAGGAGCTTTAACAGGCGGGCTCTCAAGTGCTTTATCATTAATCGGGAAATCTGTTGATATGGATGCTCAGCCACTTAGTGCTAGAGGTTCAACTTCTACTAACACAATCAACTCATCACTTCAACAAAACTTATTCAAAATAGAAATGCTTAGTGTAAAAGCAGAACAGGCAAGAGTGATAGATAATTTCTTTGATGTATACGGTTATAAAGTTGCGGTGTTAAAAACCCCTCAACTGAGAACTAGGCAATATTGGAATTATATCAAAACTAATGACTGTAACATTACGGGTTCAATACCTAAAGATGATTTAACAACTATTAGAAATGCTTTTAATAAGGGTATTACTATATGGCATGACAGTGATGTGGGTAATTACAATCGCAACAATTCTATAAGATAGGAGTAATAAAATGAGCAGACGTAAAATTAAAAATTTAGTTGATGAAAGTTATATTGTCAATAAAAATACTTATAATGAAATTGTTCAAGACCACTTGCTGATTGCGATTAGTCGTTATGAATGGCTTAATCTTCCTAAAGAAATTGACTACAGATATTTAGAATATATCCTTGCAACTAATGGTGTAGCAATATTCTTTTATGATGAGGCAATAGAGGAATATATGACACTTCAATGTACCTACGGCGGTCAATATGATGTCTATAGAATTCCTAAAGACCGCAGAGCATATGCAGTTAATGGATTTAACAAAAAACTAGATAACACAAACAGTGTATTTATATTCAATAACTTTTTACACACTAATGAAATGCTAAGAATTACAAACAGTTCACAACGTATATATGAAATAGAAAGGGCAATCGACGTTAATGTTAAAGGACAAAAAACACCAATATTAATACAATGTAGTGATAAACAAAGATTAACCTTGCAAAATTTATATATGCAATATGACGGTAATGCGCCTTTCATATTTGCGGACAAAAACTTAGATATCGGCGGGTTAAAAGCAATTAAAACAGACAGTCCATTTGTAGCAGATAAACTAGAGGACTTAAAGGTTACTAAATTAAATAACTTTTATACTAAAATGGGAATTTCCAACAGTAATATAACCAAACGTGAGCGTGTTAATACTGATGAAGTAAAGACTAATTTAGGAGCAGTAGAGGTCTATAAAGAAATTGGTTTGGTTGCTAGAAAACAGGCTTGTGAACAAATAAATGAAATGTTTGGGTTAAATATAGACGTTAGATTTAGGGTGAGTGGGTATGACGAACTTGATGATTATGAAGAAATGTATGAAAGCGAGGAAAGTGAGGAGGTCATAGAAAATGAGTAAATATACTACAGAGTTAAGGTGGATTGTTGAAAATGGATATGACCTACAACTTAATGAATACCCAATCTTTGATGAAAATTACAGACAAAAACTAAACCAAAAGATTATAAATCATTTTTATTTTAGAGAAATTGGTTTTGAAACAGTTGGCTTATTTAGATTTTATTTAAAACAAACAATGAATGAAATAATGCCTTATTATAATCAATTATATGAAAGTGCATTATTAGAAATTGACCCTCTCAATACCATTGACTTTACAGAAACACTAACAAGAACTAAAATAGGAAATGATACGAAAAACTTTAATGAGGATACAACAGTAAACAGTAATGGCGATAGCAATTCAAATTCTACAAAAAGCACCAATTTTAAAGACGTTGAAAGTGATACACCGCAAGGAATGTTAAGTATTGGTAACGTAGAGGGTGAGTTATATGCTAGTTATGCTAGAATTAGTAAAAATGAAGATACTACAAATTCAACTGCACATCAAGAAACTACAGATACACAAAATAGAAAAAATGATGAAAAAATTAATAGAGAAGATAATGAAAATTATACAAGAACTGAAAAAGGAAACAGAGAAAGTCAAAGCGAATTATTAATGAAATATAGACAAACATTTTTGAATATTGATATACAAGTTATAAATGAGCTGAATGACTTATTTATGGGTCTATATTAGGAGGTGTGATAATGAACCCTGAGATTGGAAAATTTATATTTTGGTGTCAAAAGGTACTGCCATTAGTTTATGATGATAGTTTAAGTTACTACGAAGTTTTATGCAAGGTTGCTGATAAACTAAATCAATGCATTAATAATATTAATGCAAATAGTCAACAAATTGCTCAAAACAAACAAGATATTCAATCATTAGAAAACGCGCTAGATAAAGTCAATCAAGAATTAGAAAAAATCAAAAATGGTGAATATGTTGATTTATATTTAGACAGTATTATTAATTGGATAGACGATAACTTATTATGCTTATTTGAACGGGCAGTAAGATTTGTAAGTTTTGGATTGACTACTGACGGCTACTTTTGTGCATATATACCTAGTAATTGGGATTGCTTAGAATTTGATACTATTGTTGATACAAGCGACCCTTTATACGGTCACTTGATTATGAAATATTAGGAGGCGCATTATGAAATTTAATATGTTATTAAATCTAGACCAAATTATTGTAATGTATAAATATGGTTATAATTATGGTATGAAATGTGCTTTATTAAAAAAGGAGGAAAAATAAAATTATGAATGGAAATTGCGGAAGTCAAAATAATGTATATATTGGAGCAAGATATGTACCTAAAGTTGTAGGTGACTGGTCAGCAGATGTTGCATATGAACCACTAACTATTGTTTTGTATCAAGGCACTAGCTACACATCAATTACTTATGTACCTAAAGGAATTATACCTAGTGAAAATACTCACCAATATTGGGCATTAACAGGTAATTATAATGCACAAGTAGAATTATACAGACAAGAAGTAGAGAAAATAAAAAATGAATTAGACAACATTAACAATTTAATTTCAAAAAGCTATACAAATGTTAATCAAATGGTTAACGACCAATATTTAAAAAATAATAATATTGTACAGACATATGGCTATAACTCTATTAATGACGGAGGAAGTGGTACGTTTATCATTAGTAATATTCCATTAGAAACAATCAATATTGAATTAAATAATGGGCTATATGCTAACTTAATACCAATTGACAATATTATTAACCCATTATCATTTGGTTATACAAATATTAACAGTTGGCAAAATTTAATAGATTTTGCTCAAGAAAATAAATATACTATCAAAGTTCCAAAATCAACTTATGATTTTAGCAATTCAACTATTTATGTTAATTGTGATATTGATTTCAATGGGTCAACTATTAATGTAAATAATGCTCAGTTTATTATAGTCCAAACTAAACTATCTAATGCAAATCTTAATGTAGTTTCACTTAATAATCATGCTATCTTATTGGGTTATGACGGCTCTAAATTTAACAAAATAACTAATTCATCATTAATCAATATCAATATTAGTTCTCCAAGCCAACAAAACTTTAACGGTATTTCTCTAGAATGTGAAGAGGGTGGAGGTTTTAATATCCTCATGGAAAATATCAATGTTTCCAATATGGCAAGTGGTATTAAAATTCATGTTAAAAGAAAAACAACAGGAGCGTTAGCTTGGTTAACAGGTGTAAAATTAAATCATGTATGGTTAATCAATAATGATTTATATGGTCTAGAAGTTTTATCTGATGTAGACAACAAAATACCTAGCCCTGGTCAACTAACCCACTCGTTATTCAATGATATTAATGTTCAAACTTATAATGCTAATTCTATTGGAGTATTAGTTAGTGGTGGTGGTAATATCTATAATATCACAAGCTTATTTGATGATACTGACAGAACTAAACCGATTACCGCTATTAAATATTATGACCAAGTTGTTAAAGACGGAATTAGTGTAAATGGTAATATTCCAATGGACTATTTAATTGGTGGTAACCAAATAACTATTGGAATGATTGAGGGAAGTATTGATAAAGGTATCTTAGGAAATTATAACATTATCAAAGGTTATAATTATTTTGACGGTATCGAAAATTTTGATAAACCTATAAACTATTTTAGAAATGGAAGCCCATTAAAAGAACTAAATATGATTAATATTAACAAAACATTAGATTATGATAAAGGTTATATTATTAAACCTAATGAGTTTACAGGAACTGTTTTATCATGTTACTTAACTAAAGAGTTTATAAAAACAAATCCTGATTATTTTGTAGCATTTGTAAGAATTAGAACTGATGAAGATATGACGAGTAAAGTAGGTTTTCAATTATTAAGTCCTGTATCAGATTTAGTGACAAGAATTGGAGTTACACAATTCATAAAAATGAATGACGGTTATATTGCTAGAGCAGTATTTAAAGTTAGTAATAAAGGACAATGGAATTTACCAACACTAGTTTATACTTATCTGAATGTTACATTTAGTGGTGAAGCTCCTACTAAACAAATTATTGTAAGTGACATTCAAATGACTAGCGGACTTTCACCATATTACAATAATGTTGAAAACTGTGAGGAATGTAATACTGTAATCTCATTAACTTCTAACCAAGAAGATACACAATTTAATTTAAGTCAATTATTAGGATTACAAGGTTATGTATATAGAAAATATAACATTAGTTGTCCATATGATATAACTTATAAATTAAATGGTGATAAATTAAATTTAACAAATAATGTAGCACAAGAAGTAAAAGTAAATGTTACGGTTGAGTTTTAACCCACACCTGTAGGTGACAATAAAAACGCAGTTCTGTAGGTCCAAGAAAATGGGGGTCTGTAGAACTGCATAATGTTATA
>OGRS01001394.1_pt1 | contig 14602 bp, 10 predicted proteins | sample 1553561 | NCBI WGS metagenome assembly OGRS01 (sample SAMEA2580103, study PRJEB22360) | human gut metagenome | biome: human gut; feature: human-associated habitat; material: faeces | place: Denmark | collected 2008/2010
CCGGGAGGCGAACCCGACGCGGCTCCGTCAGCGCGTCGGCATGGTCTTCCAGCGCCCCAATCCTTTTCCCATGAGCATCTACGACAACGTCGCGTACGGCCCTCGCGGTCTTGGCGTGCGCTCGCGCAGCGAGCTCGACGAGATCGTCGAGGACTCCCTTCGCCATGCCGCGCTCTGGGATGAGGTCAAGGACAAGCTCAAGCAATCCGGCCTGGGCCTTTCCGGTGGCCAGCAGCAGCGCCTCTGCATCGCCCGCGCGATCGCGGTCAAGCCCGAGGTCCTCCTGATGGACGAGCCGACGAGCGCTCTCGACCCGATCTCCACGGTCCAGGTCGAGCAGCTCGCGCAGGAGCTGCGCCGCGACTACACGCTGGTCGTGGTCACCCATAACATGCAGCAGGCGTCCCGCATCTCCGACTCTGTCGCGTTCTTCCTGCTCGGAGAGCTCGTCGAGCACGCCGGGACGGCGGAGCTGTTCGCCCGTCCCAGCGATCCCCGCACGGCCGACTACCTGACGGGCCGCTTCGGATAGGGTCCGCGCACGCGGCGTCTCCCCGCTTTGCGGGCGGACGCCGCGGGGGTAGTACAATCTTCGAAACGGCCGAGAGGAGCGGGACATGATCTACTACGTCGAGGATGACGACAACATTCGCGGGCTCACGCTGTACGCGCTGCGTCAGCAGGGAATCGAGGCCGAGGGCTTCAGCTGCGACAGCGAGTTCAAGGCGGCTGTCGCCCGGCGCGTGCCCGATGCGGTCCTTCTCGACATCATGCTCCCCGACACCGACGGCCTCGAGATCATGCGCCGGCTCAGGGCGAGCACCGAGACGGCGACCGTGCCCATCATGATGCTGACGGCCAAGGATACCGAGCTGGACAAGGTCGTGGCGCTCGACGGAGGCGCGGACGATTACCTTACGAAGCCCTTCTCCCTCATGGAGCTCACGAGCCGCTGCCGCGCCCTGCTGCGCCGCGGCGGCATGATGAGCCGTCCCGCCCCCGAGATGCTGAGCGTGGGCGGCATCGAGCTCTCGCCGAGCCACCGCGAGGTTCGCGTGGACGGCCATGAGCTCAAGCTCACCCTGCGAGAGTTCGATTTGCTTGAGTACCTCATGCGCAAACCCGGTGTCGTCTTCACGCGTGAGTCGCTGCTCCAGAGCGTGTGGGGTTGGGATTTCGACGGCGGTTCGCGCACCGTCGACGTGCACGTCCAGACCCTGCGCCAGAAACTCGGTTCGCATGCCGATCGCATCGAGACGGTTCGCGGCGTGGGCTATCGCCTGGTCGATCGTGCCGCGGCCGATGAGGCCGTAGCGGATTCCGCCGAATGAGCAGCCATCAGTCGCTGTCGAGGCGCGTATTCGTGACCATCCTGGGGATGTCGCTCACGACCATCATCGTGTTCGCCCTCGCCCTTACTTTGATCGTACAGCAGCGGCTCGTCCATGCGACGAGCGCCGAGCTCGCCGACGAGGCCCGTGTGGTCGCGGCTTCGCTCAACAGCGCCCCCAGCCATCTCACCATGCTGCGTCGACTGCATTTGGAGAACATCCGCGTCACCCTGGTCGATCCCGATGGCGATGTCCTGTTCGACAGCGATACCGACGCGAGCAAGATGGAGGACCATGCCGACCGTCCCGAGATCGAGCAGGCAATCTCGACAGGCTACGGTGCCGCCGAGCGTTCGAGCACGACGCTGGGCGAGGTCATGCTCTACCAGGCGGTGCGCCTTGCCGACGGCAGTGTGGTGCGCATTGCCGAGGGAGAAGCGGGATACCTGGCCATCCTGGGAACGCTGTCCTTGCCCGTCGTCCTCATGGTCGTCGGTGGCGCCGTTGTTGCCGTCGTCGTTGCGCGGCGCGAATCGCATCGCATCATCGAGCCCTTGCTCGAGGTCGATCTCGACCATCCGCGCCGCAATGTCCAAAACGCCTATTCCGAGATGGAGCCCATGTTGGAGCGTATCGAGAGCCAGCGTCAGGAGCTCAAGCGCCAGATGCGCGTGCTGGCCGATAACGACCGCATGCGCCGCGAGTTCACCGCCAACATCACGCACGAACTCAAGACCCCGCTCACCACGGTCTCGGGATATGCCGAGCTCATCGCCAACGGTCTCGTGACCGACGAGGCGGATTTGCGCGACTTCGGACGCCGCATCTACAGTGAGGCGGGGCGTCTCACCTCGCTGGTGAACGACATCCTCACTCTCTCCAACCTCGACGAGGCCGAGCGCTCCGAAGGGGACTCGGCTGCGGCGGCCCTCGGCGCACGGGAACCCATCGACTTCCCGCTCATGCTCGACGGAATCGTCCAGCGTCTCGAACAGGTCGCATCGCGTTCGGAGATCGATTTGGATCTGGATTGCGCGCCGGCTATGGTGACCGGCGTGCCCCGCCTGGTCGACGAACTCGCCTACAACCTGACGAGCAACGCCATTCGATACAACCACCCGGGCGGGTCGGTGACCCTCTCGTGCGGCGTCGAGGCTACGCCGGATTGCGATTGCCCCACGCCCTTCATCCGGGTTGCCGACACGGGCATAGGCATCGCACCCGAGGAGCAGGAGAAGATCTTCGAGCGCTTCTACCGGGTTGACAAGAGCCGTTCCAAGGCGCGCGGCGGCACCGGCTTGGGCCTTGCCATCGTGAAACACGCCGCGTCGTACCACGGTGCCCGCATCGAACTCGAGAGCGAACTCGGCTGCGGCACCACGATCACCGTGCGGTTCCCTGCCCAGGAGCAGATCGAGGCTTAAGCCGGTACGCGCGACCGTTGCCCGCCCCGTGGGCTGGTCCATGCCGCTTGCGCGCGGGTTGCTACCGTTGGGTGGAGGCTAACACGTTTCAGCTCGAAGCCCTTGCCCGTCCGATGCGGTCCCTTGTGGCTCCGTGCGTATACTGGCCCTGTGGCACAGCGTGAGAAAGGGTCTGCCTTGAAGTTCTTCATCGATACCGCGAACCTGGAAGAGATCGCCGAGGCGAAGAGCTGGGGATGCCTGGCCGGCGTCACCACCAATCCGAGCCTGTACGCCAAGACGGGCGGCGCCCTCGCCGACTTCGAGCCCCACATGCAAAAGATCGCCGAGCTCTGCAAGGGTCTGCCGGTGTCGGCTGAGACTACGGCGACGACGGTCGATGGCATGGTAGCCGATGGGCGACGGCTCGCCGCGCTCGCTCCGAATATCGTCATAAAGCTGCCCATCTGCGAGGCCGGTCTGGCAGCATGCCGAATTCTGGCCGATGAGGGCATTCGCGTGAATATGACGCTCATCTTCTCCGCGACTCAGGCGTTGCTGGCCGCCAACGCCGGCGCCCGCTATATCTCGCCGTTCGTTGGTCGCTACGACGATATCGCGCTGGATGGCATCTCGCAGCTCGCGAACGTGATCACTTGCATCAAGAACTACGATTGGTCCGGCAAGAACCCGGACGGCGTGGTCGAGATCATCACCGCCTCGGTGCGCACGGCCAACCATGTGGTCCAAGCTGCCCTGTTGGGCGCCGATATCGCCACCGTCCCCATGAAGGCGCTCAAGAAATGCCTCCATCATCCGCTCACCGATGCCGGCATTGCGGCCTTCGAGGCTGATTGGGAGCGCGTCGCAAACGCGTGAGACGAGGGGTCGGTAAAGTGCCTCGCCGGTTTGGTGACCCAGTTGTGGTAAAGCGCTTTATCGCAGGTAAACACCCTTGTCTGCGAAAAAAATAGTTTTGAATTTACCGTCTGCGAGCGCCCTGTTCGCCGATTGTCCCGCTATGATTGTCGCGTACATTTATGCACCGCTCACCCACAAGGAGGCATCGTCCATGAGCGATGAGGAACTCATCCAGGTTGCCAATGAGGTCAGGAGGGGGGTCGTGATCGGCACGCACGCAGCGAAGTCCGGGCACCCCGGTGGTTCGCTCGGCGCCGCCGACATCATCACCTACCTCTACTTCGAGGAGATGAACGTCGACCCGGCAGACCCGCGTCGCGCCGACCGCGACCGCTTCGTGCTCTCCAAGGGCCACTGCGCTCCCGCGCTGTATGCGGCCCTCGCCGAGCGTGGTTTCTTCCCCAAGGAGGACCTCGAGTCCCTGCGCCATGTCGGCTGCCACCTTCAGGGCCACCCCAACATGAACGATACCCCGGGCGTCGACATGTCCACCGGCTCCCTGGGCCAGGGCGTCTCGGCTGCCGTGGGCATGGCGCTCGCCGCCAAGCACTGGGGCGATGCCTATCGCACCTACTGCCTGCTTGGTGACGGCGAGATCGAGGAGGGCCAGGTCTGGGAGGCCGCCATGTTCGCGGGCAACCAGCAGCTGGACAACCTCTGCCTGATCGTCGACCACAACGGCCTGCAGATCGACGGCAGCATCGAGGAGGTCAACTCCGCGATGCCCATCGCCGACAAGTTCGCTGCGTTCAAGTTCCATGTGATCGAGCTGGCAGACGGCAATGACATGGCTCAGGTCCGTGCGGCCTTCGAGGAGGCCCGCTCCATCACCGGCAAGCCGGTGTGCATCGTGGCCGAGACGGTCAAGGGCAAGGGCGTCTCCTTCATGGAGGGCCAGGTGGGCTGGCACGGCAAGGCCCCCAACGACGAGCAGTTCGAGCAGGCCATGGCCGAGCTCGCGAAGGAGGCTTAAAGCTATGGCAGACGAGAAGAGAATCGCCACCCGCGTGAGCTACGGCGAGACCCTGGTCGAGCTTGGCGCAGAGCACGACGACTTCCTGGTCTTCGATGCCGACCTCGCGGCTGCGACCCAGACGGCCAAGTTCAAGGCCGCCTTCCCCGATCGCTTCTACAACGCCGGCATCGCCGAGGGCAACATGATGGGCCTCGCCGCGGGCGTCGCCACCACCGGTCGCGTTGCCTTTGCGAGCACCTTTGCCATGTTCGCCGCCGGCCGTGCCTACGAGCAGATTCGCAATTCCATCGGCTATCCGCATCTCAATGTGAAGATCGGCGCGACTCATGCCGGAATTTCCGTGGGCGAGGACGGCGCCACGCACCAGTGCAACGAGGACATCGCCCTCATGCGCACCATCCCCGGCATGACGGTGGTCGTCCCCGCCGACGACGTGGAGGCCCGTGCTGCGACGCGTTGCGCCTATGCCACCGATGGCCCGTTCTACCTGCGTCTTGGCCGCCTGGCCGCGCCGGTGATCAACGACCCTGAGAACTATGAGTTCGAACTTGGCCGCGCCATCGTGATGCGCGAGGGCGCCGACGCGACCGTCGTCGCCTGTGGCCTCATGGTCTCCGCTGCGCTCGAGGCGGCCGACGCGCTCGCCGCCGAGGGCATCTCCGTCGAGGTCGTCAACATGCACACAGTCAAGCCGCTCGACGAGGACACCCTGCTTGCCTCCGCGGCCAAGACCGGCCACGTGGTCACGGTCGAGGAGCATTCCGTCGTCGGCGGATTGGGGGAGGCTTGCGCCGCCGTTCTGTGCGAGAAGAGCCCCGTCCCCATGCGTCGCGTGGGTGTGCAGGATGTGTACGGCGAGTCCGGTCCCGCACTCGAGCTGCTGGACAAGTACGGCCTGAACGCCGAGGGCATCGCCGCCGCCGTTCGCGAGGTGCTGGCCTAGCGGCTTCTTCAGTTTGTTCGCGGTATGCAATGCAACGCGGCGTCGCTCTGATCGCGACGCCGCGTTTTTCATAGGGTGAAAGCATTGCGTTCGCAGCAGCACGCTGGATCTGCCGATGAGGTGCGGTGGCTTTGGGGCGGGCAGCCTTCGATGGGCTTTCGGCGCGATTGGCTCCAGGTGCTCGGTGGCTTTTTGCACGATTGTTAGAACTCGTTGCTGCCGTATGCTTTGATGGCGGGCATGAGTTGCATGCGCAGTAGCTTTTGAAGCGTGTGGTATCCGGTGACCCGAATGCGCTTCCGGATTCCCAATGCGCGAAACAGATCGGTGACGAGTTGCTGGAAGAGATGCTCATCAATTAGGTCTTCATACCAAACGTTCAGTATCGTGAAGCCCGATCCGACGATCTTATTCTGCCTTCGCGCGTCGCGTCCCACCGCTTCGATCGAGTGGAATTCCTTGCCTTGATACTCCAGCCCGACACGCTGTTTGGGGAAGCCGATGTCGACGCGTCTTTGCCCTACGGGGGTTGCAACGGGGTGGTTCAGGGAGATGGGACCAAGGCCAAGCCCGCCCTTTGTGGTCGGCAGGGAAACGAGCATGGCCAGAATGGTTTCCATGGGGGAATTCGATAGGTCGTGTACATGCTTTATCAGGTTTCTAGCCCGTTTGATTCCGGGGACTCTATGGATGGAATTGATGAGCCTGCCGATTTTCTCGGTTGATGTGAGGGGCTCATCGATGCACGTGAGGCCGTCCCACGAATCGTCGAGAACGTAGGTTCCACAAAGCTCATATCCCAAGCAAATGATGTCGAAATCGCTCAGATCTTCATCTGCGCAAATCTGAATGAAGGTGAACTCGGGGCTCGTTACCCAAAAACCTTTGTCGATTTTAATGAGCGATCGAGGCGGAAGCGGGTGATAGCAAGCGACGGCATGGATGTCCCGCCGTGGGTTGTATCCGTGGTTGCCATCGACCAGGACATGGTAGGGTTGCTTGGTGACGCCGCGTGCGGTCATGTCGTCTTCCAGAAATTGTCGCGGCGGGACTATGAGCCCGGCGACCTTGCCGGTCCTCGGCTTATCGAGCAGCGTCGGGATGAGGCGCTTGCTCGACCGATATAGCTCAAGTGCGGAGGCGCCGCACGCGCAAACAATTCCTTCCATGCATAGACGATACATCCTTTTGGCCATGCTGGCCGATAATTGTAAGAGTGGTCAAAAAGAAGCCTTATACAGTGTTTGGTGCGGCGAATAGGGGGAAACGCGCCGAGCGCATCGGGGTGAAAGTCGCCTTATGCCGCTCATGGATGTCATAGTTTTGCCGAGAGTTGCGATTCGTGGGGGAATGCGCCCGCGCGCAGGAGGTTTCACAAGATCAGACTACTGTATGAATGACTTATTTGACCGAAGTCGCCGAAATGAATAGTTGGCAGAAGGGTTTGCGGGCCTGTACGGTCGACAACTTGTGGAATGACTCATGAAAAACAATTGTGTCATCTGAATCTAAGTGATTATGACTTAGGTTTTATGAGTGCAATTGTGGGTACCATGGAAGACGTTCAACAGCGATGCGCCGGTCTTGGGCGTATCGGTCGGCGCGAGTCGGCCTGCAAACGGCAGAAAGGGCATTTCGAGCATGCAGCAATTCAAAACGGAGAGCAAGAAGCTCCTGGACCTCATGATCAACTCGATCTACACCAACAAGGAGATCTTCCTGCGCGAGCTCATCTCCAACGCTTCAGACGCGGTGGACAAGCTCAATTTTAAGAGCCTTTCCGACTCGAGCATTCAGCTGGGCGACGAAGACCTCGCCATTCGCGTTTCTTTCGATCGCGATGCCCGCACCCTCACCGTATCTGACAACGGCATCGGTATGACCGCCGAGGACCTGGAGAACAACCTCGGCACCATTGCTCATTCCGGCAGCCAGGAGTTCAAGCAGGCCAACGCCGAGCACCAGGGTTCCGACGTGGACATCATCGGTCAGTTCGGCGTGGGCTTCTACTCCGCGTTCATGGTCGCATCGCGCGTTCGCGTTGTCAGCCGCGCCTTTGGCGAGGACGTCGCACATGTGTGGGAGTCCGATGGCCTCGAGGGCTTCACCATCGAGGAAGGCGAGCGCTCCGAGCATGGTACCGACGTCATCCTAACCATTCGCGAGAACATCGAGGGCGAGAATGGCGAGCCCGGAGAGAATTACGATACCTTCCTGTCCGAGTGGGGCCTGAAGGACCTCATCAAGCGCTATAGCAACTACGTGCGCTACCCGGTTCAGATGATGGTCACCAAGAGTCGTGAGAAGGAGCGCCCCGAGGATGCCGGCGATGACTATACGCCGGAGTATGAGGACTACGAGGAGCTCGATACCATCAACTCCATGACCCCGATTTGGAAGAAGCGCAGCTCCGACGTGTCCGATGAGGACTATAACGAGTTCTATAAGTCGACCTTCCACGACTTCGAGGACCCGGCCCGCACAGTGAGCTTCCATGCCGAGGGCACGCTCGAGTATGACGCGTTGCTGTTCATCCCCAGCCGCGCCCCGTTCGACCTGTACAGCAAGGACTACGAGAAGGGTCTCGCGCTCTACAGCTCCAACGTCTTGATCCAGGACAAGTGCGCCGAGCTGCTGCCCGATTACTACAACTTCGTGCGCGGTGTGGTGGACTCCCAGGACGTCTCGCTCAACATCTCCCGCGAGACCTTGCAGCACGATCGACAGCTCAAGGCTATCGCCAAGCGCATCGAGAAGCGCGTGACGAGCGAGCTCGAGAAGATGCGCGATAACGACCGTGAGGCCTACGAGACCTTCTTCGAGAACTTCGGCCGCGGCCTCAAGTTCGGCATCTACTCCAGCTACGGCATGAAGGCCGACGAGCTGGGCGATCTGCTGCTGTTCTGGAGCGCGCGCGAGAACAAGATGGTGACGCTGGCCGAGTACGCCGCCGCCATGCCCGAGGGCCAGAAGGCCATCTACTACGCCGCCGGCGACGACCGCGACCGCCTCGCCAAGATGCCCGTAGTCAAGGGCGTGCTCGATCGCGGTTATGACGTGCTGCTGCTCACGACGGACGTGGATGAGTTCACCTTCCAGGCAATGCGCGGGTACACCGCCAAGAACTGCCCTAAGGTCTACGAGGACGACGCTGCCCGCGAGGCTGCCGCCAAGGCCGTGGCCGATGGTGCCGAGCCGGAGACCGAGGACCGTTTCCTCGAGCTCAAGAACGTGGCGACCGGCGATCTCGACCTGGCGACCGAGGACGAGAAGAAGGATGCCGAACAGGCCACCAAGGAGCATGGCGACCTGTTCGACGCCATGAAGGAGGCGCTGGGCGACAAGGTCGAGAAAGTCGCGGTTTCTGCTCGCCTGACCGACGCGCCCGCCTGCATCACCACCGAGGGCCCGCTGTCGCTCGAGATGGAGAAGGTCCTCGCTCGCGGCCCCGAGGCCGATCGCGGCGAGATGCCCAAGACCCAGCGCGTACTCGAGCTCAACGCCAAGCACGCCGTGTTCGACAAGCTCGTGGCCGCACATGATGCCGGCGACAAGGACAAGCTCGCGCTGTACGCCGGCTTGCTCTACGATCAGGCGCTGCTCGTCGAGGGCATTCTGCCGGCCGATCCAGTTGCCTTCGCCCAGAGCGTCTGCGAACTCATGTAGGCGAGCTCGAAAACGATATGCCGGCCCATATGTCGGCCGATCCGCCGGGGCTTTTTCATGGTGGGGACTCATGACGGATTCCTGGTAGTTTGCAGAAAGTATTAAGACGTACGTCAGATACCGTTACAACTGTTGTTTTACTAACGTGCGTAGTATAGTTCTGCACCGAACAATAAATCTCGAGGTCAAAGGATGAGACAAGCGTGAGAAAAGCATGGGAGATCTTCAAGCGCGATGTGCTCCGCTTGTTGCACAATCCAGTGGCGATGGTCATCACCATCGGTGTGTGCATCATTCCGTCCCTGTACGCCTGGTACAACATCGAGGCGAACTGGGACCCCTACGGTAGCACCGAGGGCGTCAAGATCGCAGTCGCCAACGAGGATGCGGGTGTAGAGACCGAACTCACGGGCAAACTCAACGCCGGCGAGCAGACGATCGACAAACTCAAGGAGAACCACGACCTGGGCTGGGTCTTCACGGATGCGAAGAAGGCCGAGGAGGGCGTGCGGCGCGGTGATTACTACGCCGCCATCGTGATTCCGCACGACTTCAGCGAGAAGCTCACGAGCATGCTCACGGGCGATTTCGAGCAGCCCGAACTCACGTATTACGTGAACGAGAAGAAAAACGCCATCGCCCCGAAGGTGACCGATACCGGTGCCGAGACCATCGAGACCCAGCTCAACGAGACCTTTGTGGGCACGGTCACGAACACGCTCGTGACCGAGGCGAAGAAACTCGGCGTGGATATCGATGCGGCGGGGGAGAGCGCGCACGTTGGCGTGATGGCCGATGTGGCCCATTCGGTGGATGCGCTCGACCGGGTTCGTTCGGGCCTGTCCGATATGAACGCCACGATCGACGCGGCCAAGAAGGCCGCCGCCGATGCGAAGTCGGCCCTCGCCGGCATGGACGAGGAGGCCCCCTCGCTTGTCGAGGCGCTTCAGCGTGGCGACGCCTTGTTGGGAACCACGCGCTCTGCCGCCCGCGATTTCCACACGGCGCTTTCGAGCGCGCTTTCAAACGGTGCCATGCATCTGGGCACTGCGGCTTCCGACGCGAACAGCGCGGTGGGCGCGATCGCCGGCGCGGCGAGCTCGGCAAAAACCAAGATCGACATCTCCCTCATCGACTTCCAATCCGTGATCGACGCCAATACGCGCGCCATCGAGGCGCTGCGCAAGATCAACGGTCAGCTGGGCAACAGCGGCGACATCGAGATCGCGATTCGCGAGCTCGAGCGCCAGAACCAGGGGCTGCAGCAGGTCAAAGACGGCCTGCAGGGCCAAAGCGATGCCCTGGGCAACGACGCCGCGGCTTTCGATAAGGCCTCGGGTGCCATGAACGATGCCATTCAGGGAAGCGTCGAGGGACTCGGCAAGACCCAGAAGCGCATCAACGAAGAGGTCATGCCTCGCCTGAGCGATGGCTTGGATGCGTTTTCAAGCGTCTCCGGCGACCTCGTCGGCGTGGTGCGGAGCCTGACGCCGACCATCGGCCAGTCAATCTCGATGCTCGACCAGCTCGACGCCATGCTCGACCAGACCCGTCAGGCGCTTGCCAGCTCCGATAAGACCCTGGCCGATTTGCAGACGACGCTCGGAAGCGTCGCGACCGACCTCTCCGCCCTTCGCAGCTCCGAGGCAACGGCCGATCTCGCCACCATTCTCGACATGGATCCGGAGGACATGTCTGATTTCATGTCCGCTCCCGTGACGTTGCGCACGGAGCCGGTCTACCCGGTTGCCAATTACGGTTCCGGCGTAACGCCCTTCTACACCAATCTCGCGCTGTGGGTTGGCGGCTTCGTGCTCATCGCCATCTTCAAGCTCGAGGTCGATGACGAGGGCTTGGGTCGCTTCACGGCGAACCAGGGCTACTTCGGTCGTTGGATGCTCATGGTCCTGCTCGGCTTTGTCCAGTCGATCATCGTGTGCGCGGGCGACCTCGTCCTCGGTATCCAGTGCGAGCATCCGGCGTTGTTCATGCTCGCCGGCGTGTTCACCTCGTTCGTGTACGTGAACATCATTTACGCCCTGGCCATCTCGTTCAAGCACATCGGCAAGGCCATCGGCGTCATCCTCGTGATCGTGCAGATCCCGGGTTCCTCGGGCATGTACCCCATTGAGATGATGCCCGGCTTCTTCCAGGCGCTGCATCCTCTGCTGCCTTTTACGTATGGCATTAACGCGATGCGCGAGACCATCGGCGGCATGTACGGCATGGATTACCTGATGAACCTCGTCGCCCTCGGTGTATTTTTGCTGATCGCCCTGTTCGTGGGCGTGTGGCTGAGGCCCAAGCTGCTCAATCTCAACCTGCTCTTCGACCGCGAGCTCACGGGTACGGGCGTGATGATCTGCGAGCACGATGATATGGCGCGCGAGCACTTCTCGCTCCGCTCCACCGTGCGCGCACTGTTGGATACCGAGGCGTATCGCCGCGACGTGGTCGAGCGCGCCGCGCGTTTCGAGCGTCGCTATCCCACCCTCATCAAGACGGGTTTCTGTCTCGTGTTCGGCCTACCCATCCTGCTGTTCATCCTTACGGCAACGCTCGATTTGGACATCAATGGCAAGCTCGTGATGCTGCTGCTGTGGATCGTCGCCGTGATCGGTGCCGACGCGTACATGATCTTCGTCGAATATCTGCGCCGGAGTTTGAGGGACCAGGTGCATATGAGCGGCCTGCCCGCCGATGAGATGCGCCGTGAGCTGGGCCGCACCATGCCCTGCGTGCATGAGGAAGGAGGCGAGGAGTAGATGAGGAACATCATCGCCATTCTCAAGCGGGATCTCTCCCGCATTCGTGGAAGCGTGGTCGCGCTCATCGTGGCGGTCGGTCTGGTGATCGTTCCCACGCTGTACGCGTGGTTCAACATCGCCGGCAGCTGGGACCCCTACGGCAACACCGGCAACCTCAAGGTGGCCGTTGCAAACTCCGACAACGGGTACATGAGCGACCTTATCCCGGTGCGCGTGAACATTGGAGACACGGTGGTGTCCGCCCTGCGCGAGAACGACCAGTTGGACTGGAGGTTCGTGAGCGAATCCGACGCCGTGGAGGGCGTCCGCTCGGGCGAGTACTACGCCGCGGTGGTTATCCCCGAGAATTTCAGCTCGCGCATGATGACCGTGTTCTCCAGCGATGCGGAGCATGCCGAGATCGTGTACTACGAGAATCAGAAGGCGAATGCGATCGCTCCGCGCGTGACCGATAAGGCTGCGAGCACCGTGCGCCAGCAGATCGATGAGACCTTTGCAAAGACCATCAGCGATGTTGGCCTGGCAACCACTTCGAGCTTGCTTGAGTTCATGGATGGCGATCAGATCGCGGCCTACGCCGGCAACCTGTCGGGCACGTTGGCCGGTGCCATCACGACCTTGCGTGACGCTTCTGGAAGCGTGGACGAGTTCGCGGGACTGTTGCAGTCCTCCACCGGCCTGCTCGATTCGACGAGCGATTTGCTGGCGAGCGCTGGTACGGCGAGCAAGGATGCCGAGGCCCTTGTGGGCGACGCGAAAACGGGCTTGAGCGGCATGCATGATGCGCTGGATGCCGCGGTTGCGGCCATCAACCAGTCCCTTAAGGATAGCGCGGGCGATTACGACGCCGCCGCGAAGGCCATCGACGAGGCCTTTGGTGCCGCCGACGCGCACGTGTCTTTGACTGTCACCCAGCTGCGCGATGCATCCGCAGACGTGGCCAAGCGGGCTTCCGACATGCGTGACGTGCAAGACAACATCCTCGCCGTCGAGCGTGATGTCGAGGGGTCCAACCTGCCTGAGAAGCTCAAGGCCGAGCTGGTGCAGAAGATCGATATCGTCGCCAATACCGTGGGCAACGTCGCCAACCAGCAAGAGTTGCTCGCCAAACACCTCTCCGATGCGGCTGCGGCGCTCCGGACGCAGACGCATCTGGGTCCGCGGAGGGGGGGGGGAAGGCGCAGGCCGTGAAGGACGGCATCGCCGAGGCGAAGGGGAGCATCGGCGGCGTCAAGGATTCCTATAATGCGACTCTCAAGCAGCAGATCAGCGACCTTTCCGATGCCGTGGCCGATGTCGCCCGTCGCGGCTCCGATATGGCCGACGACCTGGGCGCGACTGTGACCGACCTGTCCCATGCCGCATCGGCGCTCTCTGATGACCTGGCCGGGGCCCATGAGGTTCTCGCCGGTGCGTCTGCCGATCTCGTGTCCGCCGCCGATGACCTGCAGCGTCTGAAGGAGGGCCTGGACACCGCAGTGACCTCAGGCGACCTCGACCGCGTGCGCGAGCTCATCGGTTCCGACCCTGCGGCCCTCGCCGACGCCCTCGCCGCGCCGGTGGCCCTCGACCGCCAGGCCGTGTATCACATCAAGAACTACGGCAGCGCGATGGCTCCGTTCTACACGATTCTGTCTATCTGGGTCGGTGCGATCATTCTGGTCGCCATGTTGAAAGTATCGATTTCCGACCATGAGAAGGCCCGTATCTTAGGGTTGGGCAATGATCTGCCGCTCGGTTCGGAAGTGGGTCTTCGCGAGGCCATGATTGCCGGGCGGATTGCCGGACCGGCCGCCGCGTTGGATGTGCTGAAGAAGCCGCGTGCCGAGTCTTCCGGCAATGCGCGGCAGTTCGGTTTACGCTTGCACCACGAATATTTCGGCCGATACATGATTTTCGGTTTCCTTGCTTTGCTGCAAGGTACGCTGGTGTGCCTGGGCGATATGTTCTATCTCGGTGTGCAGTGTGAGCATCCGATTCAGTTTTTGATGGTCGGGTGGTTGTCTGCACTGGTGTTCTCGAATATTGTGTATACGCTGGCCCTATCGTTCGGTGATATCGGCAAAGCCATTGCCGTAGTACTGCTGGTTATGCAGGTAGCCGGTTCCGGCGGCACATTCCCCATTGAAACACTGCCGACGTTCTTCCAGGTCGTTTCTAAATGGCTACTGTTCCCCTATGCGGTGGATGCGATGCATTCGGCCATGGCGGGCTCATTCGGCATGGAATACTGGGTTTCCATGGGCAAACTGGCACTGTTCCTTGTTCCCTCATTGCTGTTGGGACTTATGTTGCGCAAGCCGGTAATTCGCTTCAACGATTGGGTTATCCGCAACCTTGAAAGCACCAAGGTGATGTGAGTGTTGGACGGAGTGTGTCCAAGCGCCCTGAACGCTTAGCAGCCTACGACCTGGCATGTTTGGACCGTAACCTGCCTCAGATACGGCGTTGGCGAGGCCTGTGGAGCTTCTGACGCTAACGTCTACGTGGCTTGTAGCCCTTTTTACGACTGTGTGGCTTGAGTTGCTGGTTCAGCGGTACATGCCGGTAACTGGATTGTGGATCGCGATGTGTGAGGTGCCAGCATCCGCAAT